>Ga0233444_10004831_pt1 | contig 12701 bp, 10 predicted proteins | sample SI_124_October20_6_FD_182792 | JGI IMG/M metagenome (GOLD analysis project Ga0233444, IMG submission 182792) | Seawater microbial communities from Saanich Inlet, British Columbia, Canada - SI_124_October2016_10_MG | ecosystem: Environmental > Aquatic > Marine > Inlet | place: Canada: British...
CTACCCATTCACAGAAAGTAACTATTATACCTGGTTTTGTAGCTAGAACCATTCATGGAAAAACAACTACACTTGGCAGAGGTGGGTCAGATTTTACAGCATCAATCATAGCCGCTGCATTAAATGCTTCGGAATTACAAATTTGGACAGATGTAAGTGGTATGTTTACTGCCAATCCATCTATTGTAAAACAAGCATCTGTTATAGATCACATATCTTACCACGAGGCTATGGAATTGTCTCATTTTGGAGCAAAAGTAATTTATCCACCTACAATTCAACCAGTTTTAAGGAAAGAGATTCCAATAGTTATAAAAAACACATTTCAACCAGAAGATTCAGGAACTTTAATTACTAAAGAGACTAGTATAAATAAGCCAGTAAAAGGGATTAGTCACATAGAGGATATCTCTTTAGTAACTCTTGAAGGGAATGGCATGGTTGGTATTCCTGGTTTTTCTAAACGTTTATTTGAAGTACTTTATTTACATCAAATTAATATTATTTTAATTACTCAGGCTTCCTCAGAATTATCTATTTGTCTTGCAATTTCTGACAACGATGCCTCTAAAGCAAAAACTATTATTGATGAGGTATTTGAATATGAAATTCAATTGCAAAAGGTAAAACCTGTTAAAATTGAAAAACAGCTTTGTATCATAGCTTTAGTTGGAGATAACATGAGAAATTATCACGGATTAAGTGGTAAAATGTTTAGTGCTCTAGGAAAGAATAACATAAATATTCGTGCAATAGCACAAGGTGCATCAGAAAAAAATATTTCTGCTGTAATCGATAAGATAGAGGCAAAAAAAGCACTAAACACGCTGCATGAGCGCTTTTTTGAAGAAAGAATTAAAGAATTAAATCTTTTTGTAACTGGAGTAGGTAACGTAGGAGAGAAATTTTTAGCTCAGATAAATCAACAAAAAAAATACATTAAAGAAAATCTAAAGTTAAAAATCAGAGTGATTGGAGTATCTAATTCTAGACAAATGTTTTTTGACGAAAATGGTATAGATTTATCCAATTGGAAAGAACTTTTAAAAAATGGAGAAAAGGCAGGAATTGACACTTATTTTTCTAGAGTTTCTGAGTTAAACCTTAGAAACAGCATTTTTATAGATATTACTGCCAATCAAAACGTTTCGGAGATGTATGAACCCTATTTACGTCAAAATATTGCAGTGGTGACTTGCAATAAAATTGCCTGTGCTTCTAGTTCTGAGAATTATAATATTTTGAAAAATGTTTCTCGAAAATCGAATGTTTCTTTTCTTTATGAAACTAATGTTGGAGCTGGATTACCTATTATTGATACGCTTAAGAATTTAATAGCCTCAGGAGATAGAGTTCATAAAATTCAAGCAGTACTATCTGGGAGCTTAAATTTTGTATTCAATAAATTTGATGCATCAACAACTTTTTCCTCAGTGGTAAAACAAGCCGCTACTGAAGGATATACAGAACCAGATCCAAAAATAGATCTCAGCGGTATTGATGTGGCTAGAAAAATTTTAATCTTAGCCAGAGAAAGTGGTTTTAATTTAGAATTAGAAGACATTGAAAACAATTCATTTTTATCAAAAGAAAGTCTTATTACTAAAAATAATGCCGATTTTTATCTTTCATTAGAGAAAGATGAATCTCAATTTCAACAGTTGTTTTTGGAATCAGAAGCAAAGAACTGTCGTTTAAAGTATGTGGCAGAGTTTAAAGATGGAAAAGCTAAAGTTGGTTTGCAAGAAATTGATTCTTCTCACTCATTTTACAATTTAGAGGGCAGCGACAATATTGTGTTATTTTATACAGACAGGTATTCTGAGCAACCTTTAATTATAAGAGGAGCTGGTGCTGGAGCAGATGTTACAGCTTCTGGTATATTTGCAGATGTTATTAGAACAGGAAATCTTTAGGGGTATATGATACTAATTAGAAAATAATAAGATGAAAGAAATTAAAATATTTACACCTGCTACAGTAGCTAATATCTCTTGTGGTTTTGATATTCTTGGTCTTTGTTTGGATACCGTTGGAGATGAAATGATTGTTAGAGAGGTACCTGAAAAAGGAGTCAGATTAACGAAAATAACAGGCCAGGAATTGCCATTAGAAACACATAAAAATGTTGCTGGTGTTGCAGGTTTAGCATTGCTTGAACAGGTAGATGCCTCTGTTGGTTACGAAATAGAAATATACAAAAAAATAAAACCAGGCAGCGGAATAGGAAGTAGTGCTGCAAGTGCAGCTGGTGCCGTATTTGCAATCAATGAATTGCTAGGGAAGCCATTTTCTAAACAAGAGTTAATTTATTTTGCAATGCAAGGAGAAAAATTAGCTAGTGGTACTGAACATGCAGATAATGTATCACCAGTAATTCTTGGAGGCTTTACCCTGGTTAGAAGTTATAAACCACTAGATGTTTTAAAAATTAATTCTCCTGATGATTTATACGCGACCATTATTCATCCTCAAATAGAAGTGAAAACATCAGATTCAAGGGCTGTTTTAAAAAATCAAGTATCACTAAAAAAAATGGTTACTCAAATGGGTAATTTTGGAGGTTTAATTAGTGGATTATACACTAGTGATTATGATTTGATAGGAAGATCTTTGCATGATGAAATTATAGAACCCAATCGATTGGTTTTAATTCCAGAATTTAACAAAATTAAAAAGGGAGTTATTCAAGCAGGTGCTTTAGGTGCTGGTATTTCCGGTTCAGGACCTTCTATTTTTGCATTAAGTAAAGGAAAGGAAACTGCCAATATTGTTGGTGAAACAATGGCAGAAATTTACAACACCACAGACATAGATTATGATATTCATGTGTCAAAAATTAACCAACAAGGAATTAAAATTTTATAAATAAGTATGAGATATTATAGTTTAAATAATTCATCACCTTTGACCTCTTTCAAAAAAGCAGTTCAAAATGGAATCGCACCAGACAGAGGGTTGTATTTTCCTGAAGAAATTACTCCAATTTCTGAAGACTTTATAAATAATATTAGTGACTATTCCAATGAAGAAATTGCATATGAGGTAATCAAACAATTTATTGGAGATGAAATTCCGGCTCCTATCCTAAAAGAGATTATCAAAAAAACTATTTCTTTTGATTTTCCTGTTGTTAATTTGGATGAAAATATTGGTTCTTTAGAATTATTTCATGGTCCAACTATGGCTTTCAAAGATGTAGGTGCAAGATTTATGTCTCAATGCTTAGAATATTTTAATCAGAGTAAAACTGAAGATATTACTGTGTTGGTTGCAACTTCTGGAGACACTGGAGGTGCTGTTGCTAACGGATTTTTGAATGCAAAAGGAGTTCAAGTAGTGATTTTGTACCCAAAAGGGAAGGTGAGTGAAATTCAAGAAAAACAACTAACTACTTTAGGCAATAATATTACTGCTCTTGAAGTAGATGGAGTATTTGATGATTGTCAAGAAATGGTAAAATCGGCATTTTTAGATAAAAATATCTCTAGAAATTTAACATCAGCAAATTCTATAAATGTAGCTAGATGGCTACCTCAAATGTTTTATTTTTTCTTTGCCTATAAGCAAGTTGCCAACCAATATAAAGATGTTGTATTCTCAGTCCCTAGCGGAAATTTTGGAAATATTTGTGCTGGTTTGTTAGCTCAAAAATTAGGATTACCCATCAAGCATTTTGTAGCTTCAACAAATATAAATGATACCGTTCCTCAATACTTAATAAAAGGGAATTATGATCCGAAACCATCTAAAGCTACTATTTCAAATGCTATGGATGTTGGTAATCCAAGTAACTTTATTAGAATTCAAGAATTATTTGATAATAACCTGTCTAGCTTAAAAAAATCTTTTTCTTCATATAGTTTTTCAGATGATGAAACTAAAATAATGATGAAGAGTATACATGATAAATTTAATTATATCTCAGAACCACATGGAGCCATTGGTTATTTAGGTTTAAAAAAACACGGTTTAAAAACTAACGAGTTTGGTGTATTTTTAGAGACTGCTCATCCGGTTAAGTTTTTACAGGTTGTAGAAGAAACTCTTACAGTTAATGTAGAAATACCCCCACAAATTAAGCAAGTTATGAGTAAAGAAAAAGTCTCCATACTTATTTCAAATTATCAAGACTTAAAAAATTTCCTCAATAAATAGTAATTTTTATAATCGCACTTACTTTCCAATACAGAAATTAGAAAAGATATGTCCTAAAATATCTTTATCTACATCATATTCTCCAGTAATGTTTCCAAGATGTCTTAAGCATTCTCTAATATCAATTGAGAATAGGTCTGTAGAGATTTCTAAATCAATTCCTTCTTGAACTGAGTTAATAGCATTGAGTGCATTATTTAATGCTTCAAAATGGCGAGAATTAGTAACGATTGTTTCATTATTACTTAAGGCACCTCTGTTAACCAAAGAAGTTAATTCTTCAAGTAGGGTAGTAATCCCAATTTTTTCTTTAGCCGAGAGAAGAAGAATATCTTTAAAACTAGTAGTAATCTCTTTTCTTTGTTTCTCTGGTAAAGAATCAATTTTATTGGCAATTAATAACAGTCGTTTATTTGGAAAACGATTTTTAATAGTTTCAATTTCTTCTAGAAAAGTACTTTTAGAGCCAACAAACTTATTAGAATCTATAAGAAAAATTAGTAGTTGAGCATTCTCTGCTTTTTCAAAAGTCTTTCTTATACCTATACTTTCAACAATATCATTAGTTTGTCTAATACCGGCTGTATCTATAAATCTAAAAGCAACTCCTTCTATTATCAATTCATCTTCAATAGCATCTCTTGTGGTACCAGCTATTTCTGATACAATAGCTTTTTCTTCGTTAAATAATGAATTAAGTAACGTTGATTTCCCTACATTAGGTTCTCCTATAATAGCAACTGGAATACCATTTTTCATCGCATTTCCAAAAGAAAAACTATCTATTAATTTTTTTAAAACTGAAGAAATAGTAGCAACTAATTCTTTAAATTTAGTTCTATCTGCAAACTCCACATCCTCACCAGAAAAGTCTAATTCTAATTCTATTAGAGCTGCAAAATCTAATAATTTAGCTCTAAGGTCCTTTAATTCATTTGTGATTCCTCCTCTCATTTGCTGAATTGCTAATTGATGAGAGGCTGAGGAGTTTGAAGCGATGACATCTGCTACTGCCTCTGCTTGACTTAGATCCATTTTTCCGTTGAGAAATGCTCTCATGGTAAACTCTCCATTATCTGCCATTCTACAACCATTTTTTAGAAATAATTGAATGATTTCCTGTTGTATATAGGAAGATCCATGACAAGATATTTCAACTACATTTTCTCCTGTATAAGAGCTCGGATTTTTAAAAACAGACACCAATACCTCGTCTATTATTCTATTGTTCTCAATAATATGTCCTAAATGAATGGTGTGAGTTTTTTGATTCTTTAGTTCTTTACCGCTAATTGAATTAAATTTTTTAGAGACGATATTAATAGCGTCTTCTCCCGAAATTCGAATTACAGAAATAGCTCCTATACCTGAGGGTGTTGCTAATGCTATGATAGAATCATTTTGAATCATATTACAAATATACAAGGTTCATAGGTTTTATAACTTAATTGTAACAAGTAGTTCATATAAGCGTCAAATAAATATATTTTAAAAAAATATGATGAAAGAAAACAAACAATTATTGGTAATTATCCATTTGAGTCAATTTTTAGATTTTATTACTGGAATAGGTGGTTTTGTTGTGCCACTTATTATTTGGCTATTAAAAAAAGATGAAATTTATGAATTGGATTATCATGGTAAAACAATATTAAACTTTAGAATCTCTATGTTTATTTATACACTAATATGCATTCCTTTTGTTTTTTTGTTTGGAGTTGGTATTTTAGGATTTATAATTTTAGGATGTATATACTTAATTTTCCCTATAGTAAATGCAGTTAGGGCTAGTAATAACCAAACCCCACATTACCCTCTAAGTATTCAGTTTATAAAGTAATTTAAGAAATAGATTGATTGATATAATCTTTATAATCTTCAAAGAAAGATTCAAACTCAGACATAGATTCTAGATAAAAGAGGTAACATTCTTTCCAAGTTAGTTTGTTGTATATACTAAATTTACTTTGATGTAATTGGTAAATTCGATGTATTTTTTTTCCTGAGTCTAATTCATATTCTCCATCAAATAGTACATTTAGCTTATAATCTCGTTCCAAAATGTTTTTTAATGACAACAATTGTTCAAATAATAATTCATTAGCAATTTTATCTGGATGCTCAAGATCTAAGACTACCATGGCCTTTTTCCTATCTGCAACAAATTTAAAACTTAACCCTTTTATTTTGGTATTATAAAGTATCCATTTTCTGGGAAAAGATTTTCCAAAACTAGTCCAAAACTCCTTTCTTAATAATGTAGATTGTTCTTTACTAAACACAAATTAGAGTATAAGTTTATGAAAATAGGGTTTTATTAACCATGAACCGTTGCTTTAGTACCCCTAGATTTCATCATTTCAGCTTCAAAAGCTAACAAGCTTTTCCATTTTTCATCTACAGTTTTTCTATCCATATATTTTCTTGCATATCCTAAAAATAACGTGTAATGATTTGCTTCTGACACCATTAAATCTTTGTAAAATTTTGAAAGTTCTTCATCTTGCATGTTTTCAGAAAAAACTTTAAAGCGCTCACAACTTCTGGCTTCAATGAGAGCAGCTACCAGTAATCTGTTTATCAAAGCAGTTTGTCTATCCTTCGTTTTTGGGAAGAATTTTTGTAATGACTTAGCATAGTCGTTGTGTTGTTCTCTTCCTAATACAAACCCTCTTTGTATCATTAATTGATGAACCATCCTAAAATGTTCTAATTCCTCGATGGCTATATCACTCATATCTTTCACTAAATCTGTCTCTTCCGAATAGTTTATAATGATAGAAATAGCATTAGCAGAAGCCTTTTGCTCTGCAAATGCGTGATCAGTTAGTATTTGTTCTAAATTATCTTTAGCAATCTCAGCCCAAGATGTAGACGTTTCAAATTGTAGTCCTAGCATTTACGATATAATTTGTTTTAATCTTTGTCCAAAATCTGCCAATGCTTTTATTTCTTTTACACCAGCGAGACGTTCGTTACCTAAAATAAGTAATCCTTTTTCATTAGATTCTATATGATAATACTTATTGCTTTCAAAAAATAAAATGATTTCATCTGTGAAAAATTCGCGGATTTTATTTTCATCTTTACCTGATAAATAAAAACGTTTTGAAAAATCTGGATGATGATCTATATCAATGTCTTTAAAACCTGCAAAATGAATTATATATTCAAAAATACCCTCTCTATCTAGGGTAAACTGAGGAATTAGCCTTTTAAGTTCTATGAACATCATAGTTGCTTTTACATTTTGTTTAGCTATTAATTCTCCCTCTGAAAACTCAATGTCAAATAAAGTACATTGTTTGCTAGACAACGTATTAGATATCTTGTTAATCTGTCTTGTTCTAAAATATCCAAAATCAGTTAGTTCTTCAATACTATCTTTGTATTCAGCCTTATAATTCCAACGCAACTCATCTCCAATATTTTGTAAAGACTTTTGTCTTTTAGTAATTGTTAAATTTTTATCTTTTGGTTTTCCTAGAACAAACTTACGTAGAGCAAATGGATGTTTACTACCCGATTTATATCCATCAAGTCCAATAACTTCAAAATGGCCTCCCTTTCTTTTAAAGCTCTCTGAGTAACTATTAATATTCTCCATTACTGTGTGATCTATGAAGTCACACATTGAAAAATCGATAATGGCATCTTCTGTCTCGGGGATTTGATCTAACTTAGATTTAAGCTTAGAATAATTTAAAAAGCTAGAGAAATTATCGACGCTAATAAAATATTTATCATCTTCTTCAAACATTAAAACATTAGGTTTCAATAAATTTCTCACAAACAATAATATATTTTTATTGATAATAATATGTATGATAAATGTTGTTAGTATTCCAACAAGTATTCCACTTATTAGATTGGTGAGGATGGTAACAAACAATGTCACTAGAAAAATAATTAGTTGTTCAGATCCTATTTGGAATGTTTTTTTAATATTCTCAGGAGAAGCTAATTTATAGCCGGTGTAAACTAATATTGCTGCTAAGGCAGATAAAGGGATGTGTTTTAATTCATTGGAGAATAAAACAATGAATGCCACTAAAAAAAGAGCATGAAAAAAATTTGCTGATCTATTACTACCTCTATTATTTACATTTACAGAACTTCTGGCTATTACTGTGACTACGTTTAAACCTCCTAAAAACCCACTTATTACAGTAGCGATCCCTAAAGATCGTATATCTTTATTAATATTAGATCTTCTTTTTTCAGGATCTAATTTATCTACAGCTTTAATGCTAAGTAAAGATTCTATGCTAGCTATTAAAGTAATGGCTATTACAGCACTAATAAATTCATAATCAATTATTTTAGAAAAATTTGGCTGAGGGAATTCTCCAAAAATTTTATCGGGTAAATTAATCATTAATTCATCTGATATTGGGTAATTATTAATAGAGAACATCTCAAAGTAATAATACATACCAATACTAACTAAAACAATCCACATTGGAGCAGGTACTAACTGAAAGTACTTATTTCTTATTTTACTGTAAAATATCATTATCAGTAAACTAACTACCCCAACAGATCCCGCATAAAAGACACTTTGGTCATTCGTTTGAATAAATATCATGAAATCTTCAGGAATAAAGTAAAGAAGTTCTAGAATGCTTCCTTTGGCCCCTAAGTTACCAAACATAACATGTATCTGTTTTGCTAAAATTCCTATTCCAATGGCAGCTAGCATTCCTTGTATGGCAGATGAAGGAAAAAAATTACTAAGAGATCCTAACCTAAGGATACCGAGAATAAACATCAGGATTCCAGAAAATACAATAGCTGCTAATGTGAACAAATAACCCTCATACATATCTCCTTCACCAAGAATAGTTATAGCACTTAAAATAACAACAACAAGTCCATTTCCAGGACCAGTTATGGTTACATTTGATCCTCCTAAAATTGAGCATACCAAGCCACCTACTATTGCTGCTATAATTCCAGATATTGGTGGTGCGCCAGAGGCCAATGCCAACCCAAGGCCTAATGGAAGAGCTACCAATGAAACCACAAACCCCGAAAAAATATTTTTTGGAAGTTCACTGATAAATGTATTTAGAGCACTCTTTTTCTTCATTATTTAACAATTAAAACATCTGTTGGAAGTTCTGTGAGTATGTATTCAATATCATGAGGAAATATTCTATCAAGAATTGAGGTTTTTGAAGGGGCATTCATAACTAATAAATCAGCTCTTTTAACTTTTGCATAGTGTCCAATAGAATACCCTCTTTTTCCGAAAATACTTTGAATTTTCACAGATATGCCGTCTGTTCTGATGTTCCCTAGTATTTTATTTACTCTACTATCTTCTCTACGTTTTAATTTTTCTTTATTGATATTGGCTTTTCGTAAAGAATAATCATCAGATACTTTAACCTCTATTTCTTTCTGACTTATCTCTTCTACAATGGTTATTCTTTTACACTCTAAAGCTTTCGAAACAAGAAAAGAAGCTTCAATTGTTTCAGTTGTTCTTTTGTCTTTTAGTCCATTAACTACTATATGGTTGCACTTAACTCTTTCAACGGAGGGTTTTATTAGCAATAAGACGGAACAGCTAGCCTTTCTTGTTAATTCTCTGGCAACAGATCCTACGTAATATTTGTATAAGTTTTCTTGTTGTAGTGCTCCCAGTACTAGTAAATCAATTTTTTCGTTAACCGCAGTATTTAAAATAACATCTACTGGTTTACCTTTTTGCCACACTGTTTTTATGGGGTATTTTAATTTTGGAGCTTCCAAGATTAAGTCTGCTAACTGGTTTTGTTTTTTATTAGTTTTTTCACCAACATGAACTCCAACTAGTTGTGCTCCAAACATATTAGCCATTCTAATGGCTTCAAAAATATTTGGTTTTAAATTTGGAGAAAAGGCAATTCCAATTAAAATTTTCTTTATGCTTTGCAAGTAGATTTATTTTTTTTCATCAAATGCACAAGATAGTACTTTCACCTAGAAAAAAAAATCTAAATTATATTTTAGATTATGTTCAATTTAACAATTTTTTGTAAATTAGAATTTAAACAAAACCTCTATAATGTTAGAATTAGCAGGAATAATTATTTTAGGAATATTAGCACAGTGGTTTGCTTGGAGATTTAAAATTCCGGCAATTCTTCCATTGATATTAATTGGACTTTTGGTAGGTCCTATAGCAGCAGAGTTTTTAACAGACGATCACACAAAGTATATAGAACCTGTATGGAATGGTAGCAAAGGATTGTTTCCTGGAGATGGGTTGTATTATTTTGTTTCATTGGCTATTAGTATTATATTATTTGAGGGCGGCTTAACCTTAAAAAGAGATGAAATAAAAAATGTTGGGCCGGTAATAACAAAATTAATTACCCTAGGATCAGCAGTTACTTTTTTTGGAGCTGGTTTTTTAGCACATTTTATTTTTGAGCTAAATTGGGAATTGTCTTTTTTGTTTTCTGGATTAATCATAGTTACAGGTCCAACGGTAATTACACCTATTTTAAGAAATATTCCATTAAAAAAAGATATCTCTACAGTCTTAAAATGGGAGGGAATTCTCATAGATCCAATAGGTGCGTTAGTGGCAGTATTGGTATTTGAGTTTATAAGTGTGGGTGGTGATAGTGGTTTCACTAAAACAGCATTATCTGAATTTGGGAAAATTATACTATTTGGAACTTCTTTTGGTTTCACTTTTGCTCATGCACTCACCTTTGTGATTAATAAAAAATGGATTCCTCATTATTTATTAAATGTGGTCTCTTTGTCTACAGTTTTGCTTGTTTTTGTAGAATCAGAAATATTTGCACATGAATCAGGTTTATTGGCTGTTGTAGTGATGGGTATGGTTCTTGGAAATGGCAAATTAAAAAATTTAAAAGAGCTATTGTACTTTAAAGAATCATTAAGTGTTTTATTAATTTCAATTCTATTTATTCTTCTGGCTGCAAATATTAATATGGAGGATTTAATGCTTTTATATAATTGGAAAACAGCGATTCTTTTTTTTCTTATAGTGTTTATTATTAGACCTTTAGGGGTTTTTATCAGCACTTATAATTCAAACTTAAAATTTAACGAAAAGTTATTCATAAGTTGGGTTGGCCCTAGAGGTATAGTTGCAGCTGGTATAGCTTCTCTTTTTGGAAGTAAACTACTAAAACAAGGAGTAGAAGGAGCAGAATACATAACGCCTTTGGTATTTATGATAGTTCTTGGAACTGTTTTATTAAACGCAACAACTGCTCGTTTATTTGCAAAAATCATTGGAGTATTTTTGAATTCTTCTGATGGAATTTTAATTGTTGGAGCCTCAAAATCTTCAAGACTTATAGCTGAATACATTCAAAATCTTGGTAAAAGAGTGGTCTTAATAGATGCCAATACATCTTTTATAGAACAAAGTAGTAACATGGGGTTGGAAGCGTATTCTGTGAATGTATATGATGATAATCTTTCAGACAATATTGAGTTGAATGATATTGGTTACTTAATAGCTCTAACAGGTAGTGATGCAGTTAATAAATATGCATTAAAAAACTTTTCTCCCATATTTGGAGAACGTGGAGCTTATCGATTAGCTACTGCTGATGAAGTAAAGAATCAAAATTTTGAGAATGAAAAACATTTTTTTACTCCAAAAGATGATTTTATAAATTTAAGTGAAGCTGCTAGAGATTATCCAACTATTTATGAGACAGCTATTTCATCAGAAAACGAATTTAATGAAACATTAGAAAAACTTCATAATCAAATAGAATCCGTACCATTATTTGTTAAAACAATAGATAATAAAATATACACCCTTTCGGATTTTTATTCTAGGCAGCTAATAAAAAAAGATATTATGCTGGTTTACCTTGGAAATAAAATATAAATAGGATTACAGATCTAGTTGAAAAGTGTCTTTTAAGTCTTTAAGAAAAGCATTTTTTTCTAGAAGTTTGTTATACTTTTCTTGAGGAGTATATGCAAACTTCTTTTCTATAGTTTCATTAACTACAATATTTAAAGAAATACCGTAGTTGTTTAAAGACTCCCTAATAAATTTTATTAGTTTTGGTTTTACTTGTTTTAATTGGTCTTCCATTAGCTTATTAGGAAGAATAAACTGAATATGAAAGTTTTCTTGAAGTGTTGGTATGTCTGTAGCTAAAATAGATGCGATGCTTTTTTCGCCTTTTTTTATTAAAAATTTTTGAAAGTCTTTCCATGCTGTTTGTAATTCACTTTCTGTAAAGGGTTTTCTTGGGTAATCATCATAATTAATTTCAGTAGTAGTCTTTTTTATGTCTTTTTGATGATGAATACTTTTTAAAGAAAGAGAATTACTTCTTCTTTTTATATTTTTTAAAATTGGTGGTTTGGATATTTGAGTACTTGATGCTAAAGGCTCTTTATCGACAACCTTTGGTGGTGTTTTAAGATCATTTTTAGCTTTTATGTCTGGTGTTATTTCCTTTTTTAAGGGTGGTGAGATAGAAGTAAAAAATGTAGCTGGAATTATGTAGTTAGATGGTTTTTTTTTTCACCATCGAAAGTGATGG
>Ga0233444_10004833_pt1 | contig 12699 bp, 7 predicted proteins | sample SI_124_October20_6_FD_182792 | JGI IMG/M metagenome (GOLD analysis project Ga0233444, IMG submission 182792) | Seawater microbial communities from Saanich Inlet, British Columbia, Canada - SI_124_October2016_10_MG | ecosystem: Environmental > Aquatic > Marine > Inlet | place: Canada: British...
CATTAAGTTCGAAGTTTATTCTGCCACTTTTATAAGTGTCTAAATCTGCAACATAATAATCATTTAAAACAATAGAGTTTGCATAATCGTTGTCTATCACAAGCTCAATATCGTGACCAATTCCATTGCCAACCGTATTTATTCCATTTTCATCAAAAACAGAAACTATCAATAATGGATTGGCGTTAGAAATTCCACCAGAAACAAAATTTTCGTCATTTAAGTACAATTCCAAGTCAGGGCCCTGTTCGTCTAAGGAAGCTGTTGTATCTATTCCACCAATTATTAGAGAATCGTTATATCCACTAGCATCTAATGTTCCATCCTCAGCATACAAACTTATTCTTGAAAAGCCATAATCGTAACCAATATCTTTAGGGACTTTAAAGGTGAAGCTAAATTCTCCATTACTTGCAGAAGATTTACCTTTATAAATTACGTTTTTCCACATTTTAAAGGGAAGATTATCAGATCCAGGGTTAGTTCCCAAGGTAGATAAGGAAGATTCTTTGTCGTAAAAAGTGAGATAAACTTTACCATTAAAATTTGTTAAAGTATTTTCAAAATTATCACTAAGGTGACCATAGATTTTGACTTCACTCAAAGCATTAATAGTGTCTCTGTTAAAAGAGTCAATTTCAACTTTCAACTCAGGAATAGCAAATTTTATAGCTGGGTCCCCTAAAAGAGCAAATTTTCTGTAATTTTTATCTGCACTAAATTGAGCAAATTTATTTTTAGTACCCACATAGATATCGCCTAGTCTTTGCGGCTTTTGATTAACGAAATCAAAAACTGTGTCGTAAAAAAATCTATTCAACCATTCATTTGGAGTAGCATAAACTAATCTCGTTGTTGTAAATAGTCCAATACCCCCTCCATCTTTATTAAGAAGGATATACTCACCACCCGAAACTCTATCGTGGTCATCAAACCTTCCAAATTCACAAGTTGCAGTCATAAAAACTGGCAGAGCTTTATTATTGTCCCAATTTTGGATGGTAGGAACAGTTAATATTTGCTCATGAGCCCAACCAGTCTCTCCTCCGTGACCTATGTAGTTTACCAAAAGTGCTCCGTCTTTTACTTTTTGATTAATAGCAGCCTCAGCATCTGGAATTCTTTCTCCCACGGTGCTAGATTGTTGAAGATAGGCATCTGAATGAATTTTAATTGTATTTATAGATTTCTTATTATCTTCTATTTTAGATGCCATAATTTCAATGTCATTGAAATATGCATTGTTGTCCTCATCGTCGCTTACTAAAACTACTTTATTCCTCCAATCTCCATATATGCTATTAGTCATTGGATTATTACAATTTAAACTTGTCATTGAATTTGCCTCCTCTAGGGTGTAATTCTTGATTTTCCGAACCATTTCATTAGCCTCTAATAAGGTTGTAACCACCAATCTTCCAATTCCTATATTTAAAAAATCTGTGTTTTGCATAGATGCCCCATCAGCTAAAATTGCATAATAATCATCCGAAGCATATGTATTTACAATACTCACAGACTCTGAAGATTCAAAAATTGGCAATATATTTTTATTGTGGCCCAAAATATTTCTGTTATCGTAAGAACCATCTCCAAAAAGTAAGCAGTATTTTGGAACGGTTAATGGATTGCCATTTTCTCTTGAGTAAAACATTCTTAAGAATTGTTTTATAGCAGTTGCATCAACTAATCCGCCTGAAAATTCATTGTAAACCTGTTCATCAGAAACTGTTGCTACATTTAAACCCTCATTTTGATGCAATAAGCTTAATTCTTCAGCAGCGGTTAAAAATTCAGCTGGAGAAATTATCACCATATCTACATTGCTTAACCCATGGAGGTTTTGATTAGACACCCGTTTAACAAAAGTTGGACTTTGAAAGTTAAATCCAGAAACTGCTACAAATTGTCTTAGGGTATCAGAATAAGACAAAAAAGTTAATTCCTCATTGGATTTAGTAAATGATAAATTTTTAACATCTCTAAAATCTGTAATATCCCAAACCATATCTACAGAAGAAGAATTATCTAATACAACTTTAGAATAATTAAAAGAGCCGTAACTAAAAACATTAAAACAGAACTCTTGGTTGTCTTTGACCAATAGTCTTTCGCAATTTATTTCAATATAATCTAAGTAGCCTTTGGATGATGGAGCGCCATTATTGGAGTATTCTAAAGTTAACTCGTAGGGTGCGTTTGGATTATTTAAAACATCAAATTCATCAACAACCACTCTTCCAACATCTGAATAATAGGACGAACCTGTTGAATTTATTGGAACTATCCGGCTTTCACCAAAAATTGAAGGATAGAAATAAGCTGAAGAATAATTAGACTTACTCATTAATTTTAATTTTATGTGAGAGGAATCCGTGCAAAAATTAAATGGGAAAGGATAATTATAAATATTGGTAAGATCAAAAACATCACCAAACCACTGAGAACCAGATTTTAAAAGATTTAACTTGTCCTCATTCAGATAATTAAAATCCTTGAATTTAGTAATCGTTTGATTAAAAGTTTGACTCAAATTATTTACACTATCAAGGTTATTTGGTAATCTAGAATTATCAATATTTAAAAAACAAAATGAACTATCTGAATAAATGTGTTTGGTATGGTTGAAATTATGACCATCAAAATTAATTCTATCCGCACCATTTAAATAAAGTAAAATATAATCTCCCTGAGAAAATAGACCATCACCACCGTCAAAGACAAAGATGGACTGTTGCTCTAGATCATCAGGCCTAGAATCGTCATTAACTGGGTTTAGAAGCCCTCTATTATTGGAAAATAAATGAATGCTATTAGACGGAATTTCAGAACTTATAATAGAGTTAGTTATCAAATAGTTGTAATCAATTTTATAAACACCAGATTCCAAATTACTTAGCTTAAACCAATTAGCTCCATTGTTAAGTACAGACTGATTTGCAAAAGTTGAATTTTTAAATCGTTTTAAAAGGTTTGTTTTTTTAACTATTTGAGCTTTAAAATCCGTCATTAAGTATAATTCACCATTAAAATTCCTAATACAATTAATTAGCAAAAGGTTATTTTTAAGAGTTGCATTTTGCTCTTGTTTTCTAAAAGAAGTGAGATAGTTATCAGCAAAAGAAACACTGGAATATGCTTTTTTTTCATTATTACTTAGTGGTCTTTCATTGAAATCAAAACTTGTAATTTCATAGTCTGCAAATGGTAATTTACATTGAAAAACAGCTTGGAATGTAAGTTGATCAAAGTAGCCATTTTCAGGACACAGAAACTTAACATTTGAATTGTCAGTCCATTTAACAATTTGGTACTCGATTTGCTTTTGAACACGAATTGATTTTTGCGAAAAACAATTCGTGGCAAAGAAAACAAAAGAAAACAAAACTACTTTACAATAATTCACAGTTATTTTTGTTGGTATATAACTCAAAATTAAAAGTAATATTGTATTAAAATGTATTGATTAATCATTTTTATACCTCTATTACAAATATTGGATGATAAATTTCAACCAAACATATTATCATAATATTCAAAATTGTCTGAAAATTATAATTTATTTTTATGTTGCTTTTTTCTTTAAAATAGCGATTGGTCAAGATGCAGAATTTACTCAATTCTATTCCAATCCTATTTATTTAAATCCAGCTTTTGCAGGTACTAATAATTGTCCAAGACTAAGTACCAACCATAGATCTCAATGGACTGGCTTACCACAAATATTTAATACCACTTCGTTTTCTTACGATCAAAATATTAGTAAAATTCATGGTGGATTTGGTTTTATGGTGATATCTGACAGGCTCAACAACGCTATTCAAAACAATAAAATTAGCGGAATGTATTCGTATGAAATAAAAATTTCAAAAAAAATTACTTTAAGAACTGGAATAGAGGCAAGTTTTTGGCAGAATAAATTCAATCAAAATGAATTAACATTTGTGGACATGATTGACCCAATACGTGGTTTTGTTTATTCAACTGCAAACAACACTTTAAATAGTGCTAAAAATGGAGTAGATTTCAGCAGTGGTGTTTTGGCATACAGCGAGAAATTTTTTCTAGGTTTTTCTACCCACCACTTAACAGAGCCAAAACAATCAATCTTTTCTGAAGAATATAAATTAGAAAGAAAATATTCTATAAATATTGGCTACCATTTTCCAATTGGGAATAAAAGCTCAATTAATGAGAAAAACTGGATCGTTTCTCCAAATATAATTTTCAAAAAACAAGGACTAAATGAACAACTTAATATTGGAGTTTATGGAGAAAAATCATCTTATGTATTGGGGTTATGGTATAGAGATAATCAAAACTATGCAGTTTTGGTGGGAGCTAAAATGGGATTAATAAAAATTGGATACAGTTACGACCTAAATTTATCCAGATTATACCTTGCCTCATCAGGATCTCACGAAGTTTCAATTCAAATAAATTTTCAATGTGATAATAAAAACAGAACTATACAGTCATTTAGTTGCCCATCTTTCTAAAAAAAATCATAAATTTGTAACTTTCGCAATATAATTACGTTAATTGCGTGACATAAACCTATTTAAAAATGAGAAATAATTTAAATTATTTAATCTGTTTCATTTTTGTTACCTGCTTGTTATCGAGCTGTGGAACAGAGTATGAAACATCAAGCATCACTGGTTGGGATTACAATAACCCAAAAAATGGAGGTTTTCAAAAAGTTCCTTATTCGGAACAAGAAACTGGTCCTGGATTAATTTTAATTGAAGGTGGTACATTTACTATGGGAAGAGTAGAGCAAGATGTAACCTACGAAAATCACAACATCCCAAGAAGAGTTTCAATATCTTCTTTCTATATGGATGAAACTGAGATTTCTAATTACCACTGGTGCGAGTATATGTATTGGGTTCGTAGAACATATACGGATTTTCCTATGGTCTACAAAAAGTCGCTTCCAGACACTCTTTCTTGGAGAGAAAAATTAGGTTTTAACGAAAAATATGTAGATTATTATTTAAGACATCCCGCTTACAGAGATTATCCTGTTGTTGGAGTTTCTTGGCAACAAGCAAGTGAGTTTTGTAAATGGAGAACTGATAGAGTCAATGAGTTTATTCTCATTAGAGAAGGTATATTGGTATCTAATCCGAATCAACAAAATGAACCTTTTACAACGGATGCATATATGGCAGGACAGTATGAGCAAGGTTTAAACCCGCAAGGTCAAATTGCCGATCTAGATCCTTCAAAGGGTGGATATGATCCAACCACTGGAAAACTTAAAACCAAAGATTTAGCCACTAGAAAAGTTAGAATGTCTGATGGTATTATTCTTCCTAGGTATAGGCTACCTACAGAAGCAGAGTGGGAATTTGCTGCTTATGGTCTTATTGGAAACACTGTTGATGAAAGAATAATTGAAAAAAGAGTTTATCCATGGGATGGTCATTGGGTAAGAAATCCTCAAGAAAACTTTCAAGGAGATATGTTGGCAAATTTTGTTAGGGGAAGAGGAGATTACATGGGTGTTTCGGGTCATTTAAATGACAACGCAGATATTACTGCTCCTGTTTTTTCTTATTGGCCAAATGATTATGGGTTATATAATATGGCTGGAAATGTTAGTGAATGGGTTTTAGATGTGTATAGACCTATGACTTCCAAAGATGCTGACGAGTTTAGACCATTTAGAGGTAATGTATTCAAAACAAAAGTGCTTAACGCTTCTGGTTCAATCGACGAAAAATACGATGTTACCATTTATGATATTGATGGAATCGAACAATACATTGCTGAATTTAAAGCAGAAAGAGAAGACAAGGTTGCTCAAGGTAATAGAACTTATGGATACGTAAAGAAAAACAGGCTTGATTCTGTAGAAAACGAACTGCTTACTGTAATATCTAATCAAATTAAAGAAGCTCAAGACCTTATGAAAAATAGACAAACCCTTGAAGCGTCTGGAAAAATTCAAGAAATTTTTGATCAAATTTTTCAAGACTTTGATTTACAAGTTCAACAAGATGCTGATTTGGCAGGTTATAATATAGAAATAAGTCCAATGTTGAGATCTGGCATGGCAGATTTCATACTTAATACACCTGGTAATGTTCAAATGAGAGATGTTACTGCAGAGGAAAATATGAAGAGAAGTAATTATAGAATTGCAGATAATATTGATTACTTAGATGGAGATTTAAAATCCTCTATATATCATCCTGGTGATCCTGACAATAATCAAGGTAATATTGACGAATTCAATAAAGGTATGGAAAATGGAGGTCTTAATGAGGACTGGGCTATGTATCAAAGAGGACTTCAAAAGAAAAATGGTACAATTGCTGGTGCAATAACATCATTAATTTCTGACAAATCTAGAGTATATAAAGGAGCTTCATGGAAAGATAGAGCTTATTATCTTAATCCTGGGACTAGAAGGTATTTAGAGGAAGATAGATCTACATCTGCCATTGGATTTAGATGTGCTATGGACAGAATTGGAAGTCCAAGTGGGATGGATGCATGGAAATAGATTGATTAAAAAATTTAAAGATTAATCAAAGAGGGATATAATTCCCTCTTTTTTTTGTTCTAATTTATAGTATTCCTTGCGATTATAATTCTTTGGATTTCTGATGTTCCCTCATATATCTGAGTGATTTTAGCATCTCTCATTAGTCTTTCAACATGGTATTCTTTAACGTATCCATAACCACCGTGAATTTGAACAGCCTCAACTGTAGTTCTCATTGCAACTTCAGAAGCATGTAGTTTTGCAACAGCACCAGATAGATTATAACCCATATTTTGGTCTTTATGCCATGCGGCTTTGTAAACTAAATTTCTTGCATTTTCAATATCTACATACATGTCAGCCAATTTAAATTGTATGGCTTGATGGTGATTAATTGGTTTTCCAAAAGTTTCTCTTTCTTTAGAGTAGGCTAGAGATAATTCATAAGCTCCAGCAGCAATACCTAAGGCCTGAGCAGCGATTCCAATTCTTCCACCTTCTAAAGTTTTCATTGCAAATTTAAAACCAAAGCCATCCTCTCCAACTCTATTCTCTTTAGGTATTATTACATCGCTGAAAACCAGTGTATGGGTATCACTTCCTCTAATACCTAGTTTATCTTCTTTGGCACTAATTTCGAAACCCTTCATTCCCTTTTCTACTATAAAGACATTAATTCCTTTATGTCCTTTACTAGCGTCGGTCTGGGCAATTACAAGATATGTTGAAGCAGTGCTTCCGTTGGTAATCCAGTTTTTAGTTCCATTAAGAAGATAATGATCTCCTTTATCGATCGCAGTAGTTCTTTGTGAAGTAGCATCTGAACCTGCTTCGGGCTCAGAAAGACAAAATGCACCAACTTTCTCACCCTTTGCTAATGGAACTAAATATTTTTGTTTTTGCTCTTCACTAGCAAAATTTTCTAATCCCCAGCACACCAAACTATTATTTACAGACATAGCAACAGAAATAGAAGCATCTATTTTAGATATTTCTTCAATAGCCAAAACGTAGCTGATTGTATCCATCCCACTCCCACCGTATTTCGGATCTACCATCATACCCATAAAACCTAATTCTCCTAACATTTTCAACTGATCGAATCCAACTTTCTGATGGGTATCTCTTTCAATAACTCCAGACTTACATTCGCTTTCTGCAAAGTTTTTAGCGGCTTCTCTAACCGCCTCATGTTCTTCTGTCAATTTAAAATTCATATTTCTAATTTGGACTTAAATCTATAAAATAAATACTATATTGTAATGGTTAGTTTTACATAAAATTTATGAACAAATATAATGTTGTTGGAATTATGTCTGGCACGTCTTTAGACGGACTAGATATTGTTTGGTCAAAATTAAGTTTTGATAAAACATGGTTTTATGAAATTATAGATGGGAAAACTTATGAGTATTCTGCAGAATGGAAAAGTGAACTTCAAAATGCCAGTAGATTAAAGGGTAGAGACTTAGTTTTTTTAGACAATAAACTGGGGAATTACATAGGAGAAAAAATCAACGAATTTCTAAAAGAAAAAAAAATTCAAAAAAGCCATATTGACTTAATTTCATCTCATGGCCACACATTATTTCACGAACCAGAAATTAATTTAACTAAGCAAATTGGGAATGGAGCTTATATATGTTCCACAACGAATATCAAAACAGTTTCAGATTTCAGAACAATGGATGTTGCGTTTGGAGGGCAAGGAGCACCACTTGTCCCTATTGGAGATCAATTATTATTTGGAAACTATAAAGGCTGTCTTAATCTCGGAGGAATAGCAAATATTTCATATAATTTAAAAGAAAAAAGAGTTGCAGGTGATGTAAATTTTGCCAATATAATTAGTAATTACCTATCTAATAAAATCGGTTTTTCATTTGACAAAGGGGGAGAACTTGCAAATCGTGGCAAACTAGATGAAGATTTAATTTTAAAATTAGAGGAATTAGATTTTTATAAAAAAGAATTTCCTAAATCATTAGGAGTTGAAGACTTCAACCAATGGTACAAACCTTTATTTGACAAAAGTGAATCTTCAATAAACGACCAACTTTATACTTCCGGGACTCATTTATCTAGAACAATTAAAAATGTTTTCAAACTTGATAGCAACGACACTCTTTTAATTACCGGTGGAGGAGCACATAATAAGTTCTGGATTAAAAAACTTAAAGAACTAAAAATCAAAGTAGTAGTTCCTGAAACAAAACTAATAGATTTTAAAGAAGCATTAATTTTTTCACTTTTGGGAGTTCTTAAACTACGAAGTGAAATAAATATATTAGCATCTGTAACTGGAAGTTCTAAAGACTTATCTGCAGGAGTTGTCTATAATCCCTGATATTTATTTAAAAAGAGTTACAAAGAACTGCAACAAGAACTAGTTTCTTTTTTACATTTGAAAAATTAAAATTTAATTTGAAAGACTTACTTAAAAAATTTGAAAATAAGACTCCTGAAATTATCTTTCAGTGGCAGGATTCTCAAACAGATGCCAAAGGATGGGTAGTGATAAACTCTCTTAGAGGAGGAGCAGCAGGTGGTGGAACTAGGATGAGAGTTGGACTAGACCAACACGAGGTAATCTCATTGGCCAAAACCATGGAAGTTAAATTTACAGTTTCAGGACCTCCAATTGGCGGTGCTAAATCGGGAATAAATTTTGATCCTAATGACTCAAGAAAAAAAGAAGTTTTAAAGAGATGGTATGCGGCAGTAACTCCTCTCTTAAAGCATTATTATGGCACTGGAGGTGATTTAAATATAGATGAAATTAACGAGGTTATTCCAATAACTGAAGATTGTGGTGTATGGCACCCACAAGAGGGAGTATTCAACGGTCACTACCAGCCAAGAGAATCTCAAAAAATAAACAGAATAGGTCAACTTCGACAAGGTGTTTTAAAAACAATTGAAAGTGAGAATTATACTCCAGATGTTGAAAGAAAATTTGTTATTGCAGATATGATAACTGGTTACGGAGTAGCAGAATCTGTCAAACACTATTATAAAATATACGGCGGAAATTTAAAAAATAAAAGAGTAATTGTTCAGGGTTGGGGAAATGTTGGCTCTGCTGCAGCCTACTACATTGCACAAGATGGCGCTAAAGTTGTAGGAATAATTGACAGAGACGGAGGGCTGATTAATGAAAAAGGTTTTTCATTTGAAGAAATTAAAAAGTTATTTCTAAACAAAAATGGAAATGCAATAAATGATGAAAATCTGCTTCCTTTTGAAGATATAAATGACCGAATTTGGGATCTTAAATCTGAAATTTTCTTGCCGTGTGCTGCATCAAGATTAATTACCAAAGATCAAGTAGAGAAAATGCTTAAATCAGGAATTGAAGTAATTGCTCCTGGTGCAAATGTTCCTTTTGCAGATAAAGAAATATTCTTTGGGCCAATTTCTGACTTTACTGATAAAAATACTAGTTTAATTCCAGATTTCATTTCTAATTGTGGGATGGCTAGAGTATTTGCCTATTTAATGGGGAATGATCTTGAAAGAATTGAAGATGAATCTATTTTTAAAGACACGTCTAAAACTATCCAAAATGCTTTAGAGCACGTTTTTGAAAAAAATTCTAATTCAAAAAATATATCTAAAACTGCTTTTGAAATAGCTTTAAAACAATTAATTTAACAATTATGGAAACTGCGATAGTAATAATATTTATTTTAGGTTATCTAGGAATTACTCTAGAGCATTCAATTAAAATTGACAAGCTTGTTCCTGCCTTACTAATGATGGCAATTTCTTGGGCACTTATAGCATTTGGCTTAGATGATTTTGTCAACTGGTTTGATTCAGACAGTCATGAAATGGTAAAAGGATTTGCATCTCTTCCCCATGAGGCTCAAGGTCACGGCCCATCAAAAATGATGTGGTTTGAAAGCACTTTGTTACATCATTTTGGAAAAACTTGTGAGATATTGGTGTTTTTAATTGGCGCTATGACCATTGTGGAAATCATTGACCACTTTAACGGATTTGCCACAATAAAGAATTTTATAAAAACAAAAAAGAAAACATATCTACTGTGGATTATGTGCATATTGGCCTTTATTTTGTCTGCTATCATAGATAATTTAACAGCAACTATTGTATTAATTACCATCCTTAGAAAAGTAATTAAAGACAATAAAGATAGAATGTGGTTTGCGGGACTGATTATCATTGCAGCCAATGCTGGTGGAGCTTGGTCACCAATTGGTGATGTGACAACCACTATGCTGTGGATGGGTAAAAAAGTATCCTCAATTCAACTTGTGAAATTGCTTATAATCCCATCTTTGATTTGTATGATTATCCCTACTTTAATAGCAAGTTTCTTGAAGCCATTTAGAGATAATTTTGAAGCACCAAAAGATGAGATAAAAGAAATTAAATATGGATCAACCATGCTTGTTTTAGGGCTGTCTGCAATAATTTTTGTTCCTATTTTTAAAACCGCGACCCACTTACCTCCATATGTAGGAATGATGCTTTCTTTGGCAATAGTTACTTTGGTGGGAGAAGTTTTAAGTTCGAGACAATTTAGCTTACATAGTCTTTCTAACGATTCCTCGAGCGAGTCAGAAAATCATTCTAATAGTCCGATTTTTAGAGCTTTATCAAAAATTGAAATGCCATCCATTTTATTTTTTCTTGGAATTTTAATGACTGTTGCTGCACTTGAATCCTTAGGAATTGTATTTAATTTAGGAAAAAGCGTTCAAGAATCGATTCCAATAAATTTCTTTGTTTTATTGTTAGGTGCAGGATCTGCCGTGATAGACAATGTTCCATTGGTAGCAGCTAGTATGGGCATGTTTGATTTGGCAATGGACGATACTGTTTGGCATTTTATTGCTTACTCTGCGGGTACTGGAGGAAGTATGCTTATAATTGGATCAGCCGCTGGTGTAGTTGCAATGGGTATGGAAAAAATATCATTTTTTTGGTATTTGAAAAATATTGCATGGCTTGCCGCAATTGGTTACTTAACGGGTGCCTGTTCATTTCTATTATTTCAAAGCCTCTAAGCACTTTCAAAAAGTACTAATTTCACATTAAAACTTAATAAAATGAATTTTAATATTTTTCCTATGTTGTTAAACATTCAAGAAAATACATCTTCTATTTTAGAAGATGTGCCACCTCTAATAGAAACAGAACAAATCTCCATGTGGCAGTTGATTTGGGGATACGACTCTATAAGCGGTGAATACAGCTTGACTAGTTTAATAGTAATGTCTCTTCTTTTCTTATTTTCTTTCACAGCTATCTATGTATTTATAGAGCGTTTTATGACAATTCAAAGAGCTTTGAAAGGGGAAAAAGATTTTATGCAAAAAATCAACGATTTTGTTTTAAAAGGAAATTTAAATGAAGCTAAGGAACACTGTAAATCAAGTAATAATCCTATTGCAAGAATGATAGAAAAAGGCCTTAGTAGAGTTGGTAAACCAATGAAAGATATTGCAATATCCATAGAAAACATTGGAAAGTTAGAGATAAGCAAATTGGAAAGGAGATTGTCTATGCTGGCTACAATTTCTGGAGTTGCTCCAATGCTCGGCTTTTTGGGAACTGTTCTAGGAATGGTAAAAGTTTTTCAAAATATGTCTAAAGAAAAAACATTTGAAATAGCCAGCCTTTCGGGGGGCATTATGGAAGCTATGATTACCACTGTTGGGGGATTAATAGTGGGTATAGTTGCCTATGTTGCCTACAACTATTTAGTGAGTAAGGTAGAAAAAGTAATCCACAATATGGAGGGTGCATCTATTGAGTTCTTAGATATTCTTGAGGCTCCAGGAAAATAAAATATGAATTTTAAATCCGGAAATAAAATAAAAATTGAAGGCGGAATGTCTTCTATGACCGATTTAGTTTTTCTGCTTTTGATATTCTTTATAGTTATTTCCACCATGATTACCGCAGGAGTTAATATAGATGTCCCAAAAGATGGAGGACCAGCATCTGAAAAAAAAATATTAACAATAAACGTAAATGATAAAAATGAATATTTCATGGACAGTAGAAGAACACCAATTCCCAGTTCTGATATTAAAAATAAAATTTTAAAAAATCTTACTACAGATAGTATAATTTCTCTTTATGGAAGCAATGAAAGTTCTTGGGAGGCTTCTGTCTACATAATAGATATAGCAAAACAAAATAATATTAAAATTTCTTTGAACGGA
>Ga0233444_10004839_pt1 | contig 12686 bp, 14 predicted proteins | sample SI_124_October20_6_FD_182792 | JGI IMG/M metagenome (GOLD analysis project Ga0233444, IMG submission 182792) | Seawater microbial communities from Saanich Inlet, British Columbia, Canada - SI_124_October2016_10_MG | ecosystem: Environmental > Aquatic > Marine > Inlet | place: Canada: British...
TGATGTTAGATGAGCCTACCAATCACCTAGATCTAGAATCGATCACCGCTTTAAATAATTCATTGAGTGAATTTCCGGGCTGCGTATTGTTTACCACCCATGATCATGAATTTGCCCAAACCATCGCGAATAGAATCATTGAGATTGGACCCAAGGGGATTATAGATAAACTGATGACTTATGATGAATACATTGCGAGTCCTTTAATTGATGAGCAGCGAAAGAAACTGTATTGATAGTAATTTTAATTTTTTCATGGGGTATATCATCATGAGGGGAATCCATAAGCAATACACAATAAGACCTTATTTATAGGCGATGTTCAAGTTCTTGTTTTTTTCAATTAATTAAAAGCGAACTTTTACCCACTTCATAAAAGGATAGGGCCCAAATCCACAAAATAAATTCCTCTTCTCTTCAAAATAATTGAGAAAAACAATTTGTTTATTTTGGTATAAGAAGGATGATGTATGCTAAAATATTTACATTTGATAAAGCGCAAGATACCAAAACTTTTGAAACCCCCATCGCAGGGGTGTCTCTAGTTCTTGTTCGGCCGGCAGGCCTACCAAACTTTACTGAAGGAGTTTTAAAATAAAAATAAAGGGAACAATTTTAAATGAGACAGAAAGCATTTTTTCAAATCTTAGGCCCTGTAGTATTTTTTTTAATGCTTTGGATAGGACCTCCTTCTGAGATGTCAGAACCAGCTTTTAAGGTCATGGCAGCTACCATTTGGATTGCCATCTGGTGGATGACAGAAGCAATTCCGATTGCTGTCACCTCTTTTTTACCGATGATTTTATATCCGATGACAGATGCAGTTCCACTGAAAGTCATTGTCCCATCTTATGCAAACCCCATCATTTATATTTTTGTTGGGGGATTTATTTTGGCTTTGGCGATGCAAAAATGGAATCTACATAAGCGCATTGCCCTGAGTATTATTTCGATTACGGGTACTAATATGAGACAAATCATCTTGGGCTTTATTTTGGCTTCTGCCTTTCTTTCCATGTGGATTTCAAATACCGCCACTACGGTAATGATGCTGCCCATAGCGTTATCAATTATTACCCAATTTAAGGAGTTTGCTGGTGCGAGTAGTCTGACCCAAAAAAACACAGAAGGGTTCGGTAAAGCATTGATTTTAGCCATTGCTTATGCTTCTTCAATTGGTGGAATTGCTACCTTGGTGGGTACACCGACTAATTTAATTTTTGCAGATGCCGTTGAAAAATTTTATGGGATTGTGATGCCTTTTGACCAATGGATTGGGATCGGATTACCTATCAGTTTGACCATTTTGGTGATCTGTTGGTTGGTTTTGTCTTATTTCGCCTTCTCCTTAAGTTCGGAGAAAGTTGAGGGGAGTGCCAATATCATCAAGGATGAATTGAAAAAATTAGGTAAGATGTCTTACGAAGAAAAATGCGTACTAACTATTTTTTTACTCGTAGCGGTGGCTTGGATTACTAGAAGATATTTAATTGCACCTTTTTATCCGAGTGTTAACGATACCATTATTGTCATGATTGGCGCGGTATCTTTATTCTTGATCCCATCAAAGAGTAAAAAAGGGAGCCAAATAATGGATTGGAAGTCTGCCGTTAAATTGCCTTGGGGTGTGATTTTACTTTTTGGTGGGGCTTTTGCTGTTGCCCAAAGTTTTGAGAGCTCTAAATTGACTTTATGGATTGGCGCGCAGCTTGGTGGATTGAGTGATATTCCGTTTTGGTTGGTATTATTGATTGTCGTAGCCGTCGTTAATTTTTTAACAGAGATTACCCAAAATATCGCAACTTGTACGCTTATGATGCCTATTTTGGCAGCCCTATCGGGTGTCCTTGATGTACATCCTTATGGTCTGATGGTAGCGGCATGTATCGCCTCTTCTTGTGCATTTATGTTGCCAGTGGCTACAGCACCTAATGCCGTGGTATTTGGTTCAGGTTATTTGCAGATGAAGGATATGGTACGCGCCGGATTTGTGCTCAATGTGGTATCAATTTTTGTTATTACCTTTTTTGTTTATTTTTTACTACCCACGATTTGGGGCATTGATCTTCTCAGCTTTCCTCTTGATTTAAAGGTTAAGTGATGGCACATTCAGAGAGAATCATAATGTGGTGACCAATAAAACTCCTTCTACTACAGAGGCAGAAACTATATTAGAAGAATTGATTTCAAGTGCGATAAATAAGCTTATTCTGTTTAGATAGGATGGGATAGGATTGAGCTCTTTTGCTCATAAAGTGCTGCAGGGACCTAAGAATAGCTCTAGGAATGAAAACCTCTTCTACAGGGGCTCATTATTGAAAGCATTATAGTTAAAAGGGGCCAAGATTGATTGCGTCTTGACCCCTTTTAAGAGAATTTTAACAGTTATCGTTCAGAGGCTATTAAAGTCATTATGTGACTATTTTTTAAGGTCCTTAATTTATCCATACTTTTCCATTGAGTCAATTGGGCTTTGGTAAAGGAGGCTGTGTTATTTCTCATCTCCAAAATCTCTTCCATGGAATTATAGAAGTCGAAAGTAAGGTAATTTACATCTTGATCTGCACCAAACCTATTGAGTACCTTCCCGAATCCCCAAGCTGCTTGGCCATTTTCGGCATAATTAGGCCCATATTTTAATTCCATTGCTTCATAAGCTGCTCCGTCGTAGAGATCTACGGTCATGTAGTTTGCCACTAAATATTTTGGAGGTTTGGCACTTGCTTTGGTTCCATAGCTTGCTTTGATACCCAGAGTTAATTGTCCCGTTTTGACGATTCTATTTTGATATCCAGCTTGATGTAAGGTGGATTCATGAGCTGAAAATAAATTCGATTCATTATAAGTTAAAGTAGTTCCAGGCTTATTGAAGTGCACATAAACAAAAGTAGTATTAGGGTCGCCATAGCTATTGTTTTCTATCATCCACATATCCCATCCTAATTTATTTCCTTTGTCAATTTGTTCTTTATGGGCTTTTGAAAATATGTTTTTTTCGGCTGCTATATGGGCGGCGACATCTGTATTTTTGACGGCGACATATTCCATATAAGCTATTTGAGCATGGCCCATAGAGGCAGCAAAAACACATGTAAGTAGTAAAGTTATCGTTCTTTTCATTTTTAATTTATTTAGATTTGGTTAGTAATACGAAATCTAAATTACAAAAATTAAATTGGTTATAAAAAGTAATACTCATCATAACGATGGTAAAAAACATAAATTTATTTTATGATTTCGTCATAAACCCATAACATACTTTTTATTTAGAAATTGAATTTGGATATTGATTTATGAAATATTTGAATCTTTCGATGCTTCTTTTTTGGTCGCTATTATTTGGCCACTCAACTTTTGGACAAAATGCTAAAAACCAGAGGATCGATAAAAACTACAGTATAGGTTGTTGGCCTGAACTTGGTGGTTACGTATTTAAGATATCAGATGGAGGTGCCCATGGTTGGATAGCAGAAATACAGGACCAAGGAAAAACCAGTTGGCTTGGTGCCAAGAAAGCCATATCAGATGGTTCAAACCACTCAATTGAAGGCGCAAAATTTATGGATTGGAGATTGCTTACCAAAGAAGAACAGCATCAAATGTATTTGCAAAAAGACTTAATTGGAGGGTTTGCCAAAGATTATTATTGGAGTACTTCAGAAAATGATAAGAAAGAAGCTTTTTGGCAGGATTTTAATAGTGGCTTTCAGGAGAAAGCACCTCCTAGGGCTTCAAGTTATTCGATTCGTTCGGTTAGGGAATTTTGATTCCCGCTCTTAAGGGTCATACTTATTATCACCAGTTCAATGTGTTGAAACGTGGATGCTACTTTTAGTAAATAATTACTGCTTTCACCCGATTTGTTTTTGACAGGTCCAAACTTGATAGCGTCTTAAGGGTAAGGTGGTTGACTGAATTACTCCTTAACTGATAAAGTATCTATTTGTCTGCATTAATTGGTTATGGTTTTATCTTTAAGGGTTTATGCGGTATGTCTTATTCAATATCAATTCTGAAAAGAAACAGTAATTCCCACCTGCTGATCACAGCAAACCAAGTCAAATAATCATATTGTTGAACGTTGCTGAACAAGAGCATCAAGAATTATAAAGTTGATTTTCTAGTTGGAGATAAATAAAAACAGGAAATGCAATAATTAACGATCAAGGGGAACTTTAGGGATGAGCAGAAACCCAAACTGTACCGTCTTCAAAAATTTCTTTTTTCCAAATGGGGACGGTTTCTTTTAAGGTATCAATGGCATATTGACAAGCTTCAAAAGCAGCTTGCCTATGAGGGGTAGATACTGCAATGATTACTGGAATTTCTCCAATTTCTAACACACCCACCCGATGATGAATGGATACATGTAGGATACCCCATTTTTGGGATAGACTATCTGCAATTTTCCCCATCTCCTTGAGGGCCATGGGCACGTAAGATTCAAAGGCCAGTTGTACCACTTTTCGACCTTTTGTTTCATTCCTTACGGCACCTACAAAAACCACAATACCGCCTGCCGAGGGATCTGCCACTGCATCATGACATGACTGCGTAGTCAAAGGCTCGTCTAAAATTTGAATATCTCTCATTTAACCTCCGCTTACAGGTGGAATAATAACTACTTCATCCCCCTCATGAATTTGGAACTGATCTTCTTGATAATCTTCATTGATCGCAAATTTGATACTTTGAAGCTTTTTGAATTCATGGTACTGGGTGATTAATATTCTTTTTAGATCTCCGATATTACAAGGGTTTTTTACCTCCAAATGGGATTCAGCAGGTCCTATTATTTCTTTGGCAATACCAAAAGCAATCAGCTTTATTTTCATAATTCAGCATTTTCAAAATGATTTTTCACGGCTTCCCATCCCAATTTGATACAATCTACTCGACCATCAAAATGTTTTAATTGTTGGAGCATTTGAATTTTTTTATCAGCATTTTCAGTCGAATGCTCTTGATCCATTGCAAAGATAAATTGATCGCTCAAGGTGGTGATATTCTTTGGGCTCAAATGTTCCATGCTTTTACACATGATAGAGATCGAAGCCTTGGACAATGCACAACCGAAGCCATAAAAATAAACAGAGGTGATGTGGCCTTCGTTTATGTTAAAATAAAGGGTGTATTTATCTCCACACATGGAATTATATGCTTCAATTGTAAAGGAGGCTCTTTGAGGTTCTTGAAAATGATAAGGATTTTCATTTTCAGGAAGTATTTCATTTTTAAATAACTGTTGGAGTTCCTGTTTTTTCATGACCAAAATCTCATCAATTCCTTTAAAGAAACAACAAGTTTATTAATTTCTTCTTCATTATTATAAATTGAAAACGAAACTCTGGCAGTAGCCTGTAATCCCATAGCATTGAGAAGGGGTTGGGTACAGTGCATACCTGCCCGCAGGGCGATACCATCTTTATTTAAAAAAGAGGCGATGTCATGGGGATGTATATTTTTCAAATTGAAGGAAATAATACCGATCCTCTTTTTAGGATTGCCAATGATTTCAATACCCGGAACTTGGGGCAATTGATCTAGGGCATAAAGAGTTAATTTATTTAAATGACTATGCATATCAGATTTACCGATGCCCGAAATAAATTTCAAAGCCGCGGCTAAACCTATTACACCGGAGACATTCGGCGTACCCGCATCAAGGTTGTGTGGAAAATTACGAAAACTTGTTTTTTCAACTTTGACATCTTTAATGATTCCACCACCATAATTATAAGGCATTATATCGGCGAGGTATTTTTCTGAAACTTGGAGGATGCCAATACCAAACGGGCCAAACATTTTATGTCCTGAAAAGGTCAAAAAATCACAATTTAATGGGTCAACCCCGATTTCAAAATGACAGGCACTTTGCGCTGCATCTACCAAGACTGGGATGTCTTTTCTTTTTGCAAGTCCAATGATTTCATCGAGTGGATGGATCGTACCCAGAGTATTGGAGATGTGAGAAACCGCTAAAAATTTAGTTTTTTTATCAAGGAATTTACTTAATTGAACCAAGTCAAGATCTCCATTTTTATCTATTGGCACAATTCTTAATTCAACCTGATACTTTTGCGCGAGCATTTGCCATGGAATAAAATTGGCATGATGCTCCATAATGGACGTAACTATATTATCCCCAGCTTGTAATCTTGGGGCTAAAAAAGATTGAGCTACGATATTGATGGATGCCGTGGTGCCTTGAGTAAAAGCTACGGTATCTGAATTATTTGACCCCAAAAATCGAGCCATTTCTACTCGGGCATTTTCAAATTTTTGCGTGGCTTGATTTGATAAATCATAGATGCCTCTATGAATATTAGCATTTTCGTACAGATCAAAATGAGATTGTGCGCTGACCACAGATTGCGTACGTTGTGTCGTGGCCGCATTATCCAAATACACTAAATTGGGATGCGCTTCGAAAATAGGAAAATGACTTCGGGCCTTTTTGATTGAATTTTTGTTTAACTTTAAAATTACTAGTTTTTCGGCAAAATCAAACTAGTAAGCTAACATAACGTTTCCTATTAAAATTAAATCAAGATATGCTCATTGATAATCATGGAAGGGAGATAAATTATCTCAGACTGGCCGTTACCGACCGCTGTAATTTGAGGTGCTTTTATTGTATGCCTGAAAATGGGATCAAATACATGAATAGGAAAGATTTATTGAGTTTTGAAGAGATGACCCGACTGATCCGTGTCTTTGGAGATTTGGGCGTTTCTAAAATCAGAATTACGGGTGGGGAGCCATTTGTGAGAAAAGGGATCATGTCCTTTTTGAAAGGGGTCTCGGAGTTAGCAACCATCAAAGAGATTAATATTACAACAAACGGCACTTTTACGGTGGAACAAATTCCGGCATTGGAAAAAATGGGAATTAAAAGTGTCAACCTTAGTTTAGACAGTTTGGACAATCAGCGATTTTTTGATATTACCCGAAGAGATTTATTTGATCAAGTGATGACGACCTATCGAAAGCTGGTGGACTCCAAAATAAGGGTCAAAACCAATATGGTGGTCATGGATGGCAGAAATATTGAAGACATTTATCCGATGCTAGAGTTGACCAAGCATGATGATGTATCGGTGCGCTTTATTGAAGAAATGCCCTTCAATGGAACCGAAGGTCAGGGCAATGCGACCATTTGGCCAGCAAAAAAAATAATGACTTACATTGAAGAAAAATACACCCATGAAAAAATGGTAGATCCCCCGGCGTCTACTTCTCTAAATTATAAAATACCGGGTTATGTCGGTTCTTTTGGAATCATTCCCGCCTATACTCGAACTTTTTGTGGTTCTTGTAATCGAATTCGCCTCACACCACAAGGTACGCTAAGGACGTGTCTTTATGGAGAAGGGCAAGTGAATTTCAGAGATTTTATCAGAGGAGGCGTGACTGACGAGGTTTTGGGAGATCATTTAATTAAGGTGGTCGGCAAACGGGCTAAAGATGGTTTTGAAGCTGAAAAAAGCAGGTCTGCGACCTTGCCTGCATCTGAATCTATGGCCACTATAGGAGGTTAATATGATTACCGTTGAAGAGGCCTTGGAAATAGTGCACACCCATTTGGGAAATTGGGGTACCGAAGAGATATTTTTAGATGAGTCATTAGGGAGAATTCTGCAAGAAGAAATTGTAGCTGATCGAGATTTCCCACCCTTCAATCGAGTGACCATGGATGGCATTGGTTTGAGTTTTGATCAATTTGAAAAGGGTCAAAGAGTTTTTGAAATCAAGGGGGTGGCACCTGCAGGAGGTCTGCAAATGGAATTGCAGGATCCCTCGTCTTGTTTAGAAGTGATGACAGGCGCCACTGTTCCGATAGGAGTAGATGCCGTGATTCGTTACGAAGATCTTGAGATCCAGGAGGGCAAGGCAACAGTCATGCTATCGAGTCTTAATCGCGATCAAAATATTCATTTTAAAGGCAGTGATCGTCATCAAGGAACGGTCATTCTCTCGCCGGGCAAATGTATTTCTGCAAGTGAAGTAGGCGTCTGTGCTACGGTGGGTAAAAATAAAATATCGGTAAGTCGTTTGCCTAAAACTTTGATAGTTTCTAGTGGAGACGAGCTGGTAAATATTGATCAAACACCGCTATCTCATCAAATACGAAGAAGCAATGTGTATAGAATTGCCACAGTTTTGAAAAGTTATCAAATTCAGCCAACGACCATGCACTTGTCTGATGATTATGACGAAATTGTCAAAAGATTAGAAAGTGAAATAACTCATTATGATCTGATCTTGCTGAGTGGGGGCGTATCTGCTGGAAAGTTTGATTATTTACCTGAGGCGCTGTCGGCCATAGGTGTGAAGAAAATGTTTCACAAAGTGAAACAGCGTCCTGGAAAACCATTTTGGTTTGGAAAAAAAGAAGATAAACTGGTCTTTGCTTTTCCTGGAAATCCAGTATCTAGTTTTATGTGTGCCCAGCAATACTTCAAACCTTGGTTGGATCATTCGTTGCAGTCCTTTGAGATGCCATTACCTTGGGCTGAATTGGTTGAAGATGTCTATTTCAAACCAGATCTCACTTATTTTTTGGAAGTGAAAATCGTATTTCATTCCTCTGGAAAAATAAAGGCACATCCGGTGAAGGGTAATGGATCGGGCGATTTGGCTAATTTGGTAGATGCGGATGCTTTTATTCAATTACCTTCAGGGCGCAGTAACTTTCTAAAGGGCGAAATTTTTCCCTTTATTGCCTATAGAAATTTAATTCATGGTTGAGGTAGCCATGAGTAAAAATTTAATGGACTTAGAATATCAATCGGTTTTCTACCTTAGGGCTTAACAACTTTCAATTCTTCGGGGGTATTCACATTGCGCAGGGCATCCACATTACTTATCTGTAATTCCTTGATATCACTATTGATTAATACTTTTCTAGGGCACGAATAACCATGGGCCAAAAATTGCAAAAGGATTGGATAGGCCTTTGGTTCCCATAAAGTCAATAAAGGCTCTGGAAAGGCCGTTTCAGGATTATGAAAACAGGTGGCCATTTTGGATTTATCACGGTTTGCTAATAAGGTCTTTAATGTGGTGGCATCCAATAAGGGGAGATCAGTAGCGACGACGAGCCAAGCACTATTGGGGTCTTGCTTGAACGCGGAAAGAATACCTCCATAAGGGCCTAAATTTAAAAAAGCATCAGAAATGATCGAATATTGCGTCTGAAAATCGATCGATTCGTTTTGAACTGATAGATAAGTTTGCGAACAAAAACCATTCAAGAGGTCAGCCAGGTACTCGCGATGTGCTTTTCCGTGATAGTTGATGGCACCTTTATCATGCCCCATTCGAGTACTGTTACCTCCGGCCAAAACAAGTCCTTTAATAGGTATCGAATAGGCATCAATGATGTTTTTAATCACCTTTCCTATGCCTGATACATCTTTGATCGAAAGCAGGGGAATTTCTTCATGATTTTTGATGTGCGCTTTAAGAAAGGGGAATAGATCTTCGACTCCTTCATCTAGGATAAAAAGTTTTACATCAGAGAGGCGGTTTAATTTTTTCTCAAGTGAGGTCTTCTTTTGCTCGTTGATAATCACCATTTGACTTTCGGCTAAGAAATGGTTGCCATTGATCAGCACCAGATCACAATCATTGAATAACGCTCTAAAATGGGTGGCTATGTGATCGTGCTTAAAACGTACACCGTGTTGACCTATCAGATCCGTGTAGATTGTCCGAAAGGCTGAATCAGCCATGTCGTTTTGGTGAGAGGCATCTGCATACCCTAGGCCATATCCAGTTTCTAAATGGGTGGCTAACTGCTCACTTAAATTTTGAATGATATTACAGGGAGCACCGATAAGGGCTAGCTCCTGCTGGCCGAATGCACCGCCTTTGGGTTTGGTTAAAAGAGCATGTTTTTTATGGGATTTTGAAGTCATTTTTTCCACCTGTTTTTTCGAGCAATCGTGTTTCTTTGATAAGGATATGATGAGAAAAGCCTTTGCACATATCATAAATGGTAAGTGCAGCGACTGATGCTCCTGTCAGGGCTTCCATTTCCACCCCTGTTTTCCCAGAGGTCTTAACCGTGCAAATGATTTCTACTTCTTGGCTGTCATTAAGTTCAATAGTCACTGTACAACTGTCAAGGCCAAGGGGATGACACAAGGGAATCAGCTCACTGGTTTTTTTGGAAGCCATGATCCCAGCCAATATGGCGGTTTGAAATACAGGCCCCTTCTTTGTATGAATTTCATCTTTTTGGAATTGTTCCAGAATTTCAGGAGCCAAAATGACCATTGAACGAGCGATGGCTATGCGATGTGATACCCCCTTATCCGAAACATCCACCATGGTAGGTTCTCCATTTTTGGTTAGATGCGAAAATTTTTTTTTCATTTTTTATATTCGAAACAACTAAATTATGGGTAATATACAAAACCATTTCAAGTTTTTAACTAGGACTCATATTACTTTAAGGTGGCATTATCAAATCAAGAGAAACTACGTTACAGCCGGCATTTAAATTTACCAGACTTCGGTATACCCACACAACAAAAATTAAAAAGGGCAAAAGTATTGGTAGTGGGTACGGGGGGATTAGGTGCACCTCTGCTGCAATATTTGACGGCCGTAGGTGTGGGCACGATTGGCGTGGTGGATTTTGACGTCATTGATGAGAGTAATTTGCAGAGGCAGGTACTTTTCGGAATGGAAGATATAGGTAAATTCAAAACTGAGGTAGCCATAACCAAATTACGTGCGCAAAACCCATTTGTACATTTCATTGAGTACAATTTAAAATTAGATGCCTCTAACGCCTTGGAGATCATTAGTAATTACGATGTGGTAGCCGATGGCACAGACAACTTCCCCACTCGTTATCTAGTAAATGACGCCTGCGTTTTAACAGGAAAGCCCAATGTTTATGCCTCTATATATCGGTTTGAAGGACAAGTCAGTGTCTTTAATTGGGCGAATAAGGAAGGTATATTAGGACCTAATTATAGAGATGTGTTTCCGACGCCCCCTCCCCCAGGCATGGTACCTAATTGTGCAGAAGGAGGAGTTTTGGGCGTATTGCCTGGGATCATAGGATCCATTCAAGCCTCTGAAGTGATTAAAGTAATTACGGGTATGGGCGTCTCTTTATCTGGTAAACTTTTTCTGATGGATGTCCTTGATTTTTCTAATCGGACGCTGAATATCAAAAGAGATCCAAAAAACCCGCTGAATGGCGAAACACCCACAATCAAAGGATTGATTGATTATGAGTCCTTTTGTGGTATCACAAATGATTCGAATGACCTGATTGATTTGTCGCCCATAGAACTCGCCCGATGGCGACGGGAAGGCCAGGATTTTCAATTGATTGACGTCAGAGAAGCTTACGAATTTGAGGCGGGCAATATTGGTGGGCAAGGGATACCTTTGGGAGAATTAGCTGCATCTGTGAACTTGATCGATAAAAATAGACCGGTTGTTTTCTTATGTAAATCAGGCAAAAGAAGTGCACAAGCCATCGAAAATTTAATTTCCCTGGCAGCAGGTTACACCAACATGAGACACTTGAAGGGAGGTCTGCTTTCATGGAAAGAACAAGTTGATGCTGATTTACTCTTAATATGATTACTGATATTGATTCTTGAATTTGATGATTTCACTTATGATAGCCAAGGCAATTTCTTTAGCTGATTTGGCATGAATAGGGATACCGATGGGTGCTTGAATTTTCGAAATTAAATCTTGAGAGACTCCTTTTTTGGTCAATCGATCTATTCTTTTCTGATGGGTCTTTTTACTGCCTAAAGCACCAATATAGGCTACTTTGGAGGGGAGTAATATTTCTAAAGCATTGTCATCTATTTTGGGATCGTGGGAAAGGATGGCACAAAAGGTATAGGAGTCTAATTTTAATTGATGCAGCACTTCGGAGGGGTAAGCCTCAAAAATTTGAGTGGGCTCGGTATCAAAATACATATTTTTTGCGAAATAACCTCTAGGGTCAATCACAATAGTTTCGAAATCATGCATATATGCCGTGCTGACCAAGTCTACGGCAATATGCGCAACCCCAATGATAAGTAAGGTAGGCTTTCGAGGAAACACTTGAATAAAATAATTTTGCCCCTCGAAGGTGAGGGTCTTGTGAGATCTTTCCTCCAAAGCCACTTGTGCTTCTTTGATTAACATCGGAGGAAGTGGTGTGCCTGTTACCGATCCATTTTCTTCAATTAACCAATTTTCATTTTTATTTAAATCAGAAATAAAAAGACAGGATTGATTGGATTGCATTTTTTTTAATAAAGAGTGCCAAACCACATTTGATGAAAAGTCAACCGCTTGCAAATAAACTTCAATACTGCCTCCGCAAGACAACCCAACAGACCACGCTTCTTCATCACTGACTCCAAAAGAAAGTTTTTCTGCCGTATGCTGGGCAAAAAGAGCTTGCGCTTTCTTGACTACCGCACCCTCCACACAACCACCGCTCACAGAACCTGACATTTTTTGATCTTCATTAATGACCATCATAGACCCTATGGGTCGAGGGGAGGAGCCCCAAGTTTTCACAACGCGGGCAAGGACTAACACGGCCCCATTTTGGCTCCATTCATCAATGATTTCCTTCAAATCTTTCATAATTAATCCTACGCCAATTAGGTTTTAACTTTTTTTATTACCTATCTTTAAAATTAAGC
>Ga0233444_10004841_pt1 | contig 12681 bp, 13 predicted proteins | sample SI_124_October20_6_FD_182792 | JGI IMG/M metagenome (GOLD analysis project Ga0233444, IMG submission 182792) | Seawater microbial communities from Saanich Inlet, British Columbia, Canada - SI_124_October2016_10_MG | ecosystem: Environmental > Aquatic > Marine > Inlet | place: Canada: British...
AGGGCTTACTTCTAAAGATAATAGCAAATCTTTTTCAGCTTTATCCCATTCTCCTATTCTCTCATAAGCAACTCCTCTTCCATCCATTACTTCTGGATATAAAGGATGGTCTTTTCTAATATTGTTTATTATTTCAGAAAAAAATTTAATTGAACTTTTATATTGATCGTTGCTTTTTAAAAAGTTCGCATAATCAAAAGTCTCATATATAGTTTTTTTAGGTAATTTATTATAATTATTTGTTAAAAATTCTATTGCTTTTTCTGTTTTGCCTTCTTTAATTAAAATTTTTGAATTTTGTTTAGCTGCATACCAATTAAAAGATATACCCTGTTCTCCTAAATTTTTATAAATTTTTTTAGCTTGTTCTATATCATCAACTTTATAAAAATTTTCTGCTAGTAGAGTGTTAAATGATTTAAAATTATTATTTAAATATTTAGCTAGATTTAGATAAAAATTAGAAAATGTATAAATGGCTTGTGTAGACAAAGCGTTAGCCGTGATGTAAAGAATTTCTGCAACTACATGTGATTGATCTTGGCAATTAAATTTTGTCTTAATATCTTGTTTATCGAGATCAAATTTAAACTGGTTGAGCAATAAATTTCTTGGATGCAATTCTAAAGTGTCATTAACAACTTTTTTTGCTTGTTCAATTTTTCCTATTTTAGTTAAATACATAGCGTAAAAATAGTTATATCTTGAAAAATCTACTTCGTTATTTGACGCAAGTTTTTCGTAAAAAAATTCTGTTTTTTCACTGCTATAGAAACAGTGTAAAAAAACATTCTGAATGTCTTTTAAATTTTTAAATCTAGAGTCAATTAAATTATTTTTATTTTGAGCTTTATTTAAATCTAAATTGTATAAACTGGACCAGTTTAATAAAGAATTTGATACAAAATTATTTAGTAAATATCTTGAGTTTTTATTTTTAAGTTTTAAAAAATATTTTTGAGCCAGATTAAATTGTTTTTCTTTTAAATAATAAATTCCTATAATGAGATTACTCTCAAAATTATCTAATTTTCTTTTTTCTAGCTTTATTGAATATTTAAATGCCTCATTAAATTTGCCAAGATTTACTAAAGAATTTAAATATTTTGATGAATAATTAATATGATTTTCTTCAAGGCCATTTAATTTTTTCAGAAACTTGTATGATTGGTTGTATTGATTATCATTTAGAAGCAATATTCCTGAAAAGTAATCTGAGATATTGTCCCCATTATTAAACTTATCTAGATTTTTAGCTTGAAGATTAGAAAAAAAAATAATGACAAAAAATAATTGTGTTATAAGCTTAAATCCAAATTTAAATAAATTCATAAATTTTATGATTAAAAAAATTAATACTAAAACAGTTAAATTAATAAAATACTATAACTATATTAATCATAATTTAATTTACAATAACAAGGCAATCAATAGATATAAGAAAGATATTTTTGAAATATCAGTTGATAAAGCTGAAAATCTGGAAAAACTAAAAAAATCTATTTCTAATATCAAAAATTGTGAATTAAAAAGCAACTCCACTAATATTGTATTTTCTGATGGAAATCCTAAATCAAAAATTATGATACTAGGAGAAGCTCCAGGCTCTAACGAGGATCAAGAGGGTCTTCCTTTTGTTGGGCGAGCAGGAACTTTGTTAGATAAAATGTTGGCTTCAATTAATTTAGACAGAAAAAGCGTTTATATATCAAACATAATTAATTACCGACCGCCAGAAAATAGAAAACCCACCGATGAAGAAATTAATAGATATTTACCATTTATCAAAAAACACATTGAAATAATTGCTCCCAAAATTTTAATTTTATTAGGAGGCACGGCAATGAATGCACTGATAGGAAACGATGTGGTTATATCAAAAGTTAGAGGACAATGGATTGAAAAAGAATTTGGTCATCGCAAAACTTCTATAATTGTAACCTTTCATCCAGCTTTTTTAATGAGGCAACCTAGTCAAAAAAAATTGGCTTGGGTTGATCTTAAAATGATCAGGGATAAAAAAGCTAAATTAAAAATATAATTAAAAAATATGATTACGGCTGGTGTGGATGAAGTGGGTAGAGGTTGTTTAGCGGGACCAGTGGTGTCATCAGCTGTTATATTAAAAGAAACAGTAGATCTAAGTATATTAAAGGACTCAAAAAAAATTGCCTTTAAAAAAAGAGTAGAAATTGCAGAACATATTAAACTTAATTCAATTTATGCCATTGGCATGGCGTCTGTTGAAGAAATATTTAATTTAAATATTCTACAAGCAGCTTTACTTTCAATGAAAAGAGCCATAGGTAAATTGTCAGTTAAACCAGGGCTAATTCTCATTGATGGAAACTTTGCACCTAAAGGACTAACAAATTTTAAAACGATAATTAATGGTGATGAAAAAATTAAATCAATTAGCGCTGCTTCCATAATAGCAAAAGTTTATAGAGATCAACTTATGATCAAATTATCAGAAAAATTTCAAAATTATGCCTGGGAAAGAAATTTCGGCTACGGGACTAAAGCTCATATGGAAGGTTTAAAAAAATTTGGTGTAACCTCTCAACACAGAAGAGGTTTCAAGCCCATACACAAGATGTTGTCGAGTTAAGACTTTAAATCACTAAAAGACTCTTTTTATTTATAAAACTGTTTGACCATAGATTCAATTTGGAGTTGAATCATTTAATGTCAAAATTCTTTAACAATATTATTAACGGTGACTGTCTTAAGGAAATAAAAAAAATTCCTGAAAAATCTTTTGATTTAGTCTTTGCAGATCCTCCTTACAACATGCAGATAGGTGAAACTTTAACAAGACCAGATGCTAGTAAAGTAAATGGTGTTTATGATAAATGGGATCAGTTTAACAGTTTTAAACATTATGATGATTTTTGTAAAGCTTGGTTAATAGAATGTAAAAGAATTTTAAAAGATAATGGAAGTATTTGGGTTATCGGTTCTTATCACAATATTTTTCGATTGGGCTATCATTTACAAAACCTAAACTACTGGCTTTTAAACGATGTAATTTGGAGAAAAAATAATCCAATGCCGAATTTTAGAGGCACAAGATTTACTAATGCACATGAAACTTTAATTTGGGCTTCAAAAAATAAAAAATCAAAATACACATTTAATTATCAATCCTTAAAATGTTTAAATGATGATTTACAAATGAGGTCCGATTGGATGCTGCCAATATGTAATGGAAAGGAAAGGTTAAAAAAAAGTAATGGAAAAAAAGTTCATTCTACTCAAAAACCAGAGTCTCTTTTACATAGAATTATATTAGCTACAACAAATAAGGGCGATACTATTTTTGACCCGTTTTTAGGGACAGGAACAACAGCTGTAGTTGCAAAAAAATTAGGTCGAAATTACTATGGCATTGAAAAAGACCAAAAATATTTCAGAGAAGCGCAAAAAAGAATTATTAAAACTAAAAAAATTGAGGATAATTATTTAGACACTTTAAAAAACAATAAATCAAAGCCAAGAATACCTTTTGGTTCCTTAGTAGAACTAGGTATATTAAAACCAGGGACTACATTGTTTGATCCTAAAAAGAAAATTAATGCCAAAATCATGGTGGATGGCAGTATTAAATATAAAGAGTCAGAAGGATCAATTCATAAGGTAGCGGCAAGAATTATGGGCACAGAAAGTTGGAATGGATGGACTTACTGGCATTGTAATATCAATGGATCAACTGTAGTTATTGATAGTTTAAGACAAAAATTTATCTCCAGAAAACAAAATTAATTTTTATAAACTTTACCTAAATACCCCTCGATAAAAGTTTTACGCTTAATTAAAAACTTTAAAAATATATTTCTAATTTTTTGTGCAATCGAGCTCGAAAAATGAAATGCAAAGAAATTAAAATTGGATCTTCTTTTAACGATTTTTGCTCTTTTAGATCTTTCTTCAAAGTAAGTATTGGCACTTCCTAATTTATTTTCCTTTAGGAGATTAAATATTTCATATGCACTTTCTATAGATTGGCCAGCTCCTTGGGCAAGCGTTGGTAAAAATCCATTAAACGCATCACCGATATAAAAAACTTTTTTATTTGATGATGGAAGAATTTTTGGAGTAAGATACAAAGGCCAAGATTTTATCTCATTGTTAAAAATTATTTTTAAATTTGGATTTTGTTTAAGAACTGTATTTTCAACCAAAGAGTTCACATTATCTGGGTGATATTTTTTGCTTCTTATAACGCAAACCATATTGAGCTCTTTCATCTGATTAATTGGATATATTACAACGTGACAATTACTACCCAACATTAAGCTAATATTTTGTTCACTGATATTAAGTTCAGGTTTTGTTTTCAATATTGCTCTTATAGCAAAAGCTTTCTTATACTTAGGTTTGTTTTTTTTCTTTTCAAAAAAAGATTTTGTACTAGAAAAAATACCATCACTAACAATAACAAAATCAACAAGATCATTGGTATTGTCATCAAACTTAATTAAAATTTTTTCTTTTAATTCTGAAACTTCTTTAATTTTTTTTCCAAATCTCATATGTTGAGTGTAAATTTCCTCTTTTAAAAACTCTATTAAAGTCAATCTCTGTAAAGTGGTATATTTTGTTTCACTGTTATTAAACTTTGAAAGATTTAAATCACATATTTTTTCATTTTTAATATTGTAAAAATCTAAAGTATCTGGATGAAAAATATTTTCATTTTTTATTTTATTAAAATTTATTTTATTTAAAATTTTAATACTATTTGTTGCTAGTTGAATTCCATAACCTTTGTCGAGGGACAAACTATCTTCCTTTTCATAAACCATAAATTCGTGATCTGTATATTTCTTGATAAAATTTGCAAGAGTAAGTCCTGCTATTCCTGCTCCTATAATTGCAATTTTTTTATTCATCAAAATAAAATTGATACCTGTTTAAAAATTTTTTTTGTAAAACTTGGAATGAACTCTTTATTATCTTTTAATAGATACCAGTTATAAGCTGAGGGTATTTTATTAGAAAATCTATAATACAAGTTAATATTTAATTTAAGATTCGATATAGAATTTTTATAGCTTCCCAAATATTTCCAGTTTTTATTTTCAGAAATATTTTTCATTTTTTTAATTTCAGGAAGGTTAAAATTTTTTAAAAAACCTATTTTATTTTCTTTAGTAAGAGCAATTTGTTTTTTTTTATTCAAATAACAAAAAATATCGTAATTCATTTCTTTTACTTTCTTTTTATTTGTAGTTGTAATTTTATATGAAGATTTAAAATATTTGCAACTTTTGTTCAAACAACAATTACCACATATTGGGTCTTTTGGTTTGCAGGTTAAAGCTCCAAACTCCATTAATGCTTCTACAAAATCCGCATTTCTATTTGTATTAAAAAGGTTTTTACTGTTTGTTAAAAAAAGTTTCTTAAAGTTTATCTTTTCTTTTTTTTTATTTAAATTTCTAGCAAATACTCTTTTAACGTTTCCATCAACTGCAATTGTAGGCTGATCGTGGATTAAGCCTAATAATGCATTAGCTGTATAATCTCCAATTCCGGGTAATTTTTTAATTTCATCAATTTCATATGGTAATTTTGAATTATATTTTCGTACAAGTAATTTTGAAGAAGCTAAAAGATTTCTAGCTCTCCTGTAGTAACCAAGCCCTTCCCATAATTTTAAAATTTCTTTCTCGCTACACTTAGAAAGTTCTTTTAATGTTTTAAATTTTTTAGTAAATTTATTGAAATATGGAATGGCTGTTTTAACCTGAGTTTGTTGCAACATAAATTCACTAAGAAGTCTATAATACAGCTTTTTTGGGGAGTTTTTGCTCACACGCCATGGTAGTCTGCGTTTATTATTATCGTACCAACTAAGAATTTTTTTTGGTAAATTAGAATTTAAATGCATAATAAAAATAATAATAATAAATCACAGAATTTCATACAAGGACTAAGACCCTTTTCAAGCTCAATACCAAAGACACTAAAAAAACATTTGAAAAAAGGTGGTTATAATTATTCTAATATTGTTGATAATTGGACCAATATCGTAAGTAAAAAAATTTCAGACGTATGTTATCCGATTACTGTTAAAATGGGTAAAGAAATGAGAGATGGTACTTTAGTCCTAAATGTGCTTCATGGGAAAGAGCTTGAAATTGAATATGAAAAAAAAGAGATTATGGACAAAATAAATAGTTTTTTTGGATATAATTGTATTAGTCAAGTAACTTTAAAAATTGTTCAGGAAAAAATTAGGTCAGATCAAAAACAGTTTCCTAAAATAAAAAATTTATCAAAAATTAATAAAAAAATAGATAAGGTAAATAATACAGAATTAAAAAATTCACTAAATAATTTTTTAAAGGCTTTTAATGAAAGAAATAAATAATCTAATTTATAAAACGATATTTATTGTTTTGTTTTCATTTTCAGTTAATGCTGAAAATACAAATTTGGGCATTGGTAATACAAATGCTAAAATTACTGTTAAAGTATTTTCTTCGCTTACCTGTCCCCACTGTGCAAGCTTTCATAAAAATATTTATGAAGAATTAAAAAAAGATTATATTGATAAAAATTTATTAAGGTTTGAGCATCATAGTTTTCCTTTAGATTTAGCAGCGCTTAATGCAGAAATTATTGTAAGGTGCCACGTAGACAATCAAAAAAGCTTTGAATTATTAGGAGAGATTTATAAAAAACAAAATAATTGGGCCGTTGGATCTGACATAGATGTTATAAATAAATCTATAAAAAAAATCGGTTTAGACTCGGGTTTAGATATGGTCAAAATGGAAAAGTGTCTTGAAAATGAAAATTTTCAAGATAAAATTTTAAATGAAAGAATTGAAGCTCAAAAAAATTATAAAATTCAATCGACTCCTACTATTTTTATAAATGAAAAAAAATATGAAGGTGAACATCAGTATAAGTTATTTAAAAAAACAATAGAAAAAATTTTAAAGAAATATGAGATTTAAAAAATTAGAGATTAATGGATTCAAATCTTTTTCTGATAAAACAACTTTTTTAATTGAAAACGGTTTGACAGGAATAGTAGGTCCTAACGGATGTGGAAAGTCAAATATTGTTGAATCATTAAGATGGTGTATGGGTGAAAATTCAGCCAAGAGTATGCGTGGATCTGGAATGGAAGATGTAATTTTTTCTGGCACTTCTAATAGACCTTCAAAAAATATTTCTGAAGTAGCATTACTTCTAGATAATAAAGACAAAGATGGTCCATCTCAATATAATCAATTTGATGAACTTGCAATTAAGAGAAAAATTGAAAAAGACAAGGGATCGAAGTATTATATAAATGATAAAGAGGTGAGAGCGCGTGATGTTCAAACTTTTTTTGCAGATTTATCTACTGGAGCACATTCCCCTTCTTTAATTAGCCAAGGTAAAATTGGACAGTTAGTAACTTCAAAGCCTATCGAGAGAAGATCAATTCTTGAGGAGGCGGCTGGAATTTCAGGTATTCATGCAAGGAGACAAGAAGCAGAGACGAGACTTAATGCTGCGGAAAATAATTTAAAAAGAGCTGATGAATTAAAAAAACAGCAACAAAAACAGCTGGATAACTTAAAAAAACAAGCTGAAGAAGCGACAAGATATAAAGAAATATCTAGAGAGATAAAAAAAATTGAATCAGGCTTATATTATTTGAAGATTCAAGATATAGAAAAAGACAAAAAAAAAATTGTCGAAAAACTTAGTGAGTTAGACGATGAAATTAGTGCGATAAATATAGATTTTAATCATAATAATACACTTTTAGATGAAGAAAATAAAAAACTTTCCCCATTAAGAGACAAAAAAATGGAAAGTGCTGCAAAACTGCAAAAATTAAATTTAGACATCACTAGCCTTGATGAGGAAGAGTCTAGAGTAAAATCATTACAAGTAAAACTTGAAAAATCTATTAAAACCATTGAGTCCGATCTAGAAAGAGAGCGGAGCATTTCTTTAGATGCTGGCTTAAATGAAAGAAGAATTTCGAAAGAAAAAGAAGAATTACTTAAAACAGAAAATGAACTATTAGAAGTAGAAACTGCTTCATCCAATGAGCTTAATACATCAAAAACAAACTTAGGTAATTTACAAAATAAATTAGACGAGATGCTTGATACAATCGAAAGTTATATTGATCAAGATAAAAAACTAACAAAAACTATTTTTCAAGAATTAAAGCAATTAGTAAAAAAAATTACTTTATCACAAGAGGAATATGCTGAAAAATATGGAAAGAATAAATCTATTCAAAGTGACTCTATAAAAAGAAAAGAAAGAATTAAAAACATCGATATTGAACTTGAAAATTGGAGAAACTTAAAATCTAACTCAGAGAAAATGATCTCTGAATTAAATGAAAGAAGAGCCAAACTTAGATCAGAACAAGATGAAAATCAAAAAAATCCTGAGAGAATAGCCACATCTAAAGGTCAAAATTTACAAAATTTAGAAAATACAAAGAGAAGAAATGAAGAAATTGAAATAGAATTAATAGAAGCTGAAAAAAAATATAGTTTTATCAATGAAAATTTAAAAGAGATACAATTAAAGATTTCTGAACTAAAAGAAAATAAAGCTAGAAATGAAGCTACTATTGAAGGAATAGATAATAGAAAAAAAGATTTATTATATTCAGTAAAAAATGAATTAAATATTGATAATGAACATTCGTTGTTATCTCAATCAGATTTAAATAATATATCTCTCGAAAACCTACCTAGCATTGAAAATCAAATGCAAAAAGTAGATAAGGTAAAAAAACAAAGAGACTCTCTAGGTTCTGTTAATCTAAGAGCAGATGAAGAAACAAAAAAATATGAAAATGAAATAAAAAAAATGGAAGATGATAGAGCTGATCTTTATTCAGCTATAATTAAATTAAAAGCAAGTATTGATGAATTAAATCAGAAAGGTAGAGAAAAGCTTCTTGAGGCTTTTACTAAAGTAAACAGAAAATTTAATGAAGTATATACAAAGTTATTTAGTGGCGGAACAGCTAAAATTGAATTAGTTGACTCAGATGATCCTTTAGAAGCTGGACTTGAAATGTTTGTGTCCCCTCCTGGAAAAAGGCTTCAATCAATCACATTGTTATCTGGCGGTGAACAAGCTTTAACAGCATTATCTTTGGTCTTCGCAGTTTTTTTAGTCAACCCTTCTCCAATCTGTGTTTTAGATGAAGTTGATGCTCCTTTAGACGATGCCAACGTGACTAGATTTTGTGATCTACTAGATGAATTAACAAAAATAACAAAAACAAAATTTATAATTATCACTCACCACGCTCTAACAATGTCTAGAATGCATAGATTGTATGGTGTGACAATGGCAGAGCAAGGGGTAAGCCAGTTGGTTGCTGTTGATTTGCAAAAAGCTGAAGAACTCGTAGCTTAAAAATATTATATAATGACAATTCCAGATGATTTCAAAACTCGCCTTAAGATTGCAAAATCAAAAATAAAAAAACAAGTTTTGTTTGATAGTCAAAAAAGAGGTTCTTTTATGGGAAGTGCATTCAAATTAGGCACAGAATTAGTTGCCGCAGTGGCGGTTGGGACAATAATTGGGTTTATTTTAGATAGTTGGTTTGGTACTAAACCTTGGTTAATTATTATTTTCTTTTTTTTAGGAAGTGCTGCTGGAATTCTGAATGTTATTAGAACAGCTAATCGAATACAAAAAGAAAATTAAAAAAGGATTTTTATGGCAAGTAACCCGATGCAACAATTTAGTGTTCATAGAATTGGACCTGAAATTAAAATAGCTGGAATTGATTTATCGTTCACAAACGCAAGCCTATTTATGGTAATAAGTGCTGCTTTAATTTTAGTTTTTTTATTTTTAGGAACAAAAGAGAAAAAAATAATTCCTAACAAAATTCAATTAATTTCAGAAATGCTTTATAATTTTGTCGCAAAAATGATCAGCGACACTGCGGGATCTAAAGCCAAACCATATTTTCCATTCATTTTTTGTTTATTTATGTTTGTGTTATTGTGCAATATGGTAGGTATGCTCCCTTATTCATTTACTGTAACAAGTCATATAATTGTAACTTTGATTATGGCTTTATTTATATTCATAGCTGTAACCATAATAGGATTTATGAAACATGGATTTAAATATTTAAGTATATTTGTTCCAAGTGGAGTTCCTTCAGTTTTATTACCTTTAATTACAATTATTGAAATTATATCTTACCTAAGTAGGCCAGTAAGTTTGTCTGTAAGACTGTTCGCTAATATGATGGCGGGTCATACTATGTTAAAAGTATTTGGAGGATTTGTAATCAGTTTAGGAATATTAGGTGGTTGGTTACCACTTGGTTTTTCAGTAGCATTAACAGGCTTGGAAATTCTAGTAGCATTTTTACAAGCTTATGTTTTTGCAATATTAACCTGCATCTATTTAAATGATGCATTAAATTTACATCATTAATAAATAAAAGGAGGAAAAATGGAGTTAGAAGCGGCAAAAATGATTGGGGCAGGTCTTGCTGCAATCGCACTAGCTGGAGCTGGCGTAGGTATCGGAATTATTTTTGGTAACTACCTATCTGGAGCTATGAGAAATCCGTCTGCAGCACAAAAACAATTCCCTAATTTACTTTTAGGGTTTGCTTTAGCTGAAGCAACTGGATTATTTGGGCTTGTAGTTGCGTTGATTATTTTATTTGCATTTTAATTAAATAAATATGAAGCGTTATTTAAGTTTAATACTAGTCCTATCGACTATTAAAACTGATTTATTTGCAGCTGAGGCTGGCATGCCTCAGCTGGACCCAACTTATTGGGCATCTCAAGCCTTTTGGTTAATTTTAATTTTTTCAATTTTATATTTATCAATTGCCAAGTTTTATTTACCAAAAATAAAAAAAAATTTAGATGATAGAGATAATAAGATTAAAGAAGATTTAGACGAAGCTAATAATCTTAAAAATTTATCAGAAAATAAAATTAAGGAATATGAAATTATTTTATTAAACTCAAAAAAAGAAGTAACAAAAATCTTGCTTGAAACCAAAAAAAAATTAGATAGCGACATTAAAAATAAAAAAATAATTATTGACAAGGAAATTGAGAATGAAATTGTAAAAGCTCAAAAAGAAATTTTAGATCTTAAAAAAAATTCAATTGATTCCATAAACTCTATTTCTCAAGAAATTGCCTCAAATATTATTGAAAAAATTTCAGGAGAAAAGCTTAATGAAAGCAGCATTAAAGCTGCTATAGAAGATGTGACTAAAAAAAATATAGGTAAATATTTATGACGATAGATGCAACTTTTTGGGTTGCTATATCTTTCTTTATATTTCTTGGCATTTTAGTTTATTTTAAAATACCTCAAAAAATAAAAAATATGCTTGATGAAAGTATAGCGAATATCAAAAAACAAATTAGTGAAGCAGAAAAACTTAAAGAAGAAGCAAAAAATATTTTAAGCGAACACGAAAAAAAGATAAGTAATTCAAAAACTGAGGTCAAATCAATAATTAATAAAGCTAATGAAGACTCTGAGAGAAATATTATTAAGACTAATAAAGATTTTCATAATTTAATGGAAGGAAGGAAGAAAAATGCTGATGAAAGAATTAAACAAATGAAAAATCAGGCTCTTAAAGACATCAAAAATACATCCGTTAAGATAGCAATAGAGTCAGTAGAAAAGCTTTTGAAGAACTCATTAGACAAAAGTAAATTGGACAAAATCTACTTATCTGGCATTGAAGAAACAAAATTAGCACTTAAGAAAAAAACTAGTTAGAATAGGCCATAATAACAATGGCAAAAAAAATTATAATTATTGGTTCAGGATTTGGTGGATTAGCAGCATCACTAAGAATGCGAGCTAAAGGCTTTGATGTAACTTTAGTTGAAAAACATCCAGACCTTGGAGGCCGCGCTCGAGTTTTTAAAAAAGATAAATTTACCTATGATGGTGGTCCTACTGTAATTACAGCTCCCTACTTATTCGATGAATTGTTTTCATTATTTAATAAAAAAATTTCTGATTATGTAAAAATTGTTCCTTTAGATTTATGGTATCGCTTTGTATTTAATGATGGCGAAACTTTTGATTATAATGGAGATGATAAAACAATGAAAGAACAGGTTAATAAGTTTTCTTCCAAAGACTACGCTGGATATAAAAAATTAGTTAGTTTTACAGAAAAAATTTTTGACAAAGGATTTACTGATCTGTCAGATAGACCATTTAATAATTTGATTTTTATGCTAAAGCAAGTTCCCGCTTTATTAAAATTAAAAAGCTATAAATCTGTGTACAGCTTAGTCTCAAATTATATCTCTAATGAAAAATTAAGAAGGGTGTTTAGCATGCATCCTCTGCTGGTAGGTGGAAATCCTTTTACTACAACTTCAATTTATACTCTTATTTTATTTTTAGAGAAAAAATGGGGTATTCATTATTCAATGGGGGGAACTGGCAGTATTGTAAATGCATTGGAAAAATTAATGAAAGAAGAAAATATAAAAGTAATTAAAAATGCAGAAGTTACCGAAATTTTAACAAAAAATGACATGGTAAAATCTATAGAAATAAATAACTCTGAGATTATTAATTGTGACTATATAATTTGTAATTCTGATCCACCTAATGTTTATAAAAATTTGATCAAATCAAAAAGTAATTATAATTTTTTGTTTAAGC
>Ga0233444_10004846_pt1 | contig 12663 bp, 12 predicted proteins | sample SI_124_October20_6_FD_182792 | JGI IMG/M metagenome (GOLD analysis project Ga0233444, IMG submission 182792) | Seawater microbial communities from Saanich Inlet, British Columbia, Canada - SI_124_October2016_10_MG | ecosystem: Environmental > Aquatic > Marine > Inlet | place: Canada: British...
TGATCTAATTTTCTTCACTTAGTTTAAAGCGATTCAGCTGTTTTTAAGGGGCTTAGACTTCTAAAACACACAAGCATTATTATTGAAAGGAATAATACCTTAGAATGGATATATGGGTGTTATACATTCCTTATCTTTGTATTGTATCAAGAACGCTTATGCGTACCAACCGATCCTCTCGAGACACGGTGGTTTAGAATACGAGACGCACTATGTAGTGATGGGGTTATTGATGTATTTGAGGCTGCTGGAATTAAAACCCCTGATATAAGTATTCTCTCCGATGAGTTTTTACTTGAAGTACAGAATATGGAGCAAAAGAATGTTGCCTATGAACTTTTAAAGAAGCTCTTAAATGATGAAGTTAGAGTTCGAAAAACCAAGAACATTTCTCAATCTCGTAAGTTTTCAGAAATGATTGAAACTGCTGTCACAAAATATCACAACAACCAGATTGATTCAGCTCAAGTTTTAGAGGAGTTAGCAAAGATTGCTAAGGAAATGAGACTCGAAGATAAAAAAGCCTCTGAGCTTGGGTTAACAGAGCAGGAGTATGCCTTCTATAGTGTACTGAATCAAAATGACTCAACTAAGATGCTGGAGGATCAGAAGATGAAAGAGCTTGTTCATCACATAGTAGATATCATCAGAAAAAATGCCACTGTAGACTGGAGTAAAAGAAGTGATGTGAGGGCTAAATTAAGACTCACAGTGCGTAAAATATTAATGAAGTATGGCTATCCTCCAGACCTTGCTAAAATGGAAGCAGATCGTGTGATAGAGCAGAGTGAACTCCTTGCAGAAACACTAACCAAATAGATTAGTTGAATAATTAGTGAAAGTGTTGAGGGAGTATTAATTATGGCAGACTAGTCTACTTTCAACCTTTATATATAGTTTGAATTCCTACACCAAGGCATCAAGCGTATCCATCATGATATCCCTTACCTGAGCTTGTATGTCGCAGGTGTTTTCTTTTGTATATTTTTTAAGCTTATTAAAGTGGTAGATGATGGCTTTTTAATTTTGGCTGATTAGTGAAAAAGATGGTGTGCCGCTGTCCTGAGCCCCAAGCGAAGGGACTGCGGCACATGTAACTTTCTTTTTAAATTTCATCTAAATACAATATCTTGTATTAACTATTGAGATTTTGTAAATGATCCTAATGGTTATTATTCTTTAATAAGACTTGTGTGCAAATAGTGTGCAAGAAGAGGATGAACAATTACTTCTTATTCACTTCAATAAACAGAGAATAAAGAGTTTTAAGGAACTTATTAATGAATATCTAACACTTATAGAATTTACAGAAAAGGACAGGGTAAACGAACGGATTTAACTTCTGTTAAATCTAACAGAAGTTCCTCAAGAGATAAAATATCGAGTGAAATGGGAATATCATCCTCTCAACTTCAAAGATTGGTTTATATACACAGAAATAGACCAGAGTATATAGAATTATTAGATAACGGAATCCTCACTGTCAATCAATCTTATCTTCAAATCCAACGAGAACTAAAAGAGAAAGAAAGTAGAGAAAGTAAACCATCTAATAAATCAAAAACAACGAAGAACTCATCGTGGAGATTTTATCAGAAATCATCCCATGATATGAGTGAGCTACTCGATGGTGAAGTTCAAACCATTTTTACTTCTCCTCCTTATTGGAATAAACGAAAGTATTCTGAACAAGAAGGATTAGGGAATGAGAAAACCTCTGAAGAGTTTGTAATTAATCTATCAGAACATCTTAGAGATTGTAAGAGAGTTTTAAATAATAGAGGAAGTTTCTTTTTAAACTTAGGAGATACCTTCTTAAATGGATGTCTTCAAAATATTCCATTCAAAGTTTCAGAAAGTTTGAAAGGACAAGGTTGGATTTTGAGAAACACCATTATTTGGTCAAAGACGAATCCCAAACCTTCTTCTTCAAAATCCAACCTTACTCCTTCATACGAGTATATCTTTCACTTTGTGAAATCAATGGAGTATGACTACTATCCAACACTTGCTCCATTATCTGATAAAACCAAACCATCACTACCACCAAGACATCGAAGTGTTAATGGTGATTACTCAAAATCAGTATCACCTTACCTTCCTAACATTAAAGGGAAGAATATGGGAGATTATTGGAATGAGGATATAGTGAGAACCTCAGTAGCGAATCAAAAACTTAATATTGAAGGAGAACACCCTGCTCCTTTCCCTCAACAGATTGTTCTGTTACCCATTCTTCAAACTTCTAAAGAGTTTGAATTGTTGTTAGACCCATTTATGGGCAGTGGAACGGTTGGGAGAGTTTGTGGCGAAGTGAATAGGAATTTTGTAGGGTATAATTTTAAGAAATTTATATAATCCGTAATGTTATTGACCATAATAAGAATCTTTTCCATGTTTCCTGTAATAGTGTTTATTAATTAATGAATTTTTAATTCTTTTTACATCCGGATTAATAGTCTTAGTTAAAAAAGCCATTTTACACACTTCTTCAAGGACAACACTATTATAAATACTATCAGATTCATTATGTCCCCATGAGAAAGGACCATGAGATCCAACTAAACACATCTGAACTTCTTCTGGGTTAAGTCCATTTTTTTGAAAATGATTCACAATTTGAACACCAGTATTCAACTCATAGTTGCCTTCAATAAGTGAATCCTCCATAGGAGTTGTACATGGAATATCTTGAGTTAAATGGTCAGCATGTGTAGTTCCAAAAACAGGAACATTTTGTAATGATTGAGACCAACCTACAGCGTATGTTGAGTGAGTATGACAAATACTATTTATTTTATCCCATTTGAGGTAAAGATATAGATGGGTTTTAGTATCAGATGAAGGATTTAAACTACCTTCTATTATATTCCCATCTAAATCAAGAATTACAATTTTTTCTTCGTCTAGTTCCTCATAAGGTACTCCACTTGGTTTAATAGCTATAACATTTTGATTTCGATCTATTAAACTCACATTTCCAAATGTAAAGATTGCAAGATTATGTTTTTTTATGTTTAAATTCGCTTTTAAACATTTTGATTTTAAATCAGAATATTTACTCAAATTATATGAATTATAAATTAATAACATACAAATATCGATTTTTTATTGGATATATTTTAATAGGTTTTTTTTCTTTAATAATCGAGATTTTAATTTTAAACTTCCTTAATAATTTTTTAAATAATCAAACATTAAATTCTTTACTATCTGTAATATCTGGAATTTTATTCTCGTTTTGGATTAATGTTAGATATAATTTCAAAGTATCTAAGTCAAAAAGGAATAGATCATTGTATTTATTTTTTATTATTTCTTTTTCCTCTTATTTGATTCAAGTTTTGTTAATAAACAATTTAGAAACCAACCTTTCATATGAAAAACTTAGGATTATAACCTCAGGAAGTTTTTTTTGGATTGCTTACATTTTACACCGTAAATTTTCGTTTAAAGATTTTAAAAAAGTTGGAGTTGCTATTTATGCGAACGGTATTGAAGATCTTAAACTAGTTTATAATAAAGTTCAGGATTACCCTGATTTTATTCATGTAGATATTGTAGATGAAACATATAATACAGATTCAAAAGAAGTACTCACCTACAAATCAGAAGTTATAAGAGGATATTGGAATTCTAAATTTATTGAGTGTCATATTATGTCTAAAAACCCCAAAAAATGGATTTTAGAAATTATTGAAAATGTTGACCGTATTTTTATTCATTGTGAGATAAATGAGAATTTAGAGGAATTATTTAAATTAATTAAAGAAAATAACTGTCAATCAGGTATTGTATTACAGAGCAGAGACCAATTAAGTGTGTTTGAGAAATATAATCACTTAATTGATTCAATTTTGGTTTTAAGCATTGAAAATCCTGGATACTCTGGACAATCCTTTAAAACAGATTCATTAGAAATAATCTCAGAAATAAATAACCATAAATACAGAAATCAAATATCTTTAGTTGTGGATGGTGGAATAAACAATAAAAATATATCCTTAGTAAGATCTGAGAATGTGGTTTCGGGTAGTTATGTAATCAATTCAAAAAACCCAATAAAAAACATTATGATTCTTCAAACCTCCTCTCAGTATGAGGCAATTTAAAGAGATAAAAAAAAGATTAATAAACGAGATTTTATCTGCTGTTTCAAGTAAAACCTTCATTGTTTCAACTACAATAGTTGGATCCTTTATGAATTCTCCTGGAATTGAAGGCATTAGTGATATTGATATAGTCATTATAGTAGATGAATTAACTAAATCCAAATTTGAAAATATTAATAATTCATTTAAAAAGATTTTAAGTTCACAAATTGGTCTTAATGATTTTGACATTCTAATAAATAACACTTTTGGACCCTTAAAATTTGATAATGGGAAAAATATTGTTTTTCACTTAATGATATATGACATAAAAGGACATATCGATCATGTAGAACAAAGTCCTTTTACATGTTTTAGCTGGGAGAATTTTAAACCTATTCATGGAATTTCATTACGAGAGGTATATCCTGTTTTAAATCTTCAAATTAAAGATATTACTGATTCTAGAAGAGGAATTTCCTCATATATTAAAGATGTTGAAAATGGAGTAATAACATATCGTAAATATTCATTTATTAAGGAAAATCCTATTGTTATTAAAGATGAATTAAAGTTAGATTCAAAACATATATTAGAATATTCTTATCATATCACATATAACTTATTGAATAATTTTTATAAAATAATTACACGAGAAGTAGACTCTTTAGAAATAAAAAAACTCATACTATTCTATTTAAATTTTGAATTATTCCCAAGAAATAATATTAACTTTTTTAATGATTTATTCCTTTGGAAAAGAAAACAATCATCACCTCCCAGGGGGGTAATGGAAAAAACCAAGTTATTTGTCAGTGATTTTTTCTCTTTTGTACAAACCATTAAATCATCAACAAATATTACAAGTTTTAGAAGACATGAAAAAACTGAATTAAATGATGGTTCATTTTTAGGAATAAAAAGAGACCCCTCAATTATTGAAGACTCAAAAAAAATTAGTGATTTTAAATATCAAATTGGATACCATTCTGAATTAAAAAGATCTAAGGAAACAATTTTAAGGTTTAATGTCTCTTCAATAATTGAAAGTTCTTTATTAAATGAGATAGATTATGGACTTGCTGAGGGAATGGACATTGTTAAATTAAGTCTAAATTTTCCTGATATTATATCATATTGGGGGGAAAAAGAAGATCCTAAATTTCCAGAGGGAGAATGTCAAAATGATGTTTTGATTAGAATTAGAAAGTTCTTAAATAAAGATCTGGAGACAAATAAAAATTGTTTAATCATTACTCACTTGGTGGTTCTTAGAATGTTATTGTTTCATTATCTTAAACTGGATTTTAAAAATCTTTTTAAAATTAGATTAGAACATCTAGAAGGTTTTGATGTTTTGAATTTTAACAAATTTCAATCTGTTGAAATATCAAATGAAACAAGAGAAATGATTCGAAAACAATTATCAATAATAAATGATTAAACTTGGTGTTTTTTACTGTGTAGATGGTGATCTGAAAAAGAATGTAGAATCAATTAAATCATTCTTTAAAACAAAGTCAAATGAGAGTAAATATTTAAATCATCTAGTTCACTCTACTTTTTATGTTTTTGAAATAGAGTCTAAAAAAATAAATGATGTCATTGAAAAGTTTCAGTCCCTTCAAAAATTTCTATCTCCAGTATCTTCAAAAATCAATAAATGGAGAGTTTTTGAAAATGATATTTTAACTAACTTAAATACATTATGTTTAGAAATAGAGTTATCAAAAGATCTCTTTAATTTACAAATGAATATCGTTAATTCTTTATTGGAATTTCATTTAAAAAAAACAAATACCGATTTTGAAGGGTTATTAAAAGAATCTTACAATCAATATGGTTATCCATTTGTTGGTGAACATTGGATTCCCCATATAACAATTGGATCTTTGGATATTGAAAAGAAAAAAATAACTGAGTTTTCCGAAGAAATGATAAATTTCCCAAGAACAATTAAAATTAATAACCTTGGACTATTTAAAATTGAATCAGACTCACATTCTTTAATTAAAAGAATTGAATTTTGAAGGAAATAATTAATCTTATACCAATGGCTGGAGAAGGCAAAAGATTCAAAGAAGCTGGATACACTATTCCAAAGCCCTTGATTGAAGTTGATGGAAAGCCAATGGTTATTAGAGCATTGGAGTCATTACCTAGAGCATCAAAAAATATTCTTATTGTTCGAAAAGAACACTTGAATATCGATGATTTCAAATCACTTTTGGATGAGTATTTTAATAATGTAATTATAATTGAAATCGATTATTTAACTGAAGGTCAAGCCTCAACTTGTTTGTTGTCAGAATCATATGTTCCGAAAAATTCTATTTTAAATATTGGAGCGTGTGATGTTGGATTTGAATACAATAAAGATTTATTCGAAAAGAAGATTGAAATAAACGATTCTTTAATTTGGACTTACAACAATAATCCAAATGTTTTAATTCATCCTGAGATGTATGGATGGGTTAAAAGAAAATCAAACACAGATGAAATTGAATTTGTTTCATGTAAAAGTCCCATTAGTAAAAATCTACTAGAGGACCATGTTGTATCTGGAACGTTTACATTTAAAAATTCAGATTCCTTTTTTGATGGAATAAAAAAAATGATTTCAAAAAATGACAGGGTTAATGGAGAATTCTATTTAGATAATATATTTAACCATTTGCATAATAAATCCTCTGTTTTTAAAGTTGAAAAATACTTTTCTTGGGGAACACCAAAGGAATTAGAAAATTATGAGAAAAAAATATAAGCCGAGAGATCATGGTGAGAACAGAATGAATCACGAAGGTGATGTATTACTTGCAAGGGAAAACTTTTTTTTAAATAGAAACTTAAATTTACATTTTCTTTTAAAAAATAGATTCTCTTGGATGAATGATTTTATTGAAAAAGAACATGTTGGGATAGAAGTTGGTTGTGGAACGGGAGTATCAAAGGAATTTATCTTGAATCAAAATTATTATCTATCTGATTTTACATCTCATGATTATTTGGATTATAAAATGATAGATGCGTTAAATACAAAATTTGACGAAAACACTTTCGATTATGTAATTTCAAGCAATATGATTCATCACGTTCCCTATCCAGTTAAATTTTTTCAAGAGATGAATAGAATTTTAAAGCCTGGAGGAAAATTAATAATTCAAGAAATAAATTGTAGTTTATTTATGAGGTTATTATTGAGAATAATGAGACATGAAGGATTTGATTTTACAATAAATGTATTTGATCCTTCTCTTATCTGTACAGATCCAAATGATCTTTGGTCAGCAAATTGTGCAATCCCAAATCTTTTATTTGACAATAAAAATAAATTTCATGAAAACATCTCAAATTTTGAAATTATCAAATATTCTTATAGTGAGTTTTTTAATTTCATTAATTCTGGTGGAGTTATAAGTAAAACCTTTAATATTCCATTACACATAAATATTTTAAAATTATTAAAAAATATTGATGATGTTTTGTGCAAATTATTTCCCAATATTTTTTCTCTACAGAGACAAATAGTGTTAGAAAAGAAATGAAATTATCAATTATAATACCTTGCTACAATGAAGAGTTGTCTCTAAATAAATTAGTTGACAATTGTTTGAGTAATATAAATGACAATATTGAAATTATTTTAGTTGATAACGGGTCAACTGATAGTACATTTAAATCTCTTATAAATTTAAATCTTCCTCATAACATAATATCTTTGAGAATAGACAAAAATATAGGATATGGAGATGGTATCTTACATGGGTTAAAACATGCTAAAGGAGAAATTGTTTCTTGGACTCATGCAGACCTTCAAACCGATGTATCAGATGTTATAATTGGATTTAATCAATTTAGAGAAAATTTGATTAATAAGCAGTGTATGGTAAAAGGTATTAGAAAAAATAGAAATATAATTGATTCTTTTTTTACATTCTCAATGGGAATATTTTCCTCTATAATAATAGGTACATGGATGTATGATATTAATGCTCAACCTAAAATGTTTCACAGATCATTTATGGATGAATTCAAAGATGCTCCTTTAGATTTTTCTTTAGATCTTTTTCTAATGCATTTTTTTAAAAGTAAAAACATTAAAATAAAAACATTCCCTGTAATCTTCAATGACAGAAAATTTGGAGAAGCAAAAGGTGGGGGATCATTTAAAGGAAAAATAAAATTGATTTTTAGAACTTTAAACTACATTCACAAATTAAATAAGTATTTAAATTAAATGGAATTTATTATACACAGGGTTAATACAATTGAAGAACTAAAAAGAATTCCTAAAGAATATGGTTGTGAGATAGATATTAGAACCGACGGAAGCAAGTTGATTTTAAATCATGATCCCTTTTCTAAAGGAGATGATTTTATTGATTATCTCGACGAGTATAAAAACAGTACACTTGTTTTGAATATTAAAGAAAGTGGAATAGAAGACATTGTTCTTGAAGAAGTAAGATCAAGAGGTGTTAAATCTTATTTTCTACTTGATGTTGAATTTCCATATCTATATAATGCTACAGAAAAGGGTGAAAGAAACATAGCAGTCAGATTTTCTGAAAAAGAACCAATAGAGAATCTTAATCAATTCAAAGATAAATTAGACTGGGTTTGGATTGATACAATAAATGAATTTCCTATGAATATTAAAAACAAACATTCTTTTGAAAATCAAAAAACTTGTTTAGTTTGTCCAAGTCGATGGGGTAGACCTCAAGACATATTAACCATTAAAAACAATATACTTCTAAACAAGATTAAAATAAATTGTGTTATGACCGATTTAAAGTTTATAAAAAAATGGGTATAAAGAAATCACTTCAACTTAACTCATCAATAATAAATAAGATTTTATTATTACTATTATTGATAACATTTTTGATTAAATCTCTTAATGGTTTTTTGAGATGGGATTTAAACCAACATATAGGAATGGTTGATAATTTTATTTTAGATGGTGATTTTTATCCTACAGATGAAAATTTGTATTCTCCAGTAAGTATTTATCCAATGGGGGTAAGATTAATTTCCCTGTTTTTTTATAAAATAGGAGGGAATGAATATTTAATTAACACCATGCTAACTTTAGCATCTGTTATTTTATTTATTACATTTATTTTAATTACAAAAAATTCTTACAATAAAAAAGAAAAATACGACAATTCAGTTGTTCCACTTACTATATCTTACGTATTATTATGTTGTGGTACTTTTGTGTTTTATTCCACAGAATTTAAACCTGATACAATTTCCTTACTATTTTGCTTTTTAGGATTATTTTTATTTTTAAAAAACAAAAAATTAATAATTATATCATCAATTTTAATTGGGATTTCAGTTCTCTTTAAACAACACTCAATTGGTTTTATAATTGGACTTTGGATGTTTTCTTTAATTTTCTTTAAACATCCTATTAAATACTTATCGTTATTTTCAACTCTAATATATTTTTCACTTTTTTTTTACATTTACAGTTTTGATCAAATAAAATTCTACTCATTTGATGTTGTTTCTGATGATGGGATTAAGTCATTTTTCTCTATATTAATAGATATTTATTCAACTATTAAAAGTATATTAATTTTTATTTTTTTATTATTATTCACAGTTGAGACTAGAATCAATCTAAAAGAAATAAAAAATATATTAATATATCTATATAAAAATCCATACTCTTATATTTCTCTTTCTGTTTTTGGAATTTCATTTCTTGGATCTATAATTAATGGAGGGAATGATGGAAATATTCAGGTAGGTTTATTTTTCTCACTTCCAGTTATTATTATAATAATTCAAAGGTTTAAAATTAATTATTCTAAATCAGTCATAATATGTGTTATATCTTTTTTCATGACTTCTAGTCAGCTTTTATCTCCAATAAAATCCTTTTTTGAAAGAAATGAATTAATCGAATTTGTAAATACTTATTATAATAACCATAAAATCGAACATATTTTGACCGATTCAAACTCATACTCAATTATTCGTGATTTTAGATACAAGGGATCTAAAATAGATGATTATTATACACCACAATTAGTAAATAGAAATTTTAGATTGAATAAATTAAATTGGAAAAGGTATGATTTAGCTATTTTTCAAAAATCTGATAATGATATTATCAAGGAGTCTAAATTTCATGGATTCAATATATTAAAAGAAAGCGAAAATTTTATAATTTTTATTCCACAATCAGAATTTATAAAATAGAATTATAGGAAAATTTATAATAATTTATTTTAATTTAAATTGTTGGGGAGTTAAATTACCCTCAGGAGCAAAACGATACGTAAAACACAGAAGAAGTAAGACAGGTGAGTTGATGAATATTTTGATTTCCTGTAAACCGTTGGACGAACTATTTAATGCGCTTAAAGCTTCTATTTATTATACACACTCTGAAAATCCGAAAGCATATCCAAGTGAATGGCGCTTTCTTCAGTTTTTTGAATACGAAGAAAAAGATCATCGTAATGTTTGGGATGTTTACACCAAAAGATCAAGAAAGGTCGTTGGCTATCCTTTTAAAGTTGCGAGAAAGACTTTTGAAACCTATGCGTTGAAGTTAAATGTTTCAACAGAAATCCGTTATCGACTTCTAGGACACCAGGATAAAACCATAAAAAAACACTATCAAAATTGGGAATGGGAAGATATGATTGAGCTTGTTGACGATGCTCACCATAAAGTAATTGAAGAATTTGAAGTTGTTAAAATTTGGAATGCCCTTAGAAAACAAGCATATATAAAAAAACTACCTGCAATTTTATATAACAAAGGAGTACCATTATAATCCAAACACTGAGAATTAAGAGTTAAAAAAGAAAATACTAGTAATAGAAATATTAAATTACATTTTTCATAATTTGGTGTCAATCATTATCAAACATAATTATAACATCAATGTATATTAAAATTAATTACAAAATTTATTTATTGATTTTAGTATCAATTTCATCTCTCAAAGCACAACAAGAAAAGAGACTTGCTCTTGTTATTGGAAATGCAAATTATAATACTACTGAATTAAATAATCCTGTGAATGACGCAAAATTGATTGCCTCAACCCTTGACTCTTTAAATTTTGATGTCATACTGAAGACAAATATAGAAAGCCAAGGTCAATTCAAAAATGCAATTCTTGAGTTTGGCAACAAAAGACCAGATTACGATGCTGCAATTGTATACTACGCAGGTCATGGGATGCAGTTGGATGGTGAGAACTATTTACTTCCCACAAAAGAGAACTTTGAATCGAAGGATCATGTTTTTATGTCAGGTGTAAGTGTTCAAAAAATTATGCATTTTCTTAGAGATTCTAATAAGGTAAATATTTTAATTCTGGACGCCTGTAGAGACAACCCTTATGAGAAAAGTTTCAATAGTAAATCTAGATCAATAGAGAAAAGTAGTGGTCTTGCAAAAATTCCAGCTCCTACAGGTTCATTGATTGCCTTTTCCACAGACGCAGGTAACGTTGCTGATGATGGAGAGGGTGAAAATAGTTTTTACTCACGGAGTTTATCTAAAAACATGTTTTTGGTTGATACTTCAATCGATCAGGTTTTTAGAAATGTAAGGGCTGAGGTACTTGAATGGTCTGAGGGAGGTCAAAGGCCAGTTGAAGAAACCCAACTCACAGGGGATGTTTTTTATTTGAATAAGTCAGATTTTACAGATGAATTAGAGGAAATTGATTTAATAATTTCAAATAATGAAAAAGAAAAATATCAAAATAGTATTCTAACTATTGAAAAGATTCTAAATAGATACCCTGATAATTCTAAAGCTCAAGATTTGAAAGGTAAATTACTAACTCTATTAAAAAGTTATGGTGATGTTATTAAATATTATAATTCATTGATTGAATTAAATGGACAAAAAGACGATTATTTCACGACGCTTGGATATGTCTTTTACGAATTGGGAGAAAAATCTAAAGCTTTAGAAAATCATAATAAAGCGATTGATATAGATCCTAATAATTCAATTAATTTTTACAAGAGAGCAAAATTCTTTCAGGAAGAAAAGGAGTATGAAAAAGCACTAACTGATATAAGTAAATCCATTGAGATTGATCCTGATGATATGGGTAATCTACATCAAAGGGCAGTACTCTATCAAAATAATTTAGATGACTATGAAAAAGCTTTAGGTGATTATTTAAAAATTATTCAGTTGGATAGTGATTTGGAGTTTGCTAAAAGTGAGTATCTATATAATAATATAGCACAGATTTATAGATACGAGATCAAGGATTATCAAAAAGCCTTGGAATACTATACAAAAGAGATCGAGTTAAGTCCAGAGTCTGGAGTAGGATACAGAAATAGAGCTGGCCTTTATTATTATAACCTAAATGATAAAGAAAAGGCACTTGAGGACTTTAATAAATCTATCGAACTAGAACCTGAAAGTGAAGATCATTATTATTACAGAGCAAAATTCTTTCAGGAAGAAAAGGAGTATGAAAAAGCACTAACTGATATAAGTAAATCCATTGAGATTGATCCTGATGATATGGGTAATCTACATCAAAGGGCAGTACTCTATCAAAATAATT
>Ga0233444_10004851_pt1 | contig 12652 bp, 9 predicted proteins | sample SI_124_October20_6_FD_182792 | JGI IMG/M metagenome (GOLD analysis project Ga0233444, IMG submission 182792) | Seawater microbial communities from Saanich Inlet, British Columbia, Canada - SI_124_October2016_10_MG | ecosystem: Environmental > Aquatic > Marine > Inlet | place: Canada: British...
TAATTCTTGAGCAAGATCATTATTAAAAATACTGAAATCAAATGTCGCATATTGCTGAGGGCTTTTGAAGGGATGAAAGAATACAAATTTATTAAGCTCAGACCAAGATTGTATCATACCCCATTTGCCCATTTTTCTTCGGCTACGGTTTTTTTGGCTATTTTTTTATAAAATTATTTATTCGTTTTGATAAACTCCTCGGTGTCTCCAGTCACTTTTACAAAACGAAATTGTATGAGATAGGCATCATTCTATTGAGCAAGTAACAGTCTAATGATTAAGACACAGAAATGAGTTCATATTAGATTTTCCATGTTTTGATGTTTAAGTTAATTGATCTAATTTATGGCCTTAACAATTATTAAATTGCTATTTTAAAACAAAAAATGAATTACTTTTTTTGTTTTAAAAGAATTAAAATAACAGGATAATTATGAATAAATAATGATAGAGTTTCAATTATTTTCAATTTCAAGTTCTTATTCATGGAGTAGAGTTACAATAATGATTGGGCCTAAGCATCATAATATATATGACAACTATTATTTTAATAGGGATTAATGTAAACCTAATAAGGGTCATTAATCCACCCTTTTTAGTTAAATCATCCTTTGTGATAAATACAATTAAATAATCAATGAATTCCGACTCCCAGCTGCAAATGATATCTTTACCTAGGCATAAAATAACGATAGTAGTTTTCTACTGTTCCAAAACAAAAAAAAATATTACGATGACCATACAATAATGACATGCTGACCCGGCGTTGGAACTAAAGAGAGGAATCATCCTTTCGATTATAGTTAAACAAACTATTGCTTACTAATTATATCATTAAGTCAATATTAATTGTACATCTATAAAAATCAATAATAATAATATATGAGAATGTCATTCATAAGTCTTTTAATTGTTTGTAATCTTTCAATATGGGCTCAAAAAAAAATCATTACCGGAAGGGTACTTGATACGGAGACGGGTCTTTCTTTGCCCTTTGCTAGTATTTCTTTTAATGACTATCGCAACGGTAGCGTTTCTAATTCTGAGGGTATATATGTCATGGACATCGCTGCTGATAGGTTAGAAGATTCATTGTATTTCAGCTATATGGGATATGAAACGTTAGGTGTCAGTGTTAAATCCCTATTGATGGAGGGAAGCGTATGGCTACGTTCTGTACAACTAAATTTAGCGGAAATACCGGTTTACTCCCAAACGTTGAACGCGTTAGCAATCATCAAATCAGTTAAAAAAAATTTCCCTAACAATCATCCTAAAGTCAATCAGTTACAACACCTCTTTTACCATAGTTATAATAATACTCCATTCAGTGAAGCAAATAGAATGAACGTCTTAAAAACAAGCTTTGATGATATTGATCAGGGATTAGTCGATGAAGTTTTAGATGTCATTCCAGAGAATATTAAATCATACAGAGATGTTATTGTTGATTTTTACAGTCATGGTGCTGAAACGAAAATTATGCCTATTGAAGGGATTTCTTTACAATAAAGAACAGCACTGTCAGTACAGAATCAGATTGAGGAAAAAATATTAAACATAACAGAGGATATTGAACTCAGTTTTGAAGATGACGAATTGTATTACAAAATGGGTATGGGGATCATTTCATCAAAACTAGAGCTCAATGAGCCAGATTCTGAAGACGTAGATACTGTAATGACAAATGCGGATGACACTACCAATTATTTAATAAGCTCAGAATATCTTAGAAAGGATATAGAAAATTTTTTAGTCAATACTGCCGATATTAACTCGAACAACTTAGAGTTCATTAACAAACCTAAGAAATACAATTATCAAAAAGAATTGACCTTATTTAATAATGAATGGGTTTATAAAATCAGTTTTGAACCCAAAGAACAAGGAATTTTTCAAGGAATATTGTACATAGCTACCACGAATTATGCTATTCTACAGCTTTATTATGAATTCGCAACAGGCAAAATTACTGAAAATATTAATTTATTAGGAATAGGCCACAAAGTAAACTACAAAAAGGCCCAAGTCATTTATGAAAAGTTAGATACGGCGTATTTTGTGAAATATATAAACGCTGAAAAGCAAGAGTTTTACTCTATAGATCGTAATTTCTTTTTGGTAAAGAAAGAAAAGCGGTTCTTGTTTGATAAGGCTTTGGATAAAATCAAATTTGCATTAGATATGAAATTTGAAACAAAAAATGGGTGGGAGCTATTGGTGATGCATAGGCAAAATTTAGCAAAAGAAGCTTTTGAGCTCGTTAAGGAACCTGAAAAAATGACCATTAAAAAGGAGTTCGTCAATAGTATGGACATGTGGGATCATGGATCAGTGATTGTCCCCAATACTGAACTCAAAAACTTCAGACGAGACAATAAATAATAGATAATTTAGACTATTAATTATTTCATTATGTTCGTAACTTGGTTTCAAGTATTAAACTTTGTATTGTGTGTATGTTTAATCCTGATTGGATATAAATATTTTGAGACATTTTGGTCATATAAAATCAATAAACCTTATGCTTGGGATCAAGCGGTAGCACTCAAGACGGTGACTCCTCAGCTGATTAAGATGGAACGTACGTTTCGAGATCGGGTGCGATTTTATAATCTTTGGTTTCAAATCGAGTATCTCAAAAGAATGAAAATCACAGGTGCTTTTGCTGAGTTAGGAGTTCACAAGGGAGTTACTGCCAAGGCCATTCATTGGATGGATGTAGATCGAAAACTTTATCTATTTGATACCTTTAATGGCTTTGATCCTCGAGATTTGACAGTCGAAGTTCAGCAGGAGGATAAGTTTAACCCTTCCAACTTTTCTGATACTGATGTAGAAATAGTCCGAGCTTATATTGGAGGTAATGATAAACTCATCTTTAAGAAAGGATATTTTCCAGAAACCACTTTAGGTTTGGAAAACGAAAGATTTGCATTGGTGCATCTCGATGCAGATTTATATGTACCTACTCTTGAAGCTTTAAAGTTTTTTTATCCTAAAATGAATCCTGGCGGAGTCATCATTATTCATGACTACAATCACACATGGGATGGAATTCCTAAGGCCGTCAATACATTTGTTGAAAATATTCCTGAACCGATAATCGAGCTTATGGATTGGCAAGGAAGTGTCATGATCATTAGAAATAAAAACTGAGGAATAACCTCAATAACCCATATTCTTTCCGGTATTTAAATGGTATATATTATGAATCATTTGATTTTAGCTGTTAGGCCTGTCAGCGACCACATCAATATGAATATTCTTGCTAAGAACAAAAATCTTCTTGAGTCAACCTAGTGATATATCGTCATCTGCCTAATATTATCTTTACTGATCTTATTTATTCATTCATTAATATGAATAAAATTTTCATTGAAATAAAATCTCAAAAAAAAATGCTCAAATAGACTTTCTATTCATCTTTCAAAGTTTTTAAAAAAAGATGGATGTTGTGGGGCCCACATCAGATATAGACAAAACACTTAACTTTCAGAGTCATCTTCGGATAATATTTTGAGGGTATCCACAAGGGCATAATAATCAGCCTCTGACTCATATTTGATATTTTTCTTGATAAAGGCCTCAATTTCTTTTTTAAATGCAATAAAGCCCTCATATGAGTGATTTAAAGAGTTTTTAGCTTTGAATGCCCTAATTGTGGGCTGATCAAAATACTTTTTATAATGATTAAATAGACCAGAGTCATGTTTAAATTCAATTCCTGTACTGTATTTACTCATTTGAAGTATTAATTAAGCGATTAAATCTTGCTGACTGTAGCTCGATACAAATATCATGTTTCTCAGGTCGTTACTTTAAGAAAAATGAATAATGTTTTAAACAACTTGTAAACATATAAACGATTGATTGGCTGTATGGTCTAAAAGCGGCTAATTGATACGGTCGTCATGCTGATCAATGGGCTCAGTGCGCTCTTTGCAACTGATATGTTTATGGAAGGGCAAGCTTTTAAATGTCTCCTTCCTTATTAACTCTAGGTCAATTTATGGGTGTTACTTTCTTAGAAATGGCACTCATTGCATGGAAAATCGCTGATTTGGCCATTGATGCCTTGCCTACTTTTGGCCAAAAATATACCATAACACAAAGAATGTGGGTAGTCATCATTGGATATCGTGTAGCTGTAGGTCCGCAGTGGGCCCAACCGCCTATGCTAATGTAGGTATTACCGATTTCTTAGGTGTACTTTTTTATTTTTACAGCAAAAAATAATATTGAAGTCAGGAGCAATTGATCAAAAACTGCTTGCCCCTTATTATTAAAACAGGATGACATTGGATGTATTTATACTCCTTAATTGAGGATATTCAGAGATTGATTTTTTCTGCTAGTTTTTTACCAACTAGATTACCTATTGCCACACCCATTCCTCCCAATCGGACACCGCAATAAAGTTGATCAGAAAAAGTTTTTATCAATGGTGTTTTTTGATTGCCTACACCCATGATACCGCTCCAACTATCATCAATTTCAAAAGGAGTTTGTGGTAAGATGACGGATTTTAAAAGTTTTGAAAGGTTTTCCTGTATAAGTGTATTTAAACCAAATTCGGAAGTTGTTTCTCCTTTCAAGTCTAATTGACGACCGCCACCAAACAAAATTCTATCATTGATGTTTCGAAAGTAATAATAGCCTTCATCCATATGAAAGGTGCCCTTGATAGCTAAATTTTCAATTTTATGAGTGATCAACACTTGAGCTCGCGCTGGCTCTACCGACACGTTTAAAAGCTGATTAGCAAAACCATTAGTCGCTACTATGATCTTTTTCCCCTGAATTTCAAAATCGTTTTGAAGATAGACTTTGCCATCCGTAGATGTTTTATTTACATTCATGCCCGTCAGAATATGGGCACCTAAGCCTACGGCCTTTTTTATTAGGGCGTCCATCATTTTTCCCGTATCTATTTGTCCTTCAAAGGGATTAAAAAAGCAGTGATGATGAACATTTCCAAAGTCAAACGGAGTATCCTGCTCAACAAAAGCGGGTGCATTAAAAACAGGAAGTAAAAGCTTATTAATATTTTCTAAATGCCCAAGACAGTTGTTAAATAAGGTGAGATCCTGTTCTAAAAAAAGCTCATAGCCTCCATGACATTCGTAACCCATCTGCTCATCTCCAAGTAAGGTTCTCATAGAGTTCAATCCTTCCCAACGCAACCGAACCATATCAATCACTTCCGCTGGACTGTGGCTATCTAGATCATGGATGAGCTCTGAAAGACTTCCAAAACAGGCAAAGCCTGCATTTTTAGTACTTCCCCCTTGTGGTAAAATCCCCTTTTCGAGAATCAAAACTTTATGATGAGGATTAGATTCTAGTATGTGAATCGCCGTACTCAAACCGACAATACCACTACCAATAATGATGGCATCTAGATTGTCAAACCATTGATTTCTTTCCCAAAAACTTAAATTCATAATTCTTTCAAGGTCTACTTCAAATACAAATTTAGACTAACCAGAATATACAACCTAAAATCTAAAAAATCATTACATTTCCATGTGAGAAGGAATAGGTGTGCTCTGAATAGATGCCATGCTTTTAAATGTATAAGAAAGCTACTGCCCAAGGTCATTAGAAAACCTTTCCTCTTCATGAATTTTCTAACCCATTAAAAATATTTTTTAAATATCTTTATTAATGAAACGGACTTAATAAATAAAACAGGAGGACTTGTAGACATTTTTTTTATTAGATATCTTCGCATTGTTAATCAAATCGACACGGCTAAATTTACACATTATGGTATTTGATATTGAAATGATCAAAAAGGTTTATCAAACAATTTCGCAAAGGGTTGAAAAGGCGAGAGCATTGAACGGACGACCTTTAACTTTATCAGAGAAAATACTCTATTCACATTTGTTTAAAGGAAGACCTAACGAGGTCTTTAAAAGAGGTGATTCATATGTGAATTTTGCTCCTGATCGCATCGCCCTACAAGATGCGACGGCCCAAATGGCTTTGCTTCAATTTATGCAAGCAGGTAAGAAGAGGGTAGAAGCCCCCACGACCGTACATTGTGACCATTTGATTCAAGCCAAAATAGGTGCTGGTACCGATTTACAAAACGCGCTGAATACAAGCAATGAAGTTTTTAATTTCTTGGAGGCTGTATCAAATAAATATGGAATAGGATTTTGGAAACCTGGTGCAGGAATCATTCACCAAGTAGTTCTTGAAAATTATGCATTTCCAGGAGGCATGATGATAGGTACGGATTCACATACCGTAAATGCAGGAGGTTTAGGTATGTTGGCGATAGGGGTTGGCGGCGCAGATGCCGTAGATGTCATGGCAGGCATGGCTTGGGAATTGAAATTTCCAAAATTAATAGGAGTCAAATTGACGGGAAGGCTAAGCGGTTGGACTGCGCCCAAAGATGTGATATCCAAAGTAGCGGGCATATTAACGGTCAAAGGAGGTACGGGTGCCATCGTTGAATACTTTGGAGAAGGGGCCAAAACACTTTCTTGCACAGGTAAAGGTACCATTTGTAATATGGGTGCAGAGATAGGGGCTACCACCTCTACTTTTGGTTATGATGAGGCCATGGAACGATATTTAAGAGCGACCGGCCGAGCAGAAATTGCCGACTTGGCCAATGAGGTAAAGGAGCATTTGACGGGAGATGACGAGGTCTACGCGAATCCTGAAAACTATTTTGATCAAGTCATTGAAATCAATCTCTCAGAACTTGAGCCACATGTAAACGGTCCATTTACACCCGATTTAGCAACACCGATATCTGAAATGCGTGAAAAGGCTAAGAGACATGATTGGCCCATGAAAGTAGAGTGGGGATTGATCGGCTCTTGTACCAACTCCTCCTATGAAGATATCTCAAGGGCAGCTTCCATTGCCTCACAAGCAGTATCAAAGGGATTAAAACCCGCAGCTGAATTTGGGATTAATCCCGGCTCAGAGCTTGTTCGATATACCATAGAAAGAGATGGCTTTATCAAGACCTTCGAAGATCTAGGTACGAAAATATTTACCAATGCTTGTGGTCCATGCATAGGCCAATGGTCTCGATTTGGCGCCGATAAGAAAGAAAAAAATACAATAGTACATTCTTTTAATAGGAATTTCTCAAAAAGAAATGATGGAAATCCCAATACCCATGCTTTTGTAACCTCTCCAGAGATGGTCGCTGCCTTGGCAATATCTGGTGACTTGGGATTCAATCCAATCACCGATACCTTGACCAATGACAAGGGGGAACAAGTAAAGCTTGATGAACCTTCAGGATGGGAATTACCGCCAAAGGGATTTGATGTTGAAGATGCAGGTTATTTGGCTCCGGCCGAAGATGGCTCAAGCGTTGAGGTCAAAGTAAATCCTGATTCAAAAAGGTTACAACTTTTGGCAGGTTTCGCTTCCTGGAATGGAGAGAATATCATTGGTGCCAAACTGCTCATCAAAGCCAAAGGAAAATGTACCACTGATCATATTTCCATGGCAGGTCCATGGTTGAAGTACAGAGGTCATATTGACAACATTGCCAACAATACCCTCACAGGAGCTACCAACGCTTTTAATGATGCGGCTGATAAAGTTAAGAATCAGCTAACTGGGGAAGTTGGAACTGTTCCAGATACTCAGCGCGCTTATAAAGCTGCTGGTATTCCCACTGTTGTGGTAGGAGATCAAAATTATGGGGAAGGTTCTTCTAGAGAGCACGCTGCTATGCAACCCCGTCATTTAGGCGTTTGTGCAGTTATAGTTAAGTCTTTTGCTCGGATTCATGAAACCAATTTGAAAAAGCAAGGGATGTTGGCCCTAACTTTTAATTCTGAAAATGACTATGATAAAATTCAAGAGGATGACAGCTTTGATTTCATAGACTTGAGTAGCTTTTCACCTGAAAAACCGCTGACTATCCGGGCAAATCATCAAGATGGGAGTGAGGATTTAATTACAGTGAATCATACTTACAACGAAAGTCAGATTAAATGGTTTAAAGCAGGTTCAGCATTAAATTTGCTGAAATTACAACACAATTAATTCCAAAAGGCTATTGTAGGTGTGGTTGAAGTTAGGTAGGCATTTAATCACACCAAGATTAAACAACGAAATCTCATTTTCGAGTACAAAGCCATGTCAAAAAGTGATTAATTAAAAGGGCGCAATGAAGTACCATGACTCTTTCATATATGAGAGAGATTCCCTAAGAAGCAATAAAGTGGATTTGGATAAATGAAATCTCAACAATGCATTTTCACTTCAATAAACTCTACATTTTACCGTCTCTTTTAAAAGCTATTTTTTGAGCAGAGGAAGCTTCTGGATCAAAATAATATCCTCCTGAATCAAATCCTTTCAAATCTTCCGGATCGCTTATCGCATGGTCAACAATGTATTTAGACATCATTCCTCTTGCCTTTTTAGCGAAGAACGATATGATTTTATAATGATCATTTTTGAAGTCTTTAAACTCGACATCTATGACATCAGCCGAAAATTCTTTTTTGTTCACCGATTTAAAATATTCATTTGAGGCCAAATTGACGATGATATTGTCATTTTGTGCACTAAGATCTTCCAATAATAAATTCATGATTTTTGTATCCCAATAATCATAAAGAGTCTTGTAATCATCAAAAGCAAGTTGAGTGCCCATTTCTAGTCGATAAGGCTGAATCAAATCTAGAGGTCTCAGTAAACCATATAAACCAGAAAGAATTCGAAGATGCTTCTGAGCAAAATCAATTTTTTGAGAATCAAATGTAGGCGCTTGTAAGCCTTGATAGACATCTCCATTAAAGGCAAAAATGGCAGGTTGTTGGGAATGCTCTGTAGAAGGATTCTTTTCAAAATCATGATACCGCTGGACGTTTAATGTTGCCAAAGAAGTACTGATGCCCATCAAATTTTCAATGTCCTTAACAGATTTTTTCCGTAAGGTAGTGATGAGTTCGTGGGTACATTCCAAGAGTCGGGGCTTGGTTACTTGAATATCGTATTTTGAGGCGAAGTCAAGATTTTTAGCTGGGGAAACTACTATAATCATGAAGTAAAATTACTATTCAATTATCAAATGGCTCAATACTATGCCTGATTTTTTTAAGTATCTAAATAAATCAAAAAACGCATATCAATAAGTAAAGTTTAGTGAAATCAATGGAGACTATTTTTTCGTAGAAATTATGAAAATACGCCCTTGAATGAGGTTTATATAGAGTCATCATTATTATCTACATACTCATTAGATTTTCATTAAAAAATCAATCAATTCGCTTTTTTTTAACCTTAGTTTTTTTTCTCAATCGATAGCGTGACATTTCAATAGCACTAGTACTTACATGACTCAAATTTGTAATTTCTTTTGGACTTAGGTTCATTTTAAGATAAAACGACAATCGAACTTTTGAGGAACTGATATCCGGAAATTATGAAATTAATTTATTGGTGAATTCTTCATTTACTTCATTGAAATGCAATTCAAATTTCACTCAATGCTTTTCTTCGTTAAATGATTTTAACTTCTTATATTTGCTTTTTTCTCTTAATGTATATTTTAATAAAAAAATTATGATTGTTATTTCCAAAAAGCTCAAATCACTAACAAGTGGTCTATGGATACTTTTCTTTTTCATCTTTGCATCGGCAAGTGCTTGCAGCACACCTTCAAAAAAAGAGGCCGACAGTACAAATAAAGTAGAAAGCACATCTACAGAAAGTGCTGAGCATCCATCAGAAAATAGTAATGAACATCCTTCTGATAGTTTATCGAAAGAAACCTCAGGCAGCGAACACCCGTCAGATGATGCCGCCGATAGTGAGCATCCGAAATGAATAAAGTATTATGTTTTGGACTTTGCTCTTTTGAAAGAAAAAGTCGTTTCAACATAGACCGGCTTACCGCCGATTTCAAAGATTGGATAGGCTAGAAAGTTAATAGGACCCGATTGAGGTAAAGGGATAGGTCGAAGATCTCTGCCCCGACTAAATTCAATTCGATTGGCAGGGTGATGTCCAAAATAATAAGTGGCCAATGGCGTATATTTATTTGCCTCACTGATATCTAAAGGCCACCATTTTCCTTCCGCATAAAACTCTGCCCAGCAATGGTAACCATCTATCCCGCCTTCATTGCGCTCGGATGGTATTGACGCGCCTACGGCAAATCGAGATGGTATGCCTGCCGAACGGGCAAGCGAGATGAAAAATGAGTGGAATTCTGTGCAATTACCGGATTTGGAATCACAAGCGTAATTAGCATCACCTGTCCCATAAATACCTTCTTTCGCATACCGCATATTATCTATAATATAGTCGTACAAAGCTCTTGCTTTCATCAGCGGTGTATTTGCCTGTTTTGATTCAATTACAGTACTAGAAATCACTTCAAATCGATCTCCTACAGGGTTTAAAGAGGTAGCTTTAAGATATTTTTTAGGATTGAAAGTTTCTTCAACATAGGCTGACTTTTCAATTCTCTGTACTTGATATTGTATAATGATTTTATCATGAGCATGCTTAGACATAAGTTTAAGATAAAGAATACTATTCTTATTTTCACCCTCGGTAAGAAGCTTATGTTCAACCGGAGCATCGATGGATAAGATTTCAACTTGCTGAAAAGAATCACTTTGCGCTAGAGGAAGCCAAATCTCCGCAGATTCACTTAATTCAGGCAGTTTTACTTCATAAGTGAAGGTAAAGCGATCAACACTTTCAATCACACCCAAGAGTTCGGAATCTGCATTTTCAACAGGAACCGTATGCCAGATTTTGTCGTCACCTTGCTTCCAAGCATAATAAGGCTTTCCATTGAGTTTATGCACATCTGTCTGGGTTACCTTCATATCACCTGCCGAACCTTCGAGAAAGAAGTCTACATCATAGACGTCTCCATTTTCTGTAGCTAGGTCTACACAAGCGAAGAATTCATTAGATCCAAGTACAGATAAGTACTCTGTATGCACTCGGACCAATTTCAAACTCAATTCTATACTGTCATTCCAAAAAGTGAAATAACCATCACCTGCTTTGATTTGGGCATCTATATTGGCTCGAATGCCTTGTTCTACATCTTGGATAGTTGTCTTTTTAGATACTGAGGATATATCTATTTGAGAACGTTTTTCTTGTTTAACAGATGATTGGCAACCTGAAAAAAGTATTAAAAAAAATATGCATGTATAAATATATAACTTCGGGCTTCTTTTCATTCATCTGTCTATTTTGGTACCTTTAAATTAAATAACAATTCATAGAGCTCGTGGGTTCATATTTAAAATGTGTGCATTTCACCTAAGCGGTTTGATGAGTTTGGAATAATTTATTGGTCAAGGGTTCATCGTAAACTCAACTTTGTATGGAGATGGATACTATGCCCAATAAGAAGTGGTACTAAAATTTCATCGGTAAATTTTTAATAATTCAATATGAAAAATACTATAAAGTGCACTTATTTAGAATACCTCAAATATTCAATAGCGCCATATAATTACCCGAATAGTGAAATTTTAAACGACAAGCTTTGCTGAGATTCTCTTGCTTTGGGTTGATCATCAGGCCTAAGCCTGAAGGCGGGTGATAACTATTAATAGCTTTGGTCAGGGCATGGCAGAGGGCAGGATTTGTGCATTGGCCGAGCGCCTATTTAAAATAACGTCTAATTATATAACATGGACCGGATCGTCAATCTTAGAGATTGGGCTGGCATCTGTGTGCTATTTATCTGAGCGGTTCGGCGAAGGCAAACGAGGAACGAGCGCGGACATAATATCAATTATATAGACATGGGTGGTTGTGTGCGGCTGGATGGATTTGCATTGAAGATATTTTCTAGATTGATTAATCACGACATATAATCTTAAACGTTATCGAACTGCTTTGCTGAAGCTGCATCAGTAATCGATGATTGATTTTATATCAAATACTCACTACGTTCTTTTAACAGCAAATCCATAGATTTGTTATATAATTTATATTATGTTAAGTTATTGTTTTGAAAAGTATTTGGATAATCAACATACGTCCATTGGGCCTACTGTGGATTATCCTATAAATTCCTCTTCTATACTCAAGTTCGTAAAACGTTACCAAAATCAAAATAACAAATTTTTTTCTTGTGATGGCTCAACATGATATAAGACAGCGCATTGCGGCAGTACGCAATAATAAAGTGATCCTTCTGAAATAGAATTACAATATGTACTTAACCCGCTTGCCCTAACACAATATAAATTAGAAGAGTTACTACATACAAACCTATAGACAGTTTTTTAGTATGCTTCCATTCGGTTAAGTCCAATAAATTAATATCACCAAGATCTAAACTTTTTTGATTTGGATAGAAATAGGAAACACCAAACATAATAGCCATATTTAATAAAAATTCAATACACCATATATGAATAAAATGAAGATCTACATCTAAAATAAAAATACAGATAATATAAAATGATAAACCCGAAAAAAGTGCCGCTTTCGCTCCCATAGCAGATATTTTGGGTAAAAAAAAGCCTGCGAGCATGATGGAAGCAACTGGAATAAAGAATATACCATTCAGTTGTTGTAAAAGCTGGTAAAGGCCATCTGATGCATTGGCTACCATCGGCGCGGTAATGATCGCGAATAAGGCCAATATTGCAGATACTGACTTCCCTAC
>Ga0233444_10004852_pt1 | contig 12651 bp, 11 predicted proteins | sample SI_124_October20_6_FD_182792 | JGI IMG/M metagenome (GOLD analysis project Ga0233444, IMG submission 182792) | Seawater microbial communities from Saanich Inlet, British Columbia, Canada - SI_124_October2016_10_MG | ecosystem: Environmental > Aquatic > Marine > Inlet | place: Canada: British...
AAGCTGTTAAAAGACCACCAAATGTCAAAGCATCAGAAACCAAAAACATCCACATCCATTGCTTGCCATAGGAAATTCTAAAAGGAGATCCGTTGCCTCCCCAAAGTTCCGATCTACTAATATTTTCCGATTGTCCAGCCATTTTTTGAAATTAACAATGCAAGTTTAATTAATATATTCTAAAAAAACATACAAGTAAAGCCATAAAAGTCCTACAAAATGCCAAAAAACTTCAATCGCTTTAAGGCCTGAGGTATTTTCAGAACTATAATATCCTTTGTTTGCTCTAAAACTAACCACCATAATTCCAGAAATTGACATTATTAGATGTAAAAAATGAATAAAAGTAAGCACCCAAACAAAACTACTAGAAACATTAGAAGTTTGATAAAACTCAGCGTACTGGTTGGCATTCAATTCTTCTTTTGTTCTTTCCCAAAAATCATTACTGATATGAATATTTATTCCAGGTTTTAGTTGAAAATACCCTTCAAAATCCGACACCACATTGTCCTCTAAATATACCAGACCATTTTGAACATTATATTCATTACCAGATTGGTAAACTTTTTGACTAATTGCGTTTTTTTCTTTATCGGATAGCTCTTTTGCTGGGAAATACAACTTCTTCTTATTATAGATTAAATCCTCTCCGTTTAGAGCAATCGAAAAATCTTCCCCATACTTGCCTTTAAGCATGAAAAAAGGTTGGTCGTTACAAACACCAAAAGAAAATTTAAATAATTCGTCTTTTTGTCCCTCTGAAAGTGGAGAATTATTAATTGTAAGACCTGTACTGGACATTTCTAGTTTGGAATTCTTGTTAACATCAAAAATTGAATATGGACTATTGTAGTTTGATAATTTTAAATTCGAACCTTGGAAACTAGTTCCGTATCCGCAGATTTGTCTTAGAAAAGTTTTTAATTCGTCAACAGAATTAGTCTGCATTACCTCCCCATTAAAAATATAATTCTCTCCATCATACTCAATTGGGTTTTCGCCATTATAGACTATATAAGATTGTCCATATTGTCCATAAACGAAGGTGATAAAGGACTTAATCGCATTTCCTTGGCTGTAATATTTACTCCAACCTATAAATTGAAAAACTCCAAATGCCAATGAAAAAACAAGAGATAAAATAAGTAAGTAAACGGTACTTTTCTTGTCAGACTTTTTTGCCTTTTTAACAGCATAATAAATAAATATACTACTTATTAAAATTAAAACAGTACTAATTTTAAATGCAAAAGGAAGATTAATATTAACCCAAAACTTGTCCATTTTCCTAACTAAAACCGCACTTGAAAGGCCAGCAAAAAGCATAAGACTAGCAATTAGTCCTACAATTACTATTGCTATGTAAACCTTTTCTCTTTGTTTATTGGAACTAAATTGTTGCATATAGAAAAATTATATTTGATTAAAACAATACATTGTAAATAAAATTGGAAGATATAAGAAAGACATAAACATCAATTGTGTAGCATACTTTTTATCTAACGTAAAATAAAGTTTAACTGATGGATAATACATTATGAGACTAATAACAACTGCAGCCCACATTGACCAAGTTCCTGTCATCTCCGAAGCCCAAGGCAACATAGAAACTGGAACTAAAAATGCCGAATACAACATTATTTGAAATGCACTTTTTTGATTTCTATCTCCACTAGGGAGCAATCTGAATCCTGCTTTTTTATAATCGTCATCTAATTTCCAGGCCAGAGCCCAAAAATGAGGAAATTGCCAAAAAAATTGAACTACAAATAAAATACCAGCTTCTAACCCGAAATTTTCCTTTTCTGCAACATAACCAAGTAAAGGCGGAATACTTCCTGGAATTGCTCCGATAAAAACTGCAAATGGTGTTATTTTTTTTAAAGGCGTATAAATAACAGTGTAAATAATCATCGCTATTAGTCCTAAAATAAATGAGCTAGAATTAATACTAGCAAGAAGATATAACCCCGAAAATCCAGTAATAATACAGAATGACAAAGCTTCTGTGATAGTTAAAACTTTCGTTGGAAGTGGTCTGTTAGATGTTCTAGACATTAATTTGTCAGTTTTATATTCTATAATTTGATTAAACCCATTTGATGAGCCAGTGATTAGAATCCCTCCTAAAATTAAATTCAAAAAAACATAGGAAGACAAGTCTCCATCTGCTAATAAAAACCCAAAAAAAGCTGACATTACAACTAAGCTAGATAGCCTAAGTTTTAAAAGCGCTATGAAGCCTCTTATCTTTAAATTGAACGACAATTTTGAAATGGTTTCCAAACTATAATTAATTTATCGCGAAATTAGTACTATTTCTTATTTATTACAGGATATGTTCAACGATTCAATCAATAATCTTGTTGATATTGCCACAACCTTGACGAAATACCAATATTAAAGGCTTGATTATTATTGGCGACACTATTTATGTCTTTAGAATTCAAACTGTTTAATCTAAAAAAAACTTTGGTATTGGTAATAGCAGAAATCATGTAAGAAAATTGTACAATGAATAAATGCTGATTTACTAAATTACCCTGGCCAATATTCTGGTTATAGTTCCCATATCTATTAATATAAGGCTCAAACATATTTCCTCCAAAATTAATATTTGCAGAATCTATTCCATATTTCTGAAAATGATACTGCACTGAAAAATCTAAATTATTTTTTTGATAACCCAATAAAACTAAAAACTCCTGAAAATTTGATTCTAATGGATGGGCTAAAGAGTGATTTTTATGTCCATAATTTTGTTTCGAACTTATGTGTGAATAAGTAAAAGGTCTAACAGAGTTAAATTCCAAGATAGAATACAATCCATCTAGTTTAAAAATATCAAATATCTTTATTCCATACTGAATGCCGTATTTGTTTCCCCACCAGCCTGTTCTATTACTAATTTCACTAAGCAGGAACTCATCTAATATAAAGCTTGAATAAATTAAAGAATGTTTGCCAATTGTAAACTTTGCACCTGCACCAAGAAGAGCATTATCTGCTGAACCTATACCAAATTCTACTGGTCTAAAAAATATAAATGGATTGAAATAATTAATGTCTGGTCCCCTGTTGACAAGGGTATCTTTGTTTTGCCATACTATTGATTCAAATACACTTAAATTCATCCATTTAGTCACATTGTAGCTCAGAAGATGTGATGAAGCCCATTTAAGATTTGAAAACCCCTTTGAATATTGATCTTCATGCAATGACCATAGGTTTATATATTTTACTTTCCAAAATGTAGATTCTAATTTGATAAAAGGGTAAACTGGTGCAAAATCTGAAAGCCAAAGAGATCGATATCCATCTCCAAAAGTATTTTTTTCATTTCCAGCACTTAAGGTAATATACTTGTTAAGTTGGTAAGCAACAAGCCCTTGAAAAATGGGATTTCTAAAAGACATAGAATTAGTATCATCTATATAACCAATTGAACGAACATATGGTCTCTTGTAGGAAAACCTGTTATTATTTACACAGCCTTCTTGAAAACCAACCCTAATCTGGTAAAAGAATTTAGAACTCAAATAATTTAACTGTATCCCGGAAGCATAATTTATTTTTGGAGAGCTAAAAGAAAATACGGGTGATTCTTGTAAAGAGATAAAAGGCAAAAAAGTAAATTTTGAAGAGTCCTTAAAAGATGAATAATCCCAAATCCCTTTTTGATAAATCTTACTTTGGTTCTTATTTATTTGATAAGGCTTAGATAAGCTGTGCTCATTTGCTCCACTAAAGCAAATATATTTTTCCATTTTATACCTACTTTGGATATCTCCATAAATATATTGTTGAGAAGAGGCATTAACCACTATTAATAATCCTAAAATGTTTAGAATGTTTTTTTTCACTTTTTTAATTTTTGATTAACAATTAATTATATATGAAAAGGAAAGTATAACAAGCAAGGCATTTAAAAAACCCAATATTAATACGTGTAATCCTCTCAAAATGTAGACTTATTGATCAAAATAATCGTTTTTTAAATTTGTTCGCCAAGAAAGAAAAACATAATTCTCCGCTAAACTATTGTATATCCTAGTAATATGACCAATGGAAATTTCCATTTTGGTTGCTTTATTTAACATTATACCAATATTTGTATTTAAAAACCATCTGTTGTTTTCAGACTTAATACTAAAAAGTAAATTTTCTAGAGGATCAAAAATTTCATTGCCGCTATAGTCTGTAATGAAATTTGCATAATTGTAATTAAACCTTAAAAAGGTGTTTTTATAACAAAACTGTCCTCTTATTAATAATTCTTGGAATCCTGAACCAAGCGGATGGGCTAATTCATGCCCTAAATGAGAGTAACTTTGGTTGACTTGCCCTTGACTCATAGAATAAAGACCTGAGGGAGAAAAATTCCATTCAAAATTTAAAAAGGAATTAGAAATTTTTAAAGGATTAAGCCATTTAATCCCTAATTGAACCCCGCTAGAAAAATTAAAAGATTTTAAGGCTATTTGGTTATATATTTTAAGATTATCAAAAAATAAAAAAGACCAATTAAATCCATAAATAATATTATTTGTAGTATCTGCATCTATTGCTTTTGTTCCTATTATTGGTAAAAAGAAACTAATGTCTGGACTAATCACCCCATTTTGAATATCAAATGATTGGTAAACACCGCCTTCAAATAGAGAAATTGAAAATCTTTTATTTGGACTATAGGATAATTGATTAAAACTTGTTGACTTTGGAATAAATAATGCTTCTGGAGTTGAAGCTGCTGGAATTCTTTCTAGATTTTTCATCCATGAAGTAACATGCTTGTAAAGAATTTTTTTGTCAAATAAAAAATACTGCCCGCTGATATAAGGATAGTCTGGAGCATAATCTGAAATTAATAAAGACCTATATCCATCTCCAAAAAAATGTCTCCCGTGTCCAAATTGAAAATTAATCTTTGAAGTTGGAGAAAAACTTAAATATCCATTTGCCAAACTTGCATCGTGTCCATGTTCTTTAAAACTTTTTGCTCTGCCAATTCCATATGCTATCCCTTCAATACCCATTTGTGGAATTACTCTTTGATTAGACTTCTCTTGAAGATATAACGGATAAAAAAATTGATTTTCATAAAACCTTGTTTCAAATGAAAAATTATCACTTAAATCTGCAGAAATTCTAAATCCTCTTACATTGCTATAATATCTATAATCCAAGTCTTTATTTTTAGGGCCAAGAGTAAAATTAAAAAGAGGATCTGCTTCGATATGAATATCATCTTGAACAATATCCAATAAACTATTTTCAAATAGTTTATTCCCTAGTTTTGTTCTGTATTCTGTTCTTGAACTGTCTATGTAATGTATACTAGACTCTAAATAAGGTTGAATTGAGCTATGGGAGACTTTATTAAATGGCAAAGAGTAATTAGAAGAAAAACTACTGTTTTTAATTTGGGCATTTAAAGAATGAACAAGCAAAAAGCAAACATGGATATTGACAATTTTAAAAACTATTTTGTTTGGTAATATGTTTTGAAGTATACTAATCATAAGTTAATTTAAGACTAATTCTAACTTTCCGTTCTTAAGTTATGGATTTTACTTTAAATTACATTTAGCATGCTGAGATTAGAGCTAATTAATGTTTTTTTTACTCTACAATAAACCAATTATTGGTTAATCTTTCACGATTATATACCATCTCTTGATTTGTTTTTAAATCAATTAACTTTTTTCCAGCATGTTTAGCTATCGCGTGTCCAGCTGCTGTATCCCACTCCATAGTTGGTGCAAATCTAGGGTAAACATCTGCACTTCCTTCTGCTACCAAACAAATTTTAAGGGAACTTCCCATGGAGACAATTTCAACATTTTTTTTTCTTTTTCTTATATCATCAAAATATTCTTTAGTTTCTGGGCTTTGATGAGATCTGCTTCCAACTACTTTGAAATTTATTGATTTATTTTCCAAAGGTAGCTTGACTTTTTTTTCGTCAATTTCTCTATAAGAGCCATTGGAAGATGCATAATACAACCAGCCCTTAACTGGTACAAAAATAACTCCTATTATTGGTTTTCCATTTTTAACCAAAGCGATATTAACTGTGAACTCTCCATTCCTTTTTACAAATTCTTTGGTCCCGTCCAGGGGATCTACAATCCAAAGTAATTTCCAATTTTTCCTTTCCTTATATTCAGTTAGTTTACCTTCCTCACTTAAAATTGGGATATTGGTTTTTAACAAATCGCTTTCTATAATATCATTTGCTTGTTGGTCAGCAATAGTTAAAGGAGACTTGTCTTCTTTGTAGCTAACAGAAAAATTCTCTCCATAAATTTGGAGTATTTTTTCGCCGGCTTTTATAGCTGCTTTTTTTGCAATTTCTAGCCAGTTAGCTTCATTTAGTTCTTTCATTCAATCCAAAATTAGACCTATACCAAGCTCTCTCATGTAAATAATAAATTGGCATTTTAATAAAAAATTCAATTCCCCCAACTGTTAGTCCTGTGAATGGATCTCCACTTACTAGCCAAGCAATAACCATAGTAGTTAAAGTTGCCGTAACTCTCCAGGTAAATGTCTTAGCCAGATGTCTTTTTTTGCTAATTTCCATACTAATAATTGTTTGATATAGTGAAATCTTTTTCTATTGGGTGCCAAGTTGTTTTTGCTTCCATAAATTTTTTGACAATATATGGAGATTCAAAATTACTATCTTCTATATTGTATTTTGATACATCCACTACTCTTTTTAAGTTATTAGATGATTGAAAAAACATTTGATTTTTTAATTCCTTATTGTCTAGATTAATTCCAATAGCATTTACATCCATATGTTGGGCCAGATGAGGAGCTAGTTCGTCCTTATTTCCAGTAATAATATTGACAACCCCGTTAGGCACATCTGAATTAGAAATTACTTCAGCTAAAGAAATTGCGCATAATGGTAGTTTTTCAGAAACTATTGTAACACAAGTATTTCCAGAAAGAATAACTGGGATTATAGAAGATATTAAACCCAATAAAGAGTTTTCTTCTGGAGCAATAATTCCTACTACACCCATTGGTTCTAAAATAGTAAAATTAAAATGGGAAGATGCTACTGGATTAACGGATCCAAAAATTGGATTGATTTTATCTGGCCATCCAGCAAAATAAATAATCCTATCAATGCTCTGATCTATTTCTAAAATTGCTTTATTAGAGTCTAATCCTTGAAGAATTAACTCTTCAATAAATTGGTTTTTATTGCCCTCCATCATTTCTGCAATTCTGTATAAAATTTGGCTCCTGTTGTAGGCCGACTTACTAGACCAGCTTTCAAATGCATTTCTTGCAGATAAAACTGCATTTTTTATGTCTTTTCTTGATGACAAACATACATTTGCAATTGGTTTATTGTCTTTTTTTAATTGCATATATCTTCCCGACTCAGTTCTTGGGAACTTTCCATCAATAAAAATCTTATAGGTTTTTAAAACTTTAATTCTTTTTGACATTATTCTAAATTTAAATAGGGACTAAGACCATGTAAACCACCCTCTCTTCCGTGACCACTTTCTTTGTAGCCCCCAAAAGGAGAAGTTGGATCAAATTTATTGTAAGTGTTTGCCCATATAACACCCGCTTTTAGTTTAGAAGCTAAATTAAAAGCCTTTGAACCCTTGTCTGTCCAAACTCCTGCTGATAATCCATACGGAGTGTTATTTGCTTTATTAATTACTTCTTGAGTAGTTCTAAAAGTTTGAACTGCTAAAACTGGTCCAAAAATTTCTTCTTTAGCAATACTATGAGATTGAGAAACATTGGTAAATAATGTAGGTGGACACCAATACCCACTCTTTGGAAGTTCACAATTTAACTGGAATATATCAGCTCCCTCTTTTACTCCAACATCAATGTATTTTTGGATGGTTGCTAACTGTTGCTTTGAATTAACAGCTCCAATATCTGTATTTTTATCAAGTGGATTGCCTACCACCAAAGACTGCATTCTATCTTTCAATTTTCTTAACACCACATCATATACCGATTCTTGAATAAACAACCTCGATCCAGCACAACAAACATGCCCTTGATTAAAATAAATTCCATTAATAACTCCTTCCACAGCCTGGTCTAATGTTGCATCTTCAAAAATAATATTTGCAGCTTTGCCACCTAATTCCATTGTAGATCTTTTGTTTGTTCCGGAAATACTTTGCATAATAGACTTTCCAACTTGGGTAGATCCGGTAAATGCAATTTTATTTACATCGGGATGATTTACTATTAGATTTCCAGTAGATCCATCTCCAGTAATAATATTCACAACTCCTGGGGGAAGTTCTGCCTCTTTAATAATTTCAGCTAATAAAAGAGCTGTAATTGAAGTAGACTCGGCTGGTTTTAAAACTACCGTATTTCCAGTAGCTAAGGCTGGAGCAATTTTCCATGCGGCCATCATTAGAGGAAAATTCCATGGGATAATCTGTCCTACAACTCCCAAGGGTTTTGGAAATCTATTTGGAAAGGCATACTCAAGTTTATCTGCCCATCCAGCATAATAAAAAAAGTGGGCTGCAGCAAGTGGAATATCAATATCTCTAGACTCTCGAATTGGTTTTCCTCCATCTAATGTTTCAACAATAGCTAACTCTTTAGACTTTTCTTGGATAATTCTGGCAATTCTGTAAATGTATTTTGCTCTCTCTTTGCCTGAAATTTTGCCCCATTGACCATTAAATGCAGCTCTTGCAGAATTAACTGCCAAGTCTACATCCTTAGAATCAGCTTTAGCAATTCTAGAAAGTTGCTGTTCATTAGTGGGGTTAATAGAAGGAAAATATTTTTTTGACAACGGTTTTTGAAATTTCCCATTAATAAATAGTTGATATTCTTTTTGGATAGAAATATTCTCTAGAGTTTCAATCGAAGGTGAAAAATCCCATTTCCCATTGTATTTTAATGACTTTATTTTAGAGCTCATGGACTAATCTTTTGAAAAATAATTATTGGACTGGTAAACCCCAGTTTTTTGTTTTAAAATCTGCATCAAAACATCATTGGCCATACTACTTGCACCAAATCTAAACCAATGTTTGTCTAACCACAAATTACCTAAAGTTTCTTTTACCATTATGAGGTATTGAAGGGCAAGTTTGGAGTTGGAAATCCCTCCTGCTGGTTTCATTCCAACCATTTTACCAGTATTGTAATAGTGGTCTTTAATTGCTTCCAGCATTACCAGTGTAATGGGAAGAGTTGCAGCTGGTTTAATTTTTCCAGTGGATGTTTTTATGAAATCTGCACCTGCTTTAATTGAAATTTCACTTGCCAACCTAACATGGTCATAATCTCCTAATTCTCCTGTCTCTAAAATTACCTTCAACCTAGCTTTATCCCCACAAGTTTCTTTAATTGTTGCTATCTCATCAAAAACATAATTATACTCTCCAGAATGAAATTTTCCTCGGCTAATAACCATATCTATCTCCTCTGCCCCGTTGAAAATAGCTTCTTTTGTTTCTTGTATCTTAACCTCTAAAGAAGAATTTCCACTAGGAAATGCAGTTGCAACACTTGCTACTTTCACCTTTGAATCTTTAAGAAAATTTGAAGCAGTTTTTACCATGTTTGGATAGACACACACTGCAGCAACATTTGGCAAATCTGGAAATTCTTGGTGAAGATGGGTAGCTTTGTAACAAAGTTGTTCGACACTCTTGTTGGTATCCATACCTTCTAAAGTCGTCAAATCTATCATGCTCAAAATCATTTTTAGACCTTGTAACTTAGCTTCACTTTTTAAACTTCTCTTAGTTATTCGAGTTACTCTGTCTTCTATCCCTAATTTATCTACTTTGGTTTTTAAATCTAAAATCATTAAAATTGAAAAAATTTTTCTTCTCAAAGATAATGATTCGTAGTTTAATGCTATATTCTATTATTTATTAGTAATATATTAGAAATATTTTATGGATAATCTTTTTTCCACAAACCATGAATTGATTCCTAAAACTGAAAAAGAGAAGCTATTAAAACAAAAAGGAATTTGTCTTTGGCTTACTGGATTATCGGGTTCTGGTAAAACTAGTATTGCAAAATCGATAGCTAAAAAATTACACAGTAAAGGATTTATAACCAAAGTTTTAGATGGAGACAATATAAGACTTGGAATTAATAAGAACTTAAGTTTCAGTGAGCTGGACAGAATAGAAAATGTGAGAAGAGCCGCAGAAATATCCAAGTTGTTTGTGGATTGTGGCATTGTTACGATTTGCTGTTTAGTTAGTCCAAAAAAAAACATGAGAACGCTGGCAAAAGAGATTATTGGAGAGAAAAACTTTTATGAAATATTCATAGCTACGTCTTTAGAAGATTGTGAAATTCGAGACACCAAAGGCTTATATAAAAAAGCTAGAAGAGGAGAACTACTGAATTTTACAGGGATTTCTTCTCCATACGAAGAACCTGTTGGCCCAAATTTAAATATCCCAACAAAGGAAAAGAATATAGAAGAATCCTCTGAAATTTTATATAATTTTGTTCTTCCATTAATTAGTTAATTAAGATGAATAAATACCATTTGACTCATTTAAAAGAGTTAGAAGCTGAATCGATATTTATAATTAGAGAAGTAGTTGCTCAGTTTGAAAACCCTGTTCTTCTTTTTTCCGGAGGAAAGGACTCTATTGTTTGTCATCATTTGGCAAGAAAAGCATTCTATCCAGCAAATGTCCCTTTTCCCTTAATGCATGTAGATACTGGCCATAACTTTGATGAACTATACAAGTTTAGAGACCAATTAGTAAAAGAAACCAATGCAAAACTAATTATTGCTTCCGTTCAAAAATCTATTGACGAAGGTAAAGTTAAGGAAGAAAAAGGAATTAATTCTAGTAGAAATAAACTTCAGACTACCACTCTTTTAAATGCAATTGAAAATCATCAATTTGATTGTGCAATGGGAGGTGCTCGTAGAGATGAAGAAAAGGCTAGAGCTAAAGAAAGATTTTTTTCTCACAGAGATGATTTTGGACAATGGGATCCAAAAAATCAAAGGCCAGAATTATGGAATTTATTTAATGGGAAAAAGAATTTTGGAGAGCATTTTAGAGCTTTTCCAATTAGTAATTGGACGGAAATGGATATTTGGCAATATATATTACAAGAAAAAATAAAAATTCCTTCCCTATATTTTTCACACAAAAGAGATTGTTTTACTAGAAATGGGGTGGTGATGGCAAAAACGAGTTTTACTGAAACTAAGCCAGAGGAAGGAATTACCAATATGCAAGTACGTTTTAGAACTATTGGAGATGCCACTTGTACAGGTGCAACTATTTCTAATGCGGATAGCCTAGAAAAGATTATTGACGAGGTGACTTCATCAAGAATTACTGAAAGAGGTGGAAGAGCAGACGATAAAAGATCTGAAGCTGCTATGGAAGACAGAAAAAAAGAGGGCTATTTTTAACAATGAGTAATCAATATTTAAATATGGATCTTTTACGCTTCACTACTGCTGGTAGTGTAGACGATGGTAAAAGTACTTTAATAGGAAGATTGCTATACGATAGTAAATCTATTTTTGAAGACCAAATGGAGGCAATTGAAATTGCCAGTTCAAATAAGGGGGAAGAAAAAGTAAATTTAGCTTTACTTACAGATGGCTTAAGAGCTGAAAGAGAACAAGGAATAACTATAGACGTTGCCTACAGGTACTTTGCAACTCCAAAAAGAAAATTTATAATTGCCGATACTCCTGGACATGTTCAATATACTAGAAATATGGTTACTGGAGCAAGTACTGCCAATCTAGCAATTATTTTAGTAGATGCAAGAAAGGGAATAGTTGAGCAAACTAAAAGACATTCTTTCATTGCTTCATTACTAGGAATTCCTCACATAATTTATTGTATCAATAAAATGGACTTGATAAATTATGAGGAAGAGGTATTTGAAAAAACAAAAAAAGAATTGGTTGGTTTTAGCTCAAAACTAACTACAAAAGACATTAGATTTCTACCTATTAGCGCTTTAAATGGCGACAATGTAGTAAACAGGTCTAAGGATATGGATTGGTATGAAGGAAGCACCTTATTACATACTTTGGAAAACATTCATATTGCTTCAGACCATAACCTTATTGATTGTAGATTTCCAGTACAACATGTTATAAGACCACAAAAAGATGAGTTTCATGATTTTAGAGGTTATTCCGGAAGAATTGCAGGTGGTGTTTTTAAAAAAAATGACGAAGTAGTTTTGTTGCCTTCAGGTTTTCAATCAAAAATTAAATCCATACTTAATTTTGAAAATGAAATAGAAGAGGCTTACGCTCCAATGTCGGTAACCATGACTTTAGAAGATGATTTAGATGTAAGTAGAGGCGACATGATTGTTAGAGTGAAAAATCAACCTGAAATACTTCAAGATATTGAAATGATGGTCTGTTGGATGGGAAAAAATCCACTTTCAGACAAAGGAAAATATACTATTAAGCATACGACTAAAAATGTAAGGTGTATTGTAAAAGAAATATTATACAAAGTGGATATAAATACCCTACACAGAGATACGAAAGATAAAATTGTCAATTGTAATGACATAGCAAGAATTGCTATAAGAGTAACTAAGCCCTTATTTGTAGACAAGTATAATGACAATAGAACGACTGGAAGTCTAATAATT
>Ga0233444_10004856_pt1 | contig 12648 bp, 7 predicted proteins | sample SI_124_October20_6_FD_182792 | JGI IMG/M metagenome (GOLD analysis project Ga0233444, IMG submission 182792) | Seawater microbial communities from Saanich Inlet, British Columbia, Canada - SI_124_October2016_10_MG | ecosystem: Environmental > Aquatic > Marine > Inlet | place: Canada: British...
AAAAGCTTTTGGTACGGACAATTATCTGCAGTAGTTGAACCTATCGCAGGAGTTTTAGGGGCTTGGGCCGTGCTGTCTTTTGAACCTATTTTGCCATATGCACTGGCTTTTGCAGCTGGAGCAATGATTTTTGTCGTCATAGAAGAAGTGGTGCCGGAAGCGCAACAGGACAAATATACAGACATCGCGACGATGGGTTTTGTCATCGGTTTTATTGTCATGATGAGCATGGACGTAGCTTTGGGCTAAAGACCAAAAAAATCAAAGACCATAGGGTGTTTTTTATCCCGTAGAATTCAATATATTTGAGAATGACGCATCCCGCAACATTTCAGGTCTACAACGCTTCTGCTGGAAGTGGTAAAACCTACACTCTGGTCAAAGAATACCTCACAATTTTACTCGGCTCCAAGAGCCTCTACACCTTCCAAAACATTTTGGCAATAACCTTTACCAACAAGGCTGCCGCAGAAATGAAAGAACGTGTGCTTGAAAATTTGCATTCTTTTGCGAGTGCTGAAAAGAATGCGATGTTTTCTGATATTTGCCGCGAAACAGGAATGGAAGCAGCTGCATTGCAAGCCAAATCACGAAACATTTTGGAGAATATTCTTCAAAATTATTCCGCGTTCAACATCACAACCATCGACAGTTTTACACACAAATTGATTCGAACTTTTGCCTTCGATTTGGACTTGCCTTTGAATTTTGAATTGGAATTAGAGGGTGTACGGCTTTTAAAGGAAGCCGTGGATGTGGTGATTTCCAAAATAGGGATGGATCAAAAGTTGACCGATGTCTTGGTCGATTTTACGCTTCAAAAAGTGAGTGAAGACAAGTCTTGGGACATTTCTAAAGAACTGAATAAGACCGCAAAAATACTTTTGGATGAGAACGCTCTGGAACAGCTTCAAAAACTGGAATCAAAATCCTTAGAGGATTTTAAAAAGCTACACTCTCATTTGGCGGCACGCAGAAAAGGGATTGCAGCTCTTTTTGTAAAAAAGGGAACCAGAGGTCTTGAACTGATCGATCAGATTGGTGTAAAGCACTCGGACTTTTTCCATGGGGATTTGCCAAAGCTTTTTCAACGCTTGGTTTCTTTCGCAAGCCAAAAAACTGAAAACATCAAATTTGAGGGAAGACTGCACAAATTGATGTCCAATGAAACGTTTTATACGGCTAAAACAAGCCCTGCTGCCAAAGCAGCGATTGATGCGGTTGCCACCGAATTCTTGGCCTTGTACCAAGACATTGCAGACTTGTTCGAGGAGCATCACGGCACCTATGTCCTGATGGAACTGGTCTCAAAAAGCTTGATTCCTCTGGCTGTTTTGAGCCATATTCAAAAAGAACTTTCCCTTTTAAAAAAGGAGAATAACATTTGTTTGAATGCAGAATTCAATCAAATGATTGCAAATAAAATAAAGAACGAACCCGCTCCCTTTATCTACGAACGAATCGGGGAGAAATTTCGACATTATTTTATTGATGAAATGCAAGACACCTCTTCCTTGCAGTGGCAAAACTTAATTCCCTTAATTGAAAATTCGTTGTCGCAAGAACACGGGAGTTTGTTATTGGTGGGGGACGCGAAACAAGCCATCTATCGATGGAGAGGTGGAGAGGCTGAACAATTTATAGACTTGACTGCCGCAAACAATCCTTTTCAAACGCCAAAAGAGACACGGAATTTGGAGACAAATTATAGAAGTTTCAGCGAAGTTATCAAATTCAACAACTCTTTTTTTTCACACATCGCCAACTTTTTAACCGATCCCGTATACCGTGATTTGTACAGGATTGGGAACCAACAGCAAACAAACCATCGCAAGGGAGGATTTGTACAAGTGAGTTTTATCGACAAATCTGAGTTGGAGGCAATAGAGAGAGAAGAAGCCTATCCCAAAAAAGTTTTGGAATTGTTGAACGGGCTTGATGACAATTTTAAAAAAAACGAGGTTTGTGTTTTGGTGCGAAAAAAGAAAGAGGGCGTTGCAATCGCCAACTATTTGTCAGCACAAGGAATTCAAATTATTTCTTCGGAGACCTTGCTTTTGCAAAACAGTCAAAAAGTGAGGTTTTTGATTGACATCTTGTCTTACATTCAAAACCCTATGAACAAAGAAGCAAAATTTGGCCTCCTGTCATTTTTGCACCGCTTTTTAAACATCACAAAAGAGGCCCATTTATTTTACAAGGAGTACCTTGAGTTGGAAGGAGATAAATTTTACAAACACCTTGAGGCTTATGGAGTGTATTTTGAGCGGACGCAATTTTTACAAATGTCTTTTTACGACAGTGTAGAACAGCTGATTCGTTCGTTTCAATTGCTCAAAAAAACAGACGCATACGTCCAGTTTTTTTTAGATTTTGTCTTGGATTTTCAACGTAAGAATTACAACGATTTGTCTGCTTTTTTAGAGTTGTGGGAACAGAAAAAGGATCAATTGAGTATCACCGCTTCAGAAGGATCCGATGCGGTGAGAATCATGACCGTACACAAATCCAAAGGGCTTGAATTTCCGGTAGTGATTTTTCCGTGTGATTTGGAGGTCACTTCAGAAATTGACCCGAAGGTTTGGTACGAAGATTTGGACACAAATGATTTTGATGACCTTCAAACTTCTTTCATCTCTTGTTCTTCTAAAATCAAACACACCGGCGCGAAAGGCAAAGAACTGTTTGAAAAAAGACAACAACAGCTGACTTTGGATAATTTCAACCTTTTGTACGTTGCTTTGACCCGATCCGTGCAACAACTTTACATAGTTTCGGAATGCAAATTCGACAGCAAAGGCGAAGAGAAGTTGCAACGCTATTCGGGGATGTATGTAAATTTTTTAAAATCGCTTTCTGGCTCGAACCAATGGGATCCGCAAAAGAGGAGTTACGACTTTGGTTCGAAATCTTGTGTTTTTTCTATGGAAAAGCAAGAAGAAATGGATCCAGTAGCAGTTCAAGAGACCTACGTATCAAGTGTATGGAAAAATCACGAAATCGTCCTTCTTTCCAATGCTTCTAAAAATTGGGGCACCCAACGAGAAAAGGCAGTTAACTATGGTTTGCTCGTACACGAAATGCTTTCAAAAATAAGGGTGGCCAAAGACATTCCAAATGTGCTTGCCAGCTATGTATCTGAAGGCTTGTTGTCCAAACAAGAGGCAAGAGACCTCTCAAAAATTCTTTATGCAGTCGCTGATCACCCAGAATTAAGTCCCTATTTTCAAGGAGATAAAACAGTTTTTACAGAACGAGAAATTCTGACCAATGATGAAAAAATTTTAATTCCAGACCGCTTGGTTTTTGATGGGCAAGAAGTGGTTGTAATTGACTACAAGACAGGTTCTTATATGGAAAAACACACGCTTCAGATTAAATCCTACGCTGCCCTTCTGACTGAAATGGGCTTTTGTGTAAGCCAGCAGTTTTTGGTCTATTTAGGAGAAGAATTAAATGTTATAAGCCTTCCTTGACCCTCTTTGAAATGAACAAATATGAAATGTGTTTAGAAGATTAAATTCTTTTTCGCGAAAGATCGCGAACCAAGTTGAATAAAGTAGTTTTTTTATGCAGGGATTCCAGAGAAACAATAGATGCAATACTTGGGTAATTGACTCTGAATGAATAATTTAAGTTTTTTTCTTGTTGCAAGCCAATACTGTGATAGACTGTTTGGTTTCAAATGGAATAAAAAAACAGGTCGATTGAATTCGGTAGGCTTGAGTTACAAGATTCCAATAGTGGCAGCTAAGACGAATGCTAGAAGGGCTAAGAAAAGGCGTCCAACATTCCTTTTGTCAGCGGGTCCAAGCTTAAATTTCAATCCAATTTTAAAAAAGGCGTCCGTATTTCATCAGCATTTTCATAAATCATACATTATAACAACACCGAAAGCCTCCTTTTTTTATTTTTAAAAACTTTTAAGATCATACAAACAGGTAATTAATTTTATCTACTTTTATAAAAACTTAAATTTATTCGATTATGAAAAACTTTAGAAAAGTCTTGTGGGCAGTTTTACTTTTTGTCGGTTTGACGACAAGCGCCCAAGATGATAAGAACTTGTGGGAACTGAGTGTCGGGACCAACATAGTGGATTTTAATGATTCCTCTCTTTTTGGTGATTTTGGAGGGTCTTCTTCTGACTATTTTAAGTTCGATGATTCAAATTCCAATCAAGCGATTTCTGTGTCGATTTCGAGGTATTTGAACAAAGGATTTAGCTTGGTATTGGCAGGATCAACAAACAGTATCACAAATAGTTCAAAAGGAACTGTTGAAGACCTTTCCTTTTTTGCTATGGATCTCGCAGGAAAATACGATTTGAATGCTTTGCTAGGCGAAACCGGTTGGTTCGATCCTTATGTACAATTAGGCGTTGGGAACACATGGGTAGACAGCAAGTCTTCGTTAACTTTAAACCCAGCCTTTGGTTTCAATCTTTTGTTCAAAGAAAGATATGGGCTCAATTTTAAAAGTTCCTACAACAGTACTTCGATAGGAAATGGTTTTGGGTCGAATGATTTGGCTTCTTATTTCCAACACACACTTGGTCTGTCCATTCGCTTTGACCTACGAAAAGATACGGATGGAGACGGGGTTTATGACAAAAAAGACGCTTGTCCAAACGAGGCGGGATTGGTCGAATTCCAAGGATGTCCTGACACCGATTCCGACGGTATCGCCAATGCGGACGATGTGTGTCCACTTGACGCAGGCCTCCCGGAATTCAATGGTTGCCCTGACAGCGATGCAGATGGTATTATAGACGGAGAAGATGCTTGTCCAAATGAAGCAGGTTCCAAAATGAATAAAGGATGTCCGTGGCCAGATACGGACAAGGACGGTCTTTTAGACAAAGACGACGCTTGTCCAAGTGAAGCAGGAGATAAATTAAACAACGGCTGTCCATGGCTTGATACCGATGGAGATGGAATTATAGACAGAGACGATCCTTGTCCAAATGAGGCAGGTCCATTGTCCAACAATGGTTGCGCCATCAAATTGCCTGAAGCGTTGAAAGAACCTATCGTTTTCGCTTTGGGAAAACATTCTTTTTCAGAGGGAACACCTGCTTATTTAAACAAAGTAGTTCTGTTTATGCAGGAATTCAGCGGGGCAAAACTTGCCATCAATGGCCATACTTGTACAATTGGCTCTGATCGAGTAAATGCAGCACTCTCTTCTTTAAGAGCGGATGTGGTGAAAGACTATTTGGTTTCAAAAGGAATAGATACTGATCGATTGGATGTAAAAGGGTATGGTTATAGCATGCCTCTTGCTTCAAACGAAACTGAGGCTGGACAAGCTAAAAACAGGCGAGTGGAGTTGGTTGTGAAGAAATAAACAAGCACTCGTGCCTTCCAATTTTAAAAAAGCTGTTCTATTGGGAACAGCTTTTTTTACGTTTACATTGTACTATAAAAAACAAGTAAAATCTTATTTTAGGAAAAATACGCTTATTTTTTTTAAAAATATCCATAGCTTGCAGACTTGAAAAAAAAATCATGAGTACAAATAGAGCTGTCTTATGGGTTGTGTTACTTTTTACAAGCCTTCTATCAAACGCACAAGAAGCAGACAAGAAATGGTTGTTTGGTTTTGGAATCAATGTAGTAGATTTTCGAGATATCGGTTTCTCACGAAACGTTATCATGAACGAAATTTCAGGTTTGTCTTCAGACTTTTTTAGTTTTGAGGATTGCAATGCAGGTTTGTCCCCATACGTTTCCATGACCAGGTCTTTCAACAAAAGATTTAGCCTCGTTTTAGAAGCTTCGTACAATAAAGTCAAAAAAGGGGAATCCAAAACAATAGATGAATGCTCTTTTTCTCAAGTCAGCCTTTCCAGTCAATACCATTTTAATGCTGATAAAGAAGCAACCGGTTGGTTTGATCCTTACGTACAAATTGGGTTTGGAAATACATGGATAAATAGCGATTCTGCACCTTCTTATATTCCAGGCTTTGGGTTCAATATTTGGTTCAACGAAAAAGTTGCTGTCAATTTGAGGTCTACTTATAATGCTCTTGAAGAGGTTTTTTGGGGGGTATCAGCAAAATCAAGTGACTTCATATTTTCAACATTCTATCAGTTTGTCCATGCGTATTGGTTCTCCAAAAGATACAGATGGAGATGGCATCTTGGATAAGGTAGATTTATGTATTGATATTCCAGGATTAAAAGAATTTGGAGGGTGTCCGGATACTGATTTAGACGGTATTGTCGACAGTGAAGATGCTTGTCCTTCCCTTTACGGTTTGTTGGAGTTTGAGGGTTGTCCCGATACTGATTTGGACGGTATTGTCGATAGTGAAGACGCTTGTCCAGAAACAGCTGGAGAACTTAAATTCAAGGGTTGTCCAGATACCGATGGAGATGGTATTATTGATAGAAATGATTTTTGTTTGAAAGAATACGGTCCCGCAACCAATAATGGATGTCCAATACAAATTGTTGCAGATACATTAAGGCCTGTTAATTTTGACATAGGTAAATATTATTTGACAACACTTGCCAAGTCTAATTTAGATCATAATTACAGCATTATCAGTAAATCAGATACACAAAAATACCGATTGAATGGACATACGGATAATTCAGGTTCAGACAGGCTCAATAGCAAGCTTTCTATTAGAAGGTCTGAAACCGTTAAAGATTATCTAGTTGCCAAAGGATTTGACGAGGACAGATTAGAGATAGAAGGATTTTCTTACCGAGATCCTCTGACAACTAACAAGACTGTTGATGGGAGGTCCCAAAATAGAAGGGTAGAGTTTGAGCCATTGAGAGCAGACGAAAACCTCTCGAAAGAAGGGAAGATCTATTTTAGAATTCAGGTGTCTTCTGGAAAATCCAAAATCAAGGCAGTAAGTTATAATTTTAAAGGAATTCCTAACATTAAAAGAATCGAGACAGGTGGCTTGTATAAGTATTATATGGGAGAAATGACAAGTACTTATAATTCTGCTAAAAAATTACTGAGGGCTGTCAAAAGAAAAGGGTATCCCAATGCTTTTGTTGTTGCATTTAAAGATGGTAGAAAAATTCCAATCGCTAAAGCGATGAAATAAAAAGTACACGGCCTTAATATTTTAAGAGAAGCTGTTCTTAATTGAACAGCTTTTTTTATTTTTATAGCAGTTATTTTTTATATGGATACATTTTTATCAGAGGTCGTTTCAAAAATTTTATCAAAAGAACATTCTTTAACAGATGTTGTTTGTGTGTTGCCAAGTGAGCGGGCAGGTGTTTTTTTAAAAGCTGCTTTTAAAGAACAAGTCACGACCACTGTTTTTCTGCCGGAAATTCAAAGTATTGAGAATTTTATTGAGCATGTTTCTGGGATGAAAAAAATGGACACAATCTCGCTGTTGTTTGAATTTTATACCTGTTACTCTGCACAAAACCCTGTGGAGCGAGATGATTTTGATTCTTTTTGTCAATGGGCTTCCATCGCTTTACAAGATTTCAATGAGGTTGACCGTCATCTAGTTCCTGCCTCCGAATTATTTTCCTATCTCAAAGACATCAAGCGTCTCGAAAACTGGGATGTTTCAGAGATAACAGCACCCTCTGAGGTCCTAAAAAATCACCTTTCCTTTATGGAGCGTTTGGGCACATCCTATCAGCAGCTCTACAAGCATTTGTTAGCCAACAAAAAGGGCTACCAAGGAATGTTGTACCGAGAAGCGGTTCAAAACACACAGGAATACCTTAAAACTATCCCGAACAAACATCTAGTCTTTATTGGCTTCAATGCCTTGAACAAGGCAGAGGAAGCCCTTTTTAAGAGCCTTCTTGACCAAGGAGTTGCTTCTGTGTATTGGGACTCTGACACCTCCTATATGGAATCTAAAAAAGAAGCTGGGCATTTTTTGAGAAACATTCGCAAGCAATGGTCTTATTATGAAAAGCATCCCTTTGAAACAGTTTCCAACCATTTTTCCAAAGACAAAATAATCCATCAAATAGCTACTCCCAAAAATGTTTCCCAAATGAAAGCTGTAGGAAATTTGTTGAGCAAGCAACAAGACTTTGCCAAAACAGCCTTGGTTTTGGCCGATGAATCGCTTTTGTCACTGACCTTGAATTCTTTGCCAAAAGAAGTAAAAAGGCTCAATATTACCATGGGTTATCTGTTAAAAGACATGCCAATTGCAGGGTTTTTTGGAGCGCTTTTCGAACTGTACCTAAATCAGAAAAAATTGGGGAAAGTCAGTCAAAATGAATTTTATTACAAAGACATTGAACGTTTGCTTCAACATCCTTTTTTACACAAACTGTTCGGGGATTCTTCAGCATTAGAACAATTGAGGCAGCTTTTGGTCGCTAACAACCAAGTGTTTGTCTCCTCCGACCAGTTGCAGATTATGCTTTCCACCACAGAGGAAGATAGTAAGATGGTGTTCCTTTTTAGAATGTCCCAAAATGTGAGCACCTTTGTAGAAAGCTGTTGCACCCTTATAAATGCCAACAAAGATAATTTTGAAGGCTTTGAACGAGAATGCCTTTTCCGTTACCACACCTTGTTTCAACAATTGGCAACTTTGAATGGAGATTTTAAACACATACAATCGCTCAAAACACTGCATGGAATTTACCAACAATTGATTGCGAGCGAAAAACTTTCTTTTCAGGGAGAACCTTTGAGCGGATTGCAATTGATGGGCATGTTGGAAACGCGGGTTTTGGATTTTGAAACCGTAATTCTCACTTCTGTCAATGAAGGGGTTTTGCCCGCGGGAAAAAATGAGAATTCCTTTATTCCATTTGATGTGAAAAAGAGCTACGGATTGCCTACCTATCAGGAAAAAGACGCCATCTTTTCATACCATTTCTACCGACTGTTGCAACGGGCAAAAAACGTGTACCTATTTTACAATTCAGAAATGGATACCTTTGGTGCAGGAGAGAAAAGTCGATTTTTGACCCAGTTAGAAACCGATGGCTACAAGGTGGTCAAACAGCAATGGACTCCAATTGTTCATACGGAAAAGGAACACTTTTTAGCAGTTGAAAAGACCCCAGAGACAATCGAACAGTTAAAAAAAATAGCAGCAAGTGGTTTTTCTCCTTCGGCTTTGTCTGCGTATGTCTTAGACCCTATTCGCTATTACAAGCAGTACCTTTTAGAAATAAAAGATCCAGAAACGCTACAGGAAACGGTTGCCGCAAATACAATGGGAACGGTAGTTCACGAAGTTTTGGATCACTTTTACAAACCGTTAACGGGTTTTTTTGTCAAGGAGGAAGACCTAAAGAAGATGCGTTTAAAAGTTGCCGAAACCACCCGATATTTTTTTTCCAAGCACTACAAAAACGGCAACGTCGAAACCGGAAAAAACAAGCTAATTTTCAAAGTTGCTGAAAATTTTATTCTGAATTTTTTACAAGCAGAGTTGCGCTTGATACAGGGGGGAAAGACCCTCAAAATCATCGCAGTTGAACAAAAGATAGCAGCCCCTTTACAAGTACCGGGATGCAATTTTCCAATTCAAATTAAGGGGACTGTAGATCGGATTGACGAATTAGACGGGACCCTGCGAATTTTAGATTACAAAACAGGTAAAGTAGAAGCCTCTCAATTGCGTATAGGGGATTTTGAAAAAGTGACTCAAGCTTACAAATACACCAAAGCATTGCAAGTAATGCTCTATGCTTTTTTGTACAGCAGTCAAAACAAAACCGTTTTTGAAAAGAAAGTTCAAGCTGGAATCGTCTCGTTTAAAAACATGAAATCTGGTTTTATTTCTATGAATTTCTCAAACACAAGAACCAAAGATGTGGAACTCACAGAAGTTCGTGTACAAGAATTTATGGAGGTCGTAAAGCGAACCTTGTTCGAGATTTTTGATCCAAAAACACCCTTTTCAGAAACCAAAAGCAAACCCTAACATTTTAAGAAAAAACATTGCTTTATATATTCCCAGCACCAATTTAACGAGCGCCCCAATACATTATGGAAATCATCAAAAACAAACAGGTCACAGGAAAACACCTCAAACCCATTCTGACAGACCTTGCCTTTGAGAAAAACCGACAGCCCAAACCCATAGTCGTCTTTTGTCATGGTTACAAGGGGTATAAGGATTGGGGGGCCTTTGATCAAATGGCCGCAACATTTGTCTCCAAAGGAGTTTTTTTGGTGAAATTCAACTTCTCCCACAACGGAGGAACACCCGCGCAACCCATTGATTTTCCCGATTTGGAAGCTTTCGGTCAGAACAATTTTACCAAAGAATTGGACGACCTCACATCCGTGCTAGATTGGTTGCTTGTGCAGGAGTATTTTTCAGAAGAAATAGACTCTCAAGACATCACGCTGATTGGTCATTCCAGAGGAGGAGGTATCGTGACTATCAAAGCTGCTGAAGACACAAGAGTAAAGCGTTTGGTCACTTGGGCAGCTGTTTCTGATTACGGCGCTCGATTTCCATCGGGTTCTCCTTTGGCGTTTTGGAAAAAAGAAGGAGTTGCTTATGTTGAAAATGCAAGAACCCAACAAAAGATGCCACATTACATTCAGTTTTACCAGAATTTTATAGAGAACAAAGACCGCTTGTCAATTCAAAAAGCGGCACAAAAACTTTGCATACCCCATTTGATTGTTCACGGAACTTCAGATGAGACAGTTCCGGTTCTCGAAGCCGAAAACCTCCACAGCTGGAGTTCCAAAAGTGAATTGTTTTTGCTCCAAGAAGCAACCCACAGTTTTGGTGCCAAACAACCTTGGGACGAGCCTGTTTTGCCCGTTGCTTTTCAAGAGGTCCTTCGACAAACGATTCATTTTATATTTTCCACCTGATTTTATGGAAAAATCTCCACGTGTTTCTTTTAAGCAAATCAACAAACTTGCTATTCCATCAATCATTGCTGGGATTTCGGAGCCCTTGTTGTCTCTTGTAGATACCGCTGTGGTTGGCAATGTGGATACGCATGCCATCGAAGCCTTGGCGGCAGTGGGAATTGCAGGTTCTTTTATCGCGGCCATTGTATGGGTCTTGGGACAGACCCGTGCGTCTATTTCTTCTATTGTTGCGCAATATGTGGGAGCTCAAAAGCTAGTTGATATCCGTTCTTTGCCTGCGCAAACCATTGGCATCAATGTTGCTTTGAGCTTCCTTCTTTGTATTTTAACGGTCTTATTCACAAGGCAAATTTTTCAAATGTACAACGCAGAAGGTTTGGTCTTGGACTACGCGGTTCGTTATTGTGAAATCCGAGCTTTTGGACTGCCTTTTTCCTTGTTTGTATTTACGGTTTTCGGAGTTTTTACAGGACTTCAAAACACGTTTTGGCCGATGGTTATCAGCATAGTGGGAGCAATCCTCAATATCGGTTTGGATGTTTTGTTAGTTTATGGATGGGAAGGAGTGGTTCCGGCGATGCATGTAGAAGGCGCGGCCTATGCGAGTGTCATCGCACAAATAGCGATGGCGGTTTTGGCATTGGGCTTGTTTGTCAAAAAGACACCTTTTTCGCTTCGTATTCGTCTTCCTTTGAATCCAGAAATCAAAAGACTGGTCGCTTTGAGTGTCAATTTGTTTGTCCGCGCCGCAGCGCTTCATGTGACCTTGTATTTGGCTAATTCATACGCGACTTTTTATGGAAAAGAAGTAATTGCAGCACAGACGATTTGTTTTCAGGTTTGGTTGTTTTTTGCCTTTTTTATCGATGGCTATGCGAGTGTTGGCAGCATCATTTCTGGGAAGCAAAAAGGGGCAGGTCAATACAATGCCCTTGTCCTTTTGGTAAGAGATCTGAACAAGTACGGCATATCTGTTGCGGTCATTTTGATGGGAATTTGTTTTGTTTTTTACAGACAAATAGGAGGATTGTTTACCAGTGATTCCTTTGTTTTGGATGCTTTTTATGGTGTTTTTTGGATGGTTTTGATCGCTCAGCCTTTGAATGCGATTGCCTTTGTGTACGACGGAGTTTTTAAAGGATTGGCAGCGGGTGTTACGCTACGTAACACCTTGCTATTAGCTACTTTCGCGGGTTTTGTTCCAACCCTGTTATTGTGCGATTATTTTGGCTTTCAGCTACGCGGTATTTGGATGGCGTTTACCATTTGGATGGCGGCTCGATCGGGGATTCTCTATTGGAAATTTCGCAAACAGTATCGGCAAGCATCTTGACACAAATCAAAAAGACTTGTTGGAATTGGTTTAAATCTTGTAACTTTGAACACATGAACAAAGGAACTCTTCAAACGACAATACATCAAAAAATTGCAAAGGTGACTTTCTCGCATCCTGCTGGAAATTCACTTCCGAGCCATTTGTTGTTGCAACTTGCCAACGAATTTGAGCAGCTTTCTTTGCGTGCCGACGTTCAAGTGATTGTTTTAAAAAGTGAGGGAAATCGTGCTTTTTGTGCGGGCGCTTCCTTTGACGAACTATTAGAAGTTTCGAACGAATCGGACGGGATTCGTTTTTTTAGAGGCTTTGCTCATGTTTTGAATGCCATGCGTTCTTGTACAAAAATAATCATAGGAAGTGTGCAAGGGAAAGCCGTTGGAGGCGGAGTAGGATTGGCAGCGGCATGTGATGTTTGTTATGCCACCGATGCTGCGGCAATTAAATTGTCTGAATTGTCACTAGGAATTGGTCCTTTTGTTATTGAACCGGCTGTACAGC
>Ga0233444_10004857_pt1 | contig 12646 bp, 9 predicted proteins | sample SI_124_October20_6_FD_182792 | JGI IMG/M metagenome (GOLD analysis project Ga0233444, IMG submission 182792) | Seawater microbial communities from Saanich Inlet, British Columbia, Canada - SI_124_October2016_10_MG | ecosystem: Environmental > Aquatic > Marine > Inlet | place: Canada: British...
AGCCCAATTGGATCTACAAAAATTTTGGCACCATTGATAAACCCAATAAAGTTGGTATACCAGTTGTAGTAGTAGTTGGCATCAATAAATAACTTGCCGCCAAGGGCTCCTCTATATCCAAATTCCAAACATTTCACTTCTTCTGGACGAATTGGGTCTAAGTTGAAACTAACCAATGAATCTAAATTTCTTCCAGATGTAGAGTAAGACCAAATAGATTCCAATGTATAAAGATTTTGATAGCCATTAATATTTCCGACAAGTTTTGCTCTACCAATATTATAATATTGGTATTGGTTCAATAGTGTTGGGTTTCTTATAGCAGAAGTAAAGGTAGATCGTATAGTATGGTATTCGTTAATATTATAAATCCCAGAAATTGCCTGTGTTGGTATAATATTGAAATTTTGGTTTTTATCTAACCTCATAGATCCTTTTAAAATTAATTGATCCCTTAAAAAGCTTTTTTCAAGTCCAAGATATCCTCCAACTTCTTTGTTGACAATTTTATTAATTATGGTTTCCCCGCTAGAACTTATAGAGTTGGTGTCACTAAATAAAGAACCTCCAGATTTTGGAGTGTAAATTCTAAAGTTGCTGCCAAGAGTAATTTTTCCAAAGTCATTTTTCCAAATTTTTTCTCCATGTCCGTGATAAAGTGCAGATTGATCTACTATTTTAGACCCACCATCAAGAACTGATGCAGTAGAAATAATTTCGTTAAATAAAGAGTCAAATCTGTCAGTTCCAACTTCATAAAAAGAAGTCACTCCCATATTTGGATGTGAATTGTTGGCATTATTAGCAGTTTGCTGATGCCAAAGAACTAGAGAATCCATTGGAATATTATCAATGACATTGAAAATATCTGTAAAATTAACTGGATAAGCTACTCCGTTAATAAAAGCAGGCTGCCAATTTACAGATGGATCTAATCTTTCTACTTTTGGAGAAATATTATCTCTCCAATAAGTTTTGTATAATTCGTGGTAGTCAACATCAGATGCTGCAGCATTCTGCAATTGAAAAGCAGTTAAAACGGCGTCGTAGCTATCTCCTGCGTCTTCATGAGTTGCATAAAGCCTAATGAAAAAATCATTGTCTTTTTTAAGCTCTAGCTTATTTTGGAAAAATCTAATATTTTTTAAACTAAAACGGTTGTCACCTTGATAAACTGTAGTTCCAGTAGAAAAATTAGAAGAGGAAAAGAGCTCCATAGAATTGTCAAACAAGTAATGCATTCCAAAACTTGTTTTAAGATTTTCTGTGCCGTAGTCAACCAAATCTTGTTCCCAATACCCTTTTCTGTGCCATCTTTCAAGCCCGGGATAGGCCATAATACTAGCAGTATCGGCTTCACCGTCCAACCCATATACCATTTGATTTAATATTGGACTTAGGTTTTCATCTCCATACCTATTTACAGCATCGTAACCCCCTGGATTACTTTCATTGGTTTCTAAATCTGCAACACTTGCAGAATTGTCTGCTACCCAATCGTTGGCATTCATGTAATAGATATTAAACTTGTATGCAAACCTATCTTTTCCTTTTTTATCTTTTATTACCTTGGCATATCTTACTGCGTATTCGTTTAAAAAACGTTCTCCTAGCTTAATACTTGCAGAAAATCCAGGAAATAAAAATGGATTTTTAGTCTCCATACTTATAACACCATTAAATGCATTAGGGCCGTAAAAAGCAGAACTTGCCCCAGAAATAATTTCTACCTTCATTAAGTCTAATTCAGAGGCACCAAGGAAGTTTCCTAGAGCGAAATTTAGTCCTGGTGATGCGTTGTCAACACCATCAATTATCTGTAGTGACCTAACAGGAGATGTGCTATTAAACCCTCTTGTATTTATCACTCTAAAACCCAAACTTGCTGAGGTCATATCAACACCCTTCATATGGCTTAGACCTTCATAAAAATTGGTTGCAGAAGTTTGCTTAATATCATTAATATCCATGGATTCAATACTTAAAGGTGATTCTTTAAGTTTTTTACTTATCCCAGAGATTACTTCAACTGCCTTAAGTTGTAAATCTTTGCTTTTCAAACCAATTTTTAATCTTTGATTGTCTGTCAAATCAAAAACTTTGGAATCGTATCCGATGTAGGAAACTTCGATACTAAATGGCAAAGGAATATTTGTTTTAATTTCAAAATCACCATTGAAATCCGTTACACATCCATAGCTGGAATTCACTATTTTAACGGATGCACCAATAAGTTCTTCATTAGTTTCCTCATCTATTATTTTTCCGTTAATAATTGTTTGAGAAAAACCACTAGGCATTAAAAAATTAGCCATTAAAAATAGAATGTATGTATGTCTAATCATTTGTGTAATAAATGCCATAAATGCCATAAATGACGAAATTATAAATTAATTCCATAATTAGAATTATAATTGAATATATATACTGTACATAAAAATAGATAAGGGACTGATTTAATGGAGATTTCATAAGAATTTGAAAAGAGTTATATTTGTATAAAAAATAATTATGTTAAAAGCAGTTATTGAAAAAGCATTAAATAAGCAAATTGAGTTAGAAGCATCTTCATCCCAATTTTACTTATCTATGGCGTCTTGGACAGAAACGAAGGGGCTGAGTGGTTCATCTTCCTTTTTATACCAACACAGCGATGAGGAGAGACAACACATGTTGAAACTTGTTAAATTCATTAACGAAAGAGGAGGGAAGGCCCTGATTCCAGCATTAATTCAGCCACCAAAAACTTTTAAATCTTTGACTCATGTTTTTGAATCTTTGCTAGAACACGAGTTAAACGTTACTGAAAGCATAAATAATATTGTTGGACTTTGTCTAGACGAAAAAGATTTTACAACCCATAATTTTATGCAGTGGTATGTTGCAGAGCAATTAGAAGAAGAAGCCTTGGCAAGAACCATCATTGATAGACTTAACATGATTGGCAACGACAAAGCAGGACTCTATCTTTTTGATAGAGATTTAACTAAAGAAATGCCTCAGGAGCCACAACTCTAACAAGGTTTATGATTCGCAGAGTATTTTTCATATCCCTATCCTTTTTCCTATTTTTTTTTCAAAAAAAAGATATAATATCTCAATATAGAGATCCTTTTACTGAAAAAAGAATTGGCAATAACATAAAAAAGAGAAATAAAATTGGGTTGATTTATGCAACAAAGTCTATGTTTTCTAAAAAACAAAAGGACTCATTTGTTAATGTTAAAAAAAACAATGGTATAATTGGTTTAGACCACGATCCTTTTAAGTTCAAAGGTAAAAGGTTTTATAAACCTACTGGAATTGAGGGGGATAGCTTTACTACCAAACATAGGAAAATGGCCTACAGTAATAAATACGACAAGGAAAGTTTAAAGAAAAAAGCCCTTAAGAGTAGAAAAAAACATATTAGAAAAAAATGAAATAAAAATAAAGTTTTTCATGAGTCTAGAATTCTTTACTATTTTTACATTATATTTATCAAGTGTCTAGCAGATTAAAAATATCATTTTTATTAGGAATTATTATCTTTTTATCTTCCTCAAGTATTGTTTCCCAGCCAGATGTTAATAAAGAGTCAAGAATGAAACTTCAGGGGATATACCTCTATTCTTTCGCAAAAAATGTGTATTGGCCTAGTGCTTACAGTACTGGTGATTTTACAATTGGAATCTACGGAAGTAAAGATTTATTTGATCAGCTCAACACTAACTTCAAGGGGAAAATGACGGGTAGCCAGAAAATAGTATTTGACTTTTATGAGTCAACATCTGATATTTCTGATTGCCATATGCTCTTCATTGCTAAAGAAGAAACGAGTACGATTTCAAAGGTTAAAAAAGTCTTGGACGAAAAAACTTTGTTAGTTACAGAGCTTAAAGACATATCTAACTCTAGCAGTTCTATGATTAATTTTGTTTATGTACAAAGTAGACTTAAGTTTCAATTAAATAAATCTGAAGCCGAAAAAAACAATTTTAAAATAGGACAAACTTTAACTAAATTAGCTTATTCAACAATATGAGTTTCTTTAAAAACATATTATCAACTGTTTTGATACTTGGGGTTTTTTCCAATATGCTCTCTCAATCTACTTATTGCCCTGAGAAAATGCTTTTACTTCAAAAATATAAGTCAAAAGCATATGAAAATGCTAGAGAATATATTGACACAGTTTTGTCTCAATGTCCAGATCAAAACCAAGACCCTTATTTTTGGCATGTTTGTGGTTTCATAAACAAAGACATCTTCGAATTTATTGAAAACAAAGAACCTGGTGCTGTATCAATGGCTAATGCTACCGACTGTTTTATAAAGTCTTTAAATTTGGACGTAGAGAAAAAGTATTTTGATTTAAATAATAAATTGTTGGATTACTTTTCAACGTTTTATTACAACGATGCAGTCAAAATTCTTCAAAAGTTTGATGTAAAAAATCAAGACAATGCTATAGCCTATTATAATTCCTTTAAGAAACTTAAAAGAATAGCTCATCCAGATTATGACTTCAGTGATAAAGAAGTAGATTTTTATTTTGGTATTGGAATGCTTTACAAAATGAGGTACGAAAAGGATAAAGCCAATAATAAAAGTCTGTTAGATTCCTGCATAAACTATTTTAATAAGTCCTTAGCAATTGATCCACACCAATATTCTTCTAATTATAATATAGGCATTTTGTACCATAACCTTGGTGTTGATATTATTATGGAAGAATTAGATATTGATGCAGATTTAGAAATGGTAATATTAATGCAGGAACAAGCAGTTGAATATTTTTCTAAATCACTTCCTTATCTTAAGAAAGTATACCAGATGAAACCTCAAGAAGTTTCTATTGTTCAAGGGATTGCAGCAGTTTACTACAGCTTGAATGATATGGAGAAACATGTAGAATACATGAATCTTCTTAAAGAGTTAGAATCGAAATCAGGAGAATAAATCAATAATTATATTTTGAGATTTACCGTAGGAAAAAAAATAGGTGGAGGATTTAGTGTTGTTGTAATTTTATTACTCGTTGTATTCTTGTATACTTTTTCTGTAGTTAATGTAGCTATTAAATCTAACGACAAATTTCTAAAAGTCGATCAACCCTCCCTATTTTTAATCAACCAGTTAAAAGAAGACTTAGCCCAAACCCACACTTACATGCAGCAATGGGTAATTGAAGAATCTAGGCCTGATGAACAATGGAAAATTGAAGCAGAAATTTTACTTGATAAAACTTTAAAATTTGATTTAGATACTCTAGAAAAACTTTCTGAAAAATGGATCTCTACTGAAGACTCTCTTGACATCGGGCTGAATGAGTTTAAAAATATTTCTTCGGATGTTTCTTTCTTAATTGAAAATTACAATTTAGAAGTCAGAAATGTCTTTATTGATGTAGACAGTTACCAAGATGAAGCATTGAAGTTTAACGCTGACTTTATGTTTGAAGAGATAAGCGTTAGCTATGAAATCTTATTAGAGGCCATTAATAAATTAAGTGAAATAAGAAAGGATATTGCAGATGCTCAGCAGATTAAAACCAATAACAGGTTCTCCAGTCTAATTAACAGTATCATATTTATTTCAATTATAATAGTAATTGGCACAATAGCTATAGCGATATTTACCACTATAAGTATCACCCAGCCAGTACAAAGACTTAAGTCAATACTTCTAGGTTTAGGGAAAGGAATTTTCCCTGAAAGTCAGTTAAAGCCAAGTAATGACGAGATAGGAGAGATGTCTGAAGCTATGAATAGTTTGGTAAGTGGTTTAACAGAGACTACTCAATTTGCGCATGAAATTGGACAAAGTAATTTTGACTATGAATACCAACCACTTAGTGATGAGGATGTTTTAGGACATGCACTACTAAAGATGAAGGACGAGCTTGCAGAAACGGAAAGAATTTTGGAGCAAAAAGTAAAAGAAAGAACGGAAGAGGTAGTAAAGCAAAAAGATGAAATAGATTCTCAAAGATCTAAACTTGAAGAACTATATACAGATGTTACTGACAGTATACGATATGCAAAAAGACTACAAGACTCTATTCTTCCTCCAGAAAAGTTGGTTAAAAAATATTTTCCTTCTTCTTTCGTATTGTTTAAACCAAAGGATATAGTTTCTGGTGATTTTTACTGGATTGGTAAGCAAAAAAATGAATATATGTTTGCAGCAGTGGATTGTACTGGTCATGGTGTCCCTGGGGCTTTTATGAGTCTGGTTGGGTCAAATGGGTTAAGTAGTGCATTTAATGAACATAAACTAACCAAACCAGGTCTTATTTTAGATGATTTAAATAAATACGCTAACGATTCATTAAACAAAAGTAATGACGATTCTATAAGAGATGGAATGGACATTACGCTTTGCTCTATTAATTTTAAAGAAATGAAATTAAGATTTGCTGGGGCCAACAATCCAGTATATTTAGTAAGGAATGGAGAACTAGAAATTTATAAGACCAACAGATTTGCCATAGGGTCCTTTACTTATGGAGAACACAATTATGAGAATTTTGAGGTAGATTTAAAAAAAGGGGATAAAATATATACTTTTTCTGATGGTTATCCAGATCAGTTTGGAGGGCCAAGAGGCAAGAAATTCATGTATAAAAAGTTTAAAGAACTTCTAGTTGAGACAGTTAATGATTCCATGGAAACCCAAAAAAAGTTATTAGAAGATAGACTGGCAGAATGGATGGGGGAAGAGCACGAACAGGTAGATGATATAGTAATATTTGCGGTCGAAATTGATTAATTTAATATGCTTTACACAGCATCTATTTTCAACAAATTCTTATTTTTTCATATTTTCAGTTCTTTAAATACTCTAGAATACTATTTCCCATTTATCATTTTTTGTTTATTAATTCTTATAATAGGATATATAATTAGATTAAAACAAATAAAGTCCACCAAAAGAAAATTAGCCTTTTTGGTAGAAAAAAGAACAAAGATAATATCTAAACAAAAAGATAAGATTGCCGAACAAAATAGACTCGTTAAGCTTGAACGAGATAAATCTGATGAACTACTATCCAATGTCCTTCCTCAAAATATTGTAGAGGAATTAAAGTCTAAAGGGAATGCAGATATTAAATCCTATAAAAATGTTTCTGTGATTTTTGTAGATATAGTTGGGTTTACTAAAATTGCTGAGCGCAACAAGCCTACTTACTTAGTTAATAAATTAAACAAATTATTCTCAGAATTTGATTCAATTAGTGAAAAATACAATTTAGAAAAAATTAAGACTATTGGAGACGCTTACTTAGCAGTTGGAGGTTTTGGAGACCATCCAGAATTGAGTTCTATAAACTGTGTTTCTGCTGCTTTAGAGATACAATTATTAATGAATAAGTTAAAGGAAACAGCGGTTTCTAAAAAGGAGAAATTTTGGGAAGTAAGAATTGGAATTCATAATGGAGATGTTATTGCGGGCGTTCTTGGCACCAAGAGAATAGCCTATGATATTTTTGGTAATACTGTTAATATTGCTAAAAGAATTGAAAGTAATTCAGAGCCTTGGAAAGTAAATATTTCTGAATCTACCTATAAAGTAGTTAAGACTTTTTTCAATTGTTCTTCCAGAGGTAAAATACCCACTAAAAATACTGGAGATATACATATGTTCTATGTTAATGGAATTGACCCTGCTTTTTCTTCTTTAAATTCTTTTAGTTCTAGTAGTTGGTTTAGAAATTATAAGGGTTTCTCTGCAAAATCTAAAATTGACTACTATGGATTAGAACAATATACGTTTAAATTTCTAACAAAAAAATTGGCAAAAAATCTATTTTATCACGGCCCACACCATACAGAGGATGTTTTAAATGCGGTAGAAAAAATTGCATTTAATGAAGAAGTTAGCCCAGAAGAATTTATCTTACTAAGAGCTGCTGTTCTATTTCATGACTTTGGCTACATAGATAAATACTTAGATAATGAAACAATAGGGGCAGATTATGCACGTGAAATACTCCCTAAATATGGTTTTAGTACTTCTCAAATAATTAAAATATGTGATTTAATAATTTCTACAAAAGTTCCTCAAAAGCCAAATAACCATTTAGAAAGAATAATATGTGATGCAGATTTAGATTATTTAGGAAGGAAAGATTTTTTAAGTATTTCGTCAAATTTTTATAGAGAATTAAAAGAATATGGAATGGTTAAAAATAAAAATCATTGGGATGAAATACAGATTAAATTTTTAAGAGCCCATCATTTTTTCACAGAGTACTCTATAAATAATAGGAGCATTCTAAAGAAAAAACATTTAGAATTTATAAAGAGTAGAGTATCTAAAAATAAGTAGACCAAGTAGTTGTAGAATTATTTTAATAAACGTATTTTAACGTAAAATTTTAAATGATGAAAAATATTTTACTTGTTTTTATTTGCCTTTTAAGCTTTTCAGTTTTTTCTCAAAATCAAAAGTCTAGCACTTTAGATTATAAAAAGACTCAAAAATCAGAAAATGGAATTTCTGAAAAAAAGAAGAAGAAAAAGAAGAAGAAAAAGAAGGATGAAAACTCTTCCAAAACAGACTATTCTGTAAAGACTAAGAAGAAAAATAAAAGAAGGAAAGCAAAAAATACTGACCCTCACATAGATGCTTCACAAACTAGGAAGAATACAGCAAGAAAAGTCTCAAATAAACTATAGTTGATTTTGAATATTGTTTTATTCCATGGTTGTTAAAAATCTAAAACCAATATTTCAACTCTCCTATTCATCATTTTTTCCCAGTCAGAGTTAGTTTCCATTTCAGGATAAAGCATCTTAGAGCAGTTATAACCCTTTGAAACTAGTCTTTGATTGTTTACTCCATTATTAATTAAGAAGTCTTTTATTGTTTTAGCTCTTTTTTCAGAGAGGATTTGACTGTATTCAATTCCGCCTGGACAACCATTAGTATGCCCCTCAATTAATATTTTTAGTGTACTATTATTTTGCATTAATGATAAAAGTCGATTTAAAGACGGAATAGCTGTTGGTAGGTATTCATAAGAATCTCCATGAAAATTTAAGTTATGTAGTTTAAGATTTTCATTCTTTTTTAATTTTGGCACTTTTATTTCAAGGTTAGAAGAAAGAGTATCATTTTTAGAAATTGATTTTATTAAAGTTTCACTAAAAAAATAATTTTCACTTTCAGTTATTAAATAATAATCTTCATTAATTACACCCACATAGTTTAGATTGAATTCCCCGCTTATAGAGTCACTTTGGGATTCGGCTATCTGTTCTCCACTATATGCGCTTTCAATTTTAATATGAGAATAAACTGGTTTGTTAGTATTCTTATCAAATATTCTTCCTTTGATATTTTTTTCTTTATAATAATTAAATTGAATTGAAAATCCACTTTCTCCACCATATACATTATCAATAACCAAAAAATAATTTTCTGATTTATTCACTTTTAATGCCTTGCTGTAAATTGGCTGAATTCCTGATGAAATATATTCTTTTTTGGCATTTATATTTAACCCTGTAATGCTTTTATTTTTAAAATTATTTCTGGAAATATTAGTTCTAATTGGTTTTAGGTGGTTATAATTCAAGTTTTTACAAAAATCATTTTCCTTATTTTTAAAAAGTAAAAAGTCAAAATCATAGGTGGTGTCAATTGGAATAATATCAAAGGACATTAATGCATCGTAAGGGCAATTGAATTTTAACCAAATAGTATTATGTTCTTTCTCGAAAAAGAAGATGCTTTTTGGAGAATTATTTTTAATTTCTAATTGACTTCCAAATCCCTCTGGGGAACAATTAAAAAACAGTTTATTAATTGGATTGATCTCAATAGCTGAATAACAGTCACCAGCTTGCTTAATTTCAATGCAATCAATGTTAATATTTTGTGAAATTCCATGAAAATAATTTAATAGGATAGTTAAAAAAAACCAAATTCTTTTCATTCTTTAAATTTGAGAAAAATATTATAATAAAGCTTGAAAGTAAGAAAAATCTAATAGATGCTGAAAGTTGCAACCCCCCAAAAAAATAGGATCAATTTTTAATCAATATTAAATAATAAAAAAAGAGAAATATTAATGCAATGAGAACTCCAAAAAATGTTAAATGTTGCCTCCATAGTGGAAGCTCAATAAATTCTTTTCTGCCAAACTTTTTAGCAAGTAAATTATTATATATAAATAATCTAAATAAAAGTTTCTTGTAATTATTTTTATAAAATTCTTTCATATTAACAAACATAATAAAATAAATAATTGTGCCATTTCAAAAAGGTAACAAGTTAGGTGCTAAGGGTAGACCAGTAGGATCTAAAAACAAAACTACAGACGTAGACAAACTGAAGATTCAGAAAATATTTAACAATGGTGAGGAAATGAAAAGAGACTTCCAGACATTGGATGCTTAAAAGAAATTTGATGTTCGCATGAAAGCTATGAACCATTTTTATTCTAACCCATCAACAGAGATTCAAATAGAATCAAAACCTTGAGCAGATTTAAAGTTTATTACAGATGATGGAGAGGATCTTCCAGAAGAAGAAAAGAATATGATATTGAAATTAGTTTTAGTGAAGATTCTAATACTTACTATCAATCTATGGATTTCAATAATTCAAAATATAAAGAAGTTTGGGAGAGAATTGAATAAATAAGTTAATCTAAATCTTCAAAATCTTTATCATAACTCGCTAATTATTACTACTAAAAACATAAATACTATAAGTTTCTTCATTTTGTAAGTTTTAAACTAAAAGTAATATAAATTTAGTAAATGATTAAGATGGAAAATCAGCTAAAAATAGGTCTAACTTTTAAAAAATGTTGATTAAAAAAAAGAGAGCTACAACAATTTTAGTCGTAACTCTCTCATTTACAGTGCGCTTCTTCTTGGGCTCGAACCAAGGACCCTCTGATTAACAGTCAGATGCTCTAACCAACTGAGCTAAAGAAGCAAATTTGGTCTGCAATATTACATCAAAGTTTGAATTTATGCAATACCTCCTATTTTTTATTTCATCAATTTCGATAAATATATTTTTAAGACCTATTTCAAATGCTATATTTGCCTCAAAAACATAATTATGAAAATTGTTAGCGTTGGAACTGTTGCCTTTGATGCCATTGAAACTCCATTTGGAAAAACCGATAAAATTGTAGGGGGAGCATGTACTTACATAAGTCTTTCAGCCGCCTATTTTAATAATTCTCCTCACTTAATTTCTGTAGTTGGAGAAGATTTCCCAAATGAAACTATAGCTCTTTTTAAAGAGAGGGGAATTAACACCGAAGGACTGCAAATAAAAAATGGTGAAAAAACATTCTTTTGGTCAGGGAAGTACCACCAAGACATGAATACAAGAGATACTTTGGATACACAACTCAACGTTTTAGAATCATTTGACCCCATAGTTCCAGATAGTTATCAAGATTGTGATATACTAATGCTTGGAAACCTAACTCCCTCCGTACAAATGAAAGTTATTCAGCAAATGGAATCTCGTCCAAAATTAATTGTCTTAGATACTATGAATTTTTGGATGGAAATTGCCATGGAGGATTTGAAGAAGGTAATTAAAGAAATAGATGTACTAACAATTAATGATGAAGAAGCTAGATTACTTTCTGGGGTTTATTCACTTAGAAAAGCAGCTAAAATAATTCTTGACATGGGACCTAAATATCTTATTATTAAAAAAGGAGAACATGGCGCTTTATTATTTGGAGAAAATAATATTTTTTACGCCCCCGCACTTCCTTTAGAAGAAGTATTTGACCCAACTGGCGCAGGTGACACATTCGCTGGTGGTTTTGTTGGTTATCTTTCAAGTTGTGATACAATAAATTGGGAAGCTATGAAAAAAGCAATTATTGTTGGCTCTGCAATGGCATCATTTACGGTAGAAAAATTTGGGATTGAAAAGTTGATAGAACTAGATAAATCTCAAATTGACGAAAGAATCAACGAGTTTAAAAATCTAGTAAGTTTTAACTAAATAAATTAAAATGATAGCTGAAAACTGGCTTTATTTAATAATAGGATTGGTTATTTTTAACTATCTATTTTCTACAGTTTTAGATTTTATTAATGCTAAAAATTGGAAAACAGAAATTCCAGCTGTTATGAAAGATTTTTATGACGAAGATAAATATCTAAAAGCAAAAAATTATTCTAAAGAAAAAGGGAAAGTAAGTCTAATTTCAAGTACAATGAGTACTTTAATAACTCTATTATTTTTAATCTTTGAGGGCTATGGCTGGCTTGACAATTTTATTTCTCTTTACTATGATATTTCATTTTTAAAATCGGGTATTTTTTTTCTGGCACTTTTTATTTTGAACGATTTTATTAGTATTCCATTTAGTTGCTATAACACTTTTGTCATTGAAGAAAAATATGGGTTTAATAAAACAACTGTTAAAACTTTTGTTCTAGATAAAATAAAAGGGTATCTACTCACATTAATAGTTGGAGGAATTCTTTTATTTGGAGCAATCTATATTGTTTCCTTACTAGAAAATGGTTTTTGGTTTTGGCTTTGGCTTTCTCTCTCTTTTATAATGCTACTAGTAAATATGTTTTATGCAGACTTAATAGTTCCTATTTTTAATAAATTAACTCCTTTGGAAGCGGGTAGTTTAAGAAAAAAAATAGAATCCTACACA
>Ga0233444_10004860_pt1 | contig 12642 bp, 27 predicted proteins | sample SI_124_October20_6_FD_182792 | JGI IMG/M metagenome (GOLD analysis project Ga0233444, IMG submission 182792) | Seawater microbial communities from Saanich Inlet, British Columbia, Canada - SI_124_October2016_10_MG | ecosystem: Environmental > Aquatic > Marine > Inlet | place: Canada: British...
TCCACCTTCAAACTTACCCGCTTGCAAAACAGCAATATTACCAAAGCCTCCTTTGAAGTCTCCAGCATCTGTATGAATGGCTGTTCTAAAATTTTTATTGACTGTGACTGTTGTGAAAACTGTATCGCCAATCAAGAAGTCTGAGTTAGTTTTTTGCGCCATTTCATTTTGTGCGCTCCAACGATCAGGGCATGCATCTTTAAATTGATCAGATATGTGCTTTATATATGGGTAAGCGCCACGAAACTGATCAAAGTTTTTTTCTGTCCAAGCAGTTTGCCGGCAATAAGGAAACCTCACTGTTCGGTCAAAGTATCCAATTATACCGCTTTTTACTGTTTTAGCTCTTAAAGTGTTTGAAACATATCCATCTTTTGTGATTGTAGCAAATCTCTTTTGTTTTTTCTCACCATCAACAACACCAGAATATCCTGTAAGTGTTTTATCTTCTGATGCAGTAAACTCACCCGCCGCGCTTCCACGATTATTTGTTGGTGTCGCGGCATGTCTTAAAATACCATATGCCTGTTTACATAATGCTTTAGGTATTACATTTTTTCTAAACATAAAAAGAGGATTGCCATCACTGTCATAAGCATCGCAATCATAATCAATAATATGATCTATTTCATCATTTTGAATAAGTGAACCAGCTCGCTCACCCCACTCTTCAAAAGTTCCGTAGGCTTTTGCCTCATAAATCTTTACACTCATTTGATACCGCCATATATACTGCGTCTGTTAAGTTATCTATACCATGCTTTTCTTGAATTTTCATGCACATTTGTTTAAATTTAGGCTCTGTTTCGGTATCTAAATAAAGCATCAAAGATTTAACATGATTTGCATTTGCACCATCCAAATCGTTAAATTCTAAGCTCTCATCAATCTCATCAAGCTCTTCATCAAATTGCATTAAGTCTTCACCAGACATTTTTGCAATCTCATCAAGGTCAAATCCAGTGAGATTTAAGTCAAAATCTAGTTCTTGAAGTGCTAAAAATTCTGACTTTAATAACTCTTTGTCCCACTCAGCGAGCTCTGAAGTCTTATTGTCAACAATCCTGTAAGCCTTTTTTTGTGCTTCTGTAAGACCTTTTGCTATCAATACTGGCACTTCTTTCAAGCCCATGCTTAAAGCCGCTAGGTGGCGCGTATGACCGGCCAAAATAATCTTTTCTTCATCGACAACTATCGGCTGTTGCCATCCAAATTCCTTAATACTGTCAGCAACCTTTTCTACAGCGGCAGAATTGTCTCTGGGGTTCTGATCATAAGGCAGAATTTCTTCTATTTTGATTTGTTCTACTTTCATCCTGATAGCCTTTTTTTATTTATTTGTAATTTTTTTAATCATTAATTGCATGGAACGCAAATAAAAAAGACCCCTGCCATAAGCAAGGGTCAGTCAAATCAGTAATGATCTGGCGTTTGAGAGCAGTCAAACATCGTTATATTCGTTAATTTTTACCAGATTATCAAGTGATAATTTATAAGGCTTAATATTGTCTGATGTAATAAGACCTTTGTTGAGCATTTCTTTCAATCTAGTACCACTTAAATAAGTTTGACAAACAGCTTCACCATTTCTTATTCTTTTTGCATTAATAACTAATGGATTTGACCAATCATTAGTGCCAGTCCCAATCTGTTCTTTTAATTTAAAGTTTTTTGAATTTTCCCGAACACCCTTCATAAACATGGCTATTGAAGGCCATTTTCTAGATACTTGGCTTTTACGAACATATCTCGCAACTTTTTCTAAATGCTCTTTAAATGCATGATCATCAAGATTTGGTAGCTCACTGTTTATATCCTCAACCATCAGCACCATTTCTTCCCTTGCCGCATTTTCATCAAGGTGGCTTGGGGGCTCATACCTCTTCAATAAATTAAAAAGCCAAGCCGATACCAATTGTTTTCTATGTTCATATCTCATTTGTTTTCTATCCCTAATACTCCACCCCGAAAGAGGCGGTCTAAATAATCTGATGATGATGTAGATGCTATTTCTTCCAACTCATCATCCCATCTGCCTTGATTGAGCCAAGTTGCAGGGTGAGGTATAAATTTCTTTTCTTTTTTCGCTACACTCACGGCAAACGGCTTAATAGCATCAAGTATCACATCTACACCAACCGAATGAGAAGCTTTGATAAAAGCTTTCTCTGCATTAGTCTTCCCAATTTTTCTTGGATAACAATTCCAAAACTCTTTAAATCCGAGCTCAACTGATCTTAATATGGTTTTACTTACCTGTTTAGATATTACCTGTTTATGGGGGTGTCGCTCTGATACGGGGGGGAGTGTCTCTGGGACACTAGGGGGGGTGTCAGCCTGACACTGGGGCTCAACTTCAAATGATAAGAAATACCTATTAGATGTTTGACTGCCATTTTCTCTATTGGCCGCTTCCACACTAAGGTATCCTTTTATTTGTAGGTTTTTTATTGACCTGATTACAGTAGATTTTGAAAATTCTACATCTTCAACAATCTTTGAAATGCTAGGAAAGCATCCATAATCAGGATTATGCCTATTAGCCAAAGCTAACAATACCATTTTCTCATGCACAGTAAGCTTTCTTTGCTTCCATGCCCAATTCACTGCTTCAAAGGACATTTTTAATCCCCCTTGCGCTTGATGTATTTAGTGTTATTATAGTTTCCATAAGTGGCGACCTCCATTTAGATGTTATTGGCCATGTCCTTGATGTAAGTAGTGACATGGCCTTTTCATTTTTCAGTATTCAAATATTTTTGCAATTTATCAATCGTTCTTCGTGAAGGCTTACCCCCTCGCATGATACGACTAAGTGCCGCGTATGTCATTCCAATCCTTTCTGCGACAACCTTTAAACGCCTGTCAGAAAGCTTTTCACGTAGACTATTCAAGTCTTCTTGTATGTCTTCAATCTGCAATTTAACCTCCTTTTTTTGCGAATAAGGCAAAAGCCTATTGCATTTATTACGCATATGGCAATAATAAGCAAGTAGCAACTTGGAGGTCAACATGCTAAAACCGATAAAAAACCCGCCTATCAGCTTTGTAAAAACTGAAATTTACAATGCTATTTCAAACAGCACTATAGAATTGTTGGAGAAAGAAAAAAGGGGTGAAATAACTTCATCGCAATTCAATGTGCAAGCTTTCCCAGCGAATGCTCTTAGCACAATAGATAATGCAATTAAGAATGCTATTGAGCTTTTCAATTCTGAGGAGAAAAATGATGAGAGTTAACACCCTAATGATAACGTCTATTGCTGAAGAGCTTGCCCCTTACAAAGACGATCAAGAAGCATTTTGGGATACCTTAGATGCTGAAACTGATGTCTTAGATTTGGTCGGACAGGTTCTTAAAGAATTATCAGACGCGGAAGCCGGTATGATTGCTTGTCAGGAAATGGTCAAACGCTACTCTGAGCGTCGATCATTGATGGATTCACGAAAAGTACGGCTAAATAAAATACTCAAAACAGTTATGCTTTGTTGTGATGAAACAAAAATACCCCACCCACTTGCAACAGTTTCATTGAGAAATGGTATGCAGAGCGTGGTTATACATGACGAAAAAGCCATTCCAACGCAACTTTGCAAAACAACAGTTACCCCAGATAAGGCTGAGATCAAAAAACAGCTAAAAGCTGGTGTAGAAATAGATGGTGCAGAATTAGTCACCGGCCAACAAACAATATCTGTGAGGATGAAATAATGTCAAAAGAAAAATCAGAAGCTATTAAAGCATTCGCTCTTTCTCAAGCTCAAATGGGTGCGGCGATCAAAAACTCTAAAAACCCATTCTTAAAAAATACATATGCAGACCTTACAGCCATTCAAAATGCTGTTTACCCTGCTTTTCATTCTAATGGGTTTGCTATCGTACAAACCCCAAGCAAGGATGCATTGGGTTCATATGTGGAAACTTCATTTATTCACAACTCTGGAGAAGTTTTTTCTGGTAGAGTTTACCTTGAATACAAGGCCAACGATATGCAGTCATTGGGCGGAGCTATTACCTATGCCCGTAGATACGGACTAGCGGCCATATCGGGCGTACCTGTTGAGGATGATGACGGAAATGCGGCAACTGGCCGTGGAAACAGTAAAGCCCATCAGAAGCCCTTAAATCAAGCGCCTATGACCCCGCCAAAACAACCTCAAGGAACACCAACTCAGCGTGGGGTCAGGTTTATGAAGTTTATTGAGACAGCTGACAGCGAATTGTTAGCATCACAACTTACCAATGCTTTTGATCTTATTGAAGAAATAAGGCAAGAGGATGCAGATTTTGCTACAAAAATGGAAAACTCTCTAGAAACACGTCAATTAGAATTAGGAATGTTATAATGTTAAAAATTACCGCTATCGGAAATGTCACAAGAGACAATGAATTAAGAGAAGTTAATGGAACAAAGGTCTTGAACTTCAGTATTGCTAGAAATGACCGCAGAACTAAACAAGTCACTTATATTGAATGCACACTATGGGGCGCTTTAGCTGTAAATCTCTCTCCATTTTTAAACAAAGGCACTAAGGTCTATGTGGATGGTGAGTTAAGTATGAGAGAATATAATGGTAAAAGCTCTTTAAACTGTAGGGTGCAAGATATTGAGCTTGTTGGTGGCCGACCCCAAATGGATGAAGGCCAACAACAAATGGCACAATACCAAAAGCCGGAAACACAAAATCATCAACAGCAAGATTTAGATGATGAAATCCCGTTTTAAACCCAAGCTTCAAGTTGAAAAGCGTGAAGGGCAGTTTTTGCCCCTCACTCAATATGATGCAGATGAAATAGAAGCTCATCCAAATGGTCAGCTTTATGATGTAAAACCTGTAGCAGATCGATCAAATCCACATCATAAATTATATTGGGCAATCTTAGGTAAAGTAGTCAAAGATACTAACCTCTGGCCAACATCAGCGCATTTGCACGATGATCTAAAGATGCTTTGCGGGCATTACAGAACAGTAGTCAATCAAGCATCTGGAGGTATTTATTACATACCGGACAGCATCGCCTATAGCAAAATGAACCAAAAAGAATTTAATGAATATTTCGATCAAGCTATGGCTAAATTATCGGAGACTTTACAATATGACCCCACAGTACTTGAATAAAAGCCATGTTGAAAAGGAAAAATATGTTGCAAATCTTTTAGCTAAAAAATGGAATTGCAAAGTTGAGCATCAACATAAATTTTCTTCATATGATTGCATTGCACATAGAAGACAAGACCCATTAGCCTTTGTTGAATTGCGGGTTCTGAATTATAAATATTATGACCTTGATAGCATCATGATCAGCTTAACTAAGCTTATTGCCGGCAGACAACAAACAGAAATAACTGGAATTAAATCTCTTTTTGTAGTTCACTGGGCAAAGTCACAAGACACAGGATGGATTGATGTAAATAACATAATTCAAGAGAAACCTGATTTCCGCGTAACTTTAAAAAATACCAATCGCCTGAATGCTCCTGAAGAAATAGAAGTATGTAGGTACATCCCAACGTCACGTTTCAATATAATCGGAGATAATTTTCTATGAAGCCAAATCAGACAGAACGTAAGAAAGATGAAGAAATATTGATGGTTCTTCACCTTACAGATGTTGAGGGATGGACTTGCTCAAAGGCCGGTGAGCTTTATGGCATGACTAAAAATGCTGTTATTGGAGCTCGCAACCGCATTAGAAAGACAGCTGATTGTTTCGATGGATGCAAAAAATCAAAAAACAAAGATTATAATTTAAAGCCTTTATGGTGGCGCAACAATTAATGTGGTCTAACCTCAAAAAACCAAAGGAAAAGAAAGATGGAAATTATCTGCAGGAAGTGCGGCGGCAGAGGTGTTGTATTTGCAGAAGATTTGGAGAAGTCCAGCGAAGCCCAACTCAAGCGCACCACCCGATACATGATAGGTTTTCGGGTAAAAAGCGCCCTGACAAAACTGCGATACCACTTTGTGAAGGCCATCACCAAGGTCTTTGGGATAATACCAAAATAGCTATTCATAAAGAGCCGAATTTATGGAGAAAAAAATATGGTGAGGATTATAGTTATACCCAAGATACCTTAACATCTATTGAAGGTGGGTTTTCGTAAGTTTCATATAGCTTTCTTGCCCTTATGCTATGAACTTGTGCATCATCGTTATATATAACTTTATTGCATCCGTCTAAGATTGCTTTGATAATGTTGTCAATGTCAGGCTTAGATGGTCGCAAAGCCCCCATTCTTGCTTGGTTTTGTTTTTTCTTTGACCAACTTACCGGAACAGGTAAATAAGCATCCATTTCAACATGAACAGAACATTCGGTAGGGTTTAACTTTTTATTTGCCATAGCAACCCAAGCTTCTTGAGCAATTTTCTTCTCATAATTTTTGCTTTTAGCTGGGGTGTATGTATGACCAGTTCTTGTGAACCTTGGCCTAGCTTTTCCCACTGGAGCGCCAATAACCTTAAAAGTAACCTCAAACTTCTTATCATCCGTCAACATTTGTGTATAATGCTAATAACTTCGGAGGCTGTCAATGCGAGAAGATATAAAGACTGTTTATGTTGCTATGGGTGAAAAGTGTGATCTTGCTATTGTTGGAGCGATGATCCCACACCTTGCTGATATGTATCCGGAACATACACTCACCATAAATACTAATACTCAATTCTCCGCAAAGAATGGTTTAGGTGAAGCTATTATTGTTTGCTGGGTAGGAAATGAAGAAGAATTTACAGTGTATGATGTTTGGGACTACCTTTGCCTTGAAGGTTATAGCGGCATTGATGAAGGTCAAACCATACATTAATTTTCTATAACATAAAAAAACGCTTGCCTTCTTACATTATAAAAGAGAGGTCTCCTATATAAACAGCATTTAGGAGGTCAACATGCTAGATTTTACAAACGATAATAATTGGAACTTTGAGGTCGAAGAGCGTCCTGTATTGGTAGAAGGTCTTGGTATCATAGAAGGCAAGAAAGCTTTAGTTCGTGCAGATACAAACATCCTTATGGGAGTTCACTCAGAAAACTACCGGATGATCAGTCACGACGAAATAGTTAATGGTCAGTATGAAGCTATCAAAGAAGCCAATATTAGCTCTGATTTTGAATTTAAAGTTCATTGCATTGATAGCGGCAAGAAGCTGAAAGTTGAAGTTTTGTTCAATGATTTGGTTCAAGAGCCGATCAAAGGTGATTATGTATCATTCCGCGCTACAGCTTTTAATAGCTATGATGGTGCTTGGGCATATCAAAATCAAGCAGATGGTTATCGTTTAGCTTGCCTTAATGGGATGGTAAGCAGTGATATGATTTCAAAAGTTTGGGCGCGTCACACTACAAACCTAAACATTGAGAATGCGGCAAAGACTATCAAAAACAGCTTAGAAATATTCCACAATCAAAATGACATTTGGAAAAATTACACAAAATCTAAAGTTGAGCGTCAAGATGTGGAAAAGTTTTTTAAAGCAAAAGTTGTAAACATGAGCCAAAAAAGCAGTGATGAGTTGTTCAATAAGCGCCAGCTTAATAATCTCTTAGGCCACTACGACGAATACCAGCGCGGTATGGGCTCTAATAAATGGTCTGTCTACAATGCTCTTACTCACTGGTCTACACATACTATGGACGCAAAATTACCAGATGTGACCACACGTTATCGTGAAAAGAAAGTAGCCGAAGCAATGTCATCTAAGATGTTCGCGGCAATATAATATAGGTATTTGGAGCTGGGTTAACATTCAGCTCCAACTTTTTTGCTTTTATAGTAAATTAAAGCTTTACTTTGGCAAAGTATTACATAATATAGTCTTCATAAAACATCTTTTGGAGGTCAAAAAAATGAAAATCACAGTACAACATGCAAATCGTAACCGCGAAACTGGTAATATTGAAGAATTTACATCAGTTGCAGAAGTGCAAATCCCAGTAGAAATATCTGCATATGAAACAACTAATGATGCTCTTGAGTATGCATACCGCTGGACAAATAACATTGAGGGTTCTTGGTCTAGCGAGTTTTCTATAATTACTCTTGCAGATGGTAGCCAGCATATAAATGGTGATTTTAATAAAGATGTTACTGCATTAGAGCATAGGGAAGATGGTTTAGGTCTGCGGTCTACAATGGCGTTTGATAGGTTCATCATTGATCATCAAGCAGAAGATGGTTCAGTAGTTCCTGAATACAGAAGAACTTTTGAATGTGCATTTGTTGGGTTTAAAGAATTACAAGTTGAGGAGACAGTATAATGCCAAATACATTAAAATTTCTTATGTCACAAGAAGCCGCTTATCAGCGCATGTTAAAGCGCAAGCCAGCATTCGTTGTGCATATTCGGACTGAAAATCTTGAACATTTTATTGAGCTTGATGCTGATAGCCCAGAGCAAGGAGAAATCATTGCAAAAAATTGGGTTACCAATATGGGTAAAACATCTGCATCTATCCGCCGAGTTTTTTATGATGGTACACTTGCAGAACCTTTTAAAGAGATAACATCATGAGCGATATCGACGTTGATCTTGAATATCGTGGGTGCGAAATAAAAGTAAATGTTTCGTACAGCTATTACCCTCCCTCTGGCTTCTCAGATGAGCCTCAAGAGCATCTTGTAGACATAGACGGGTACGCTAATGCCAAAACTGGCAAACCGATCTCTAAGCGCTTGCAAAATGAAATTGAAAAGCATGATGAAGAGCGCATTATTGATATCATTTTAAGTAATGAATTAGATTTTTAAATTAGGAGACTAAACAATGTCAAAATGGAAAAAGCTATTGGAGCGACAAATGTTTGAAAGAGTTGACCTAATTGCAAAGCAAGCCAAATCAGGAAAAACAATGAAAGAAGCCGCTAATGAGCTTGGGATTAGCAAACAGCAAATTTATCAAATAGCCAAAAGGGAAAACATCACATTTGAAAAAACATTTCCCTACCAGAGAAACTTTAAAAAAGATTGATAGATTTAGGGCGCACCATGGAAAATGAAGGATTTATAAAAGCACATCTAACTGCATTAAGTAAATCTATGGAGGATGAGTGTTTGTATGATTATTCAGATCACATAAACTACTTGTTAAAAAAAATGAAATCAGAAAGCACAAATAATGAAAAACTATCTGCTAGAATTCAAAAAAATCAAAAAAAGAAATCCTACAGAACATGAAGTTGGAATGTTGATGAAACTTTCAGCAAAAGGAACTGCTGGTGCAAAAAAATCAAAAGAAAGTATTTATGCATATGGTAAAACTTCACAACATGATAATTTAGGAGGCAGAATAAAACAAAAAGTTAAATTAAGTGAAGATGGTAAAAGAATTAATGATTTGATGCACAAAAAATTTGATGCAAAAACAATATCATTAATATTAGACTTAAAAGAAACTTCTGTGAATAACATTATTAGATATGCAAGATTACCAAGAAATGCAGATCAAATATTAAATGATTAATCGTGTGGGTGGACGTTGATAGTAATGTTAGCGCATTTGGTAGCAACGTGACCAACAATGACATAATTCGCCGGTTCGCATTATATGGTTATTGTTAGATTAATCCACCCACCAGTGGTATATGAAGATACATTAGCAAAAATGCAAGTATTTTTTACCCTACCATCTTCTTATAAGTTTTAATTCCTACAATACCATCTGGAACAAGAGCATTTTCTTTTTGCCACGCCATAACATATTTTTCTGTTACCAAACCAAATACACCATCAGCTTCAAGACCTACTGCTTCTTGAACTAGCTTTACTGCTTCACCTTCAGAGCCAACTTTTAAAAGTGTTGGACGCGGAGCAGGATTTACCTTTCCACCTAGTATTGATAAAGCGTCCTCATAGTGATGCTTTCTATCCTCAAGGCCAATTTTCCCGCCATTGATTTTTTTCGTAGCTGTCAAAATATCATTACAATAACGATTTAAATTATTCTCTTTCCAAAACCAGCACGCGCTTTCAAGAGCGCCCTCTTTAGTAGTTAAGTATTCAATTGTTCTCTCAAGTGTTCTGCCAATACTATCGGCAAAGGCAGTTTGATTATTTTTTCCGGTTAATTGAATGACACCCGCGCCCTTGTGTAGCCAGCCATCGCCGCTCTCAGTCGTAGAATTACCCATGCGATTTGCATATATAACATTTGCAATTTTTTCTGGCTGTCGGTGATATTCGTCTGCATTTCTCCCAGCGCGTTCAAAATATTTTGGGAAGATAATATTTAGAGCTTTCGCGGAATAGTTTAAGTTTTCTTTTAAAACGCGAAAGTTGTTACTTTCGTGACCGCATTGAGCCATAAACATAGCAATTCTATTAGGAGTGTCTATTTCATATTGCGGCAACATCGTTTGAAGAGGCTTTACCCAATCTTCCCATTCATCGTTACCATTAAGAAGCTGACTTACCTGTTGTTTATTTAAGATCATTCCTTATTCCTATCTAAAAAATTAAGACGCATTTCTAATTCTTTCATTTTTAACTCAATAGCGCGTACTCGCCTTATAGCATCTGCAACTTCAGGTGGGGGCTTAAATTGGTCTATCCAATCGTCATTTTCAGTGATTTCTTCCCAGTGCATTACTTGTTCATGCTCTAAAAAAGCTAATCTCTCAATTATTCCAAAGTATGCCCAAACACTAACGGCTGTAGCCCCCACCAAGGCCAATAAGTTCTTTAGAGGTATTGTAAACTCTGAACTTTCAGAAAGCTTTGTCATTTATTTTTCAATTTTCTTCAGCTTTTCAACTGATCTCAAACCGCCTAATCCTAACATTCCCATCATAACAGTTAAAAGGCTACCCATATCGAAACTTGGTAATTCTGGAATTTCAACACCAGCCGCTGTAACTCCAAAGACTATAAGAGGTTGCAGTACAAAATGATAAGCAAAAGCAAATCCACAAACCCAACCTATGAATGGTCGCCACCCACCTTTGAATAAAGAGCCGCTAGAGGCTTCTGCTTTGTTTATCTCAAGTTGCCCCATAAGTGCCTCTTGAGCGTGCTGGTCGGACATTGTGGCGATCTCATGGGCTAACTTGGCCTTTTGATCTTTGTCCTCAATAACTTTATCTAATAAACCTGTAACTGGACCAATTAAACTTGCTAACATTATTGCATCCTCCTTTTATCACGTAATTCTTGCAAATCCTTTTTTTTAGTACCGCCATCATACATCCATGCGAAACCTTCATCTATGAGCATTTGATTTAGCGATACTGTAGCTTCAGGGTTCATGTATAAATACCCAATCATTCTTCCGAATTTGCCATCTTTTTCTGTTCTAACAATTAATTTATCAGCGTTCATGATTAAGCTTTTGAGATAATCTTTAGCTTGAAGACCTAGTTTCTTTTCTTCCAAGTCTCTAGTTCTACTTTCTGGTGTATCTATACCACCTAATCTGACACGTTCTTTTTTAGTCAAATCAAAGCCCAAATCAATTTCAACATCAATGGTATCACCATCAACAACTTTTAAAACATTTTTTACAAAATATTGGTACATGATTAATCACCATTTTTTGACTTAGAGCCACCCATTTTAGTAACACCAAAGAAAACACCGACGACACCAGCAACACTTAAAAAGTATATACTAGCCATATCACCAATAATATTTGCGGCTTTGTCCAATCCTAGGCCGCTAGTAACAACCACACCAGCTGGATATAACAACATGCCCCAAAGACAAAACCAAGCCATTTGACGCTGTGAGTCTCTCTGGGCATCTTCATCTTCCATAACCTTACGGCGGTTTTCAAGTTCTAGCGCGTTCCATTCTGACTTATCAATAGTACCGCTTCCATCTGTATCAATTTTATCAAATTCACTCATTTTATTTACTCCTTAATCTGCTAACGGGTTGTCCAATGCGCGTTGCAACTTATCCATCAAAGTTTCTTCAAGCTCTTTCATCGCACCACTTTGGGAGATCCTAACACGTTCTCGCTGATTTTCAAAACGTACATCAGCCGCATCAATCAAATTGCGTATCTTTGTTTCGTGTTCCCGTAGAAGGTTATCGACGCTATCTTCAATCGTTCTAACTGTATCTTCCACACGATCAGTCTGTTTTTCTATGCCTAAAATATCATCCCGAAGCCCATTTTTTATGTCACGGGTATATTCAACGCTCTCTTCAACTTTTATAGATATACCAGAAACCTTTGCGTCCATAATCTGCATTTGCTGTTGATATTCGTCTAAATCCAACCCAGCGACAGCTTCAATTCTTTGATAAAGTACAAACCCACCATATAAACCACCTACAATAGTGCTAATGAAAGCAAAAATTGCCATAATTGATGCAAAAGATAGCTTCATTCCACCAACTTTTACTTCTTTATCAGCTAACCCGTCTATTTCATCTGCTATTTTTGTTGTATCGACCATCATTCAAACTCCAAATTTTCAGTTTGTAAGTTTCTAAGCGCTTCTATTTCATCGCGTAGCTTTTGTATTTCCAATCTGCGCTGTGTTAGCTCCATTTGATATAGCTCATTACAATTTATTCGCGCTTTAGGTTTATCTAATGGAATAACAATTCTTGCATAAACGCCTATATCACGACCTTTGCTGTTTGTATCTAAGCCAGAAAGAACACCTGTAACGCCATATTCAAGATTTACTCCACC
>Ga0233444_10004869_pt1 | contig 12625 bp, 10 predicted proteins | sample SI_124_October20_6_FD_182792 | JGI IMG/M metagenome (GOLD analysis project Ga0233444, IMG submission 182792) | Seawater microbial communities from Saanich Inlet, British Columbia, Canada - SI_124_October2016_10_MG | ecosystem: Environmental > Aquatic > Marine > Inlet | place: Canada: British...
TCCCACTCCAGCCACAAATGTTCGCTGTGCTCATGGCTAATCTTTACCGCCATCGTTTCAGTTTCTGCAATATACCAGAAAACTTGTTTATCGATTCTCTTACCTTTGTGGCGGAAATCATAAGCGGTTCGATATTCGAAACCGTCTACAAATTCAATATCTGTGATCCCAGTTTCCTCTCCTAATTCACGACCTGCAGTGGCCTTTCGATCTGCATCTGAATCCTCGACATGACCTTTTGGAAAATCCCAATGTCCTTGCGGATATTGCAGTAACAAGATGGAGCCAAAGTTGACTAAAACTACTCCGCATGAGGTCTCCATGGTACTATTGGCCCGACTTCCCATTGATAGCCCCATCGCTTCAGAATCACCCTATACCTTCATGTCTTGGACACTCTCGCCGGTTGTCATGTCACCTTTGGACGGGATACAGAGAGTCGTCGCCGACTCAGATTTAGATGGTCTAATGGCGGCTGCCGTTCTAAAGGCAAGTAAACCTGAAATGGAAATCCATTTTGCTCACCCTGCATTACTTAGAATGGGAAATATCGACCACTTAATTGATAGAAATACTGCAATCTGCGATTTGCCATTCCATCCAGATTGTGGATTATACTTAGATCACCATCTAACAAACCGTCCCTCTCCAGAAGAACAAGTTGTATTCGAAGAAAAAGGCGGCATTTGTCATTGGAGAGACACACCTTCAGCTGCTAGGGCGGCTTATGATTTACTCAAAGATGAGTTAGACCTATCACATTTAGAAGAAATTATGCCAATCGTAGATGCTCTCGATTCTGGCGGAATTACGCTAAATGAATTCGTTGAAGACGGGCCTGTAATGCGTCTATCTCGCTCGTTATCTATGTCTGACCCAGATCATATGCAAGTAGTCATGAATCAATTTGCTACAGGCGTGCCATTAGATCAAATCTTGGCTAGTCACAAGGAAAGATTGGACAAATTAGGTTCAGAAAGAGGCGAACAATCTGTAATTGTCCAGGAGCGCACCTCAATAATAGACGGTTTAGCAATATGTGATTTGAGCGGAACTGGAATGCGCAGTAATGGATACCTAATCACGTCTTTAGCAGGTCCTGAAGCCCTAGCATGTTGTGTTATTCACGGTTATATCGACGGCAGTATTGAAGATTCTAGTAGGCCAGCATTAGGAGCTTCATTCTATGCTAATTCCTTCCGAGAAGAATCTAATCCCTTTGATTTGTCAATGCTTGCTACACTACTGGATGAAACAGGTGGAGGCCATGCAAACGCTTGCGGCTGTAGGGTGCAACCAGCCGATGGTACTAATCGGAAATTGGTTGACGGAGATAAAGAATACAATCTCGAGCAGTGGATGAGTCTGTGGAAGCACAGAGAAAGCAAAATGCTTCGTTAATACATCAAAGTTAATACACTTCGACATATTAACAAAACCATGAATAAATCAAAGATATTCAAAGTTTTATTGCTGGCTGCTACACTATTACTGGCAGGATGCACAGGCGAGGTAGAAGAAGATGAAGAAGATACGGCACCTCCCAATGACGGCCCCCAATTGTCTACCTATTCGTTTGAGGGTTCAGACTCTGCCCAAGACAATTCAGTGAATGGCGGGGACGAGTTACTTCTAGTCGTGCTGGATTACGGTGACGCAATAAGTTGGGCATCAGTTGAAGTCACAATTTCAGTCAACGACGAGGCGCCTATGACATGTGAACCAAACGATTCATCGGCATCTTGCACCTATGACCATGATGCCGACCAAGAATGGAATGTAGGGGACGAAATTATGATTTCAGAGGGTCAAAACGATTTATGTTCAGAAGAATGTGATATTACTGTGACAATTAAAAACAAACAGGAATCTAAGATTTTGGATTCGTTTGAAGTTTTAGCAAGTTAAATTCCAGGATTGGAAGCATTTCACGTACAACTATGTGCTCATCGAGTTAGTTATTTGAAATTGCTAATGGTGTACACGGATACAACCATCAACTGAAATAGTATGTTTCTAGCGGCCAGCCATGGAAGGTGTGACTGACCCTAAGATGCTTGAAGGACGAGCCTTCTACAAGTTAGGAGAGTTCACTTTTGACCATCGAAAGAAGGTACTGGTCATTGGAATCCTTGCATGTATGGCCATGGCATCCCTGATGATTATGGGTCCGAATTGGGCAGAATCTTGGGGGGAGGGCGACCTCGAATCAATGAATGCAGCTAGGATATATGATGATGCATTTACCTCAGATGAAGGCTCTCAATCCTTTACCTACCTCGTATACCACCCGACTCTCGACGACACTTCTACCGAATGGCAGGACTCAGTCCTCGAAGCACTGATGCCCTTCTCTAAACTCGATGATGTAACTATCGAATATTCATGGGACAAAACAGATGACGAGAGAAGCCAATTTATTTATCCAGATGGTGATGGTTTTTGGGCAAAGAATGTCGTAACTATCAATCTCGAGCGCACTCTAGCCAAGGAATTGTATGCTGAAAATTGGGAAGATGTAGAAATCGATGGTGATTTTGAGACATGGCGTACAGGCGGAGTTGCAATTGATGTCATATTCGATAAGAGGATTCAGGATGATTTGATTACTGCAGAATTGGTATCGGGGCCATTATCTCTGATTATTCTACTGATCGTTTTCGGAACAATCATTGCAGCATTATTGCCAATAGGAATTGCGTTCTTGACTGTCCTTTCAGCAATGGGTATCACAATTTGGTTATCGAATGTTACCGATGTTACCCAATATGCTGTGAATATTATCTCTTTGATTGGAATTGGAGTCTCAATTGATTATTCGTTATTTATGGTCAACCGGTTCCGTGAAGAAATGCATAGAGGTCACGACATTAGAACATCTACTGCAATGACAGTTGCTACTGCTGGTAAAGCTGTATTCTTCAGCGGAGTGACAGTTGGAATCGGGTTAATGGGAATGCTATTCTTCGAGAATACAGGCATTCCAAGTCTGGGCATTGGAGGTACGTTAGCAGTATCTGTTGCTATGATTTATTCTCTGGTCGTTTTACCTTCCATACTTGCTATGCTTGGTTCTAGAGTTAGCGATGGGTGGAAACTACCTTTCTCATTTAAGACCGAAAATGATGCCGAGGATGGTATTTGGTCTAGGATTGCAAAGACTGTAATGGACCGTCCTTGGACGGTTCTTATCCCTACGCTAATCATTCTTCTTGGAGCAGGGTTACCCTTCTTCCAAGCAGAATTCTCGATGGCTTCTAGAGATGCTTTGCCTCCAGACGATGAAACTCGTGTTGGGTATGAGCACTTAGACGAAATATGGCCTGAAAGTGCAGCAAACTCAGCATTGATTGTTATTGACTTCGATGGAGAAGATCCACTTGATGAAACTAACATTCGACAGATGTATCGTTGGGGCAATGAACAAATCAACGACTCAAGAGTACTCGATGGATTTGGTTACGCCTTAGGCCCTGTCCCTGGGATGTCGGAGGATGCCGTAGTAGATTTTTGGCAAAGTGAGGAATTAAGTCCACAAATGAATGCTACAAGAGAGTACCTTCGAGAACAATTTTTAGCGAATAGTACAACCTATTTCGTCTTCTCTTTAGATGGTCCAATGACTGGAGTAGATAGCAGAGAGTTCGTAAGTCAAATACGTAACGAAAGAGGACCTTTGGTAGATGAACTGGTCATTGGCGAAAGCGGTTCTCTCCAAGTGGCAGGGTTTGCAGCATACAGCTTAGACACACTCGATGCGATTGTGGACAATCTGCCTATCGCTTTGGCTTTCATCTTCATCTCTACAATTGTACTTATTTTCATACAAGTTCGTAGTGTAATAATTCCAATTAAAGCAATTGTAATGAATATTCTTTCAATCTCTGCATCATTCGGAATGCTAGTATTCGTATTCCAATGGGGATATGGGGCAGAATTGCTGAACTTTACGCCACAACCTATTGAAGCAACCAACCCCGTAATCATGTTCTGTATCGTATTCGGGTTATCCATGGACTATGAGGTGCTAATGCTTTCTAGGATTCATGAGGAATGGGAAAGGACTGGAGATAACACCTTAGCGGTAGCAAATGGACTTCAAAGAACAGGGAGATTAATCACGGGCGCTGCGGCAATCATGGTTGTCGTGTTCAGCGCATTCGGTTTATCATCAGTGATAATTTTGAAACAGATTGGATTGGGTCTCGCTCTTGCAATTTTGATAGATGCTACCATTGTTAGAGCACTTGTGGTTCCGGCTACAATGAGGCTCATGGGTAAGTGGAACTGGTGGAGCCCGAAGTGGCTTGGCGGTTCAAATAACGCTGAAGATATAGAGAAATCCGAGGAATGAGTGGAAGAACATCACAGCAATTAGCAGATCAGCAGCCCTTCCGTGCTTCTTTCTGGTAACTCTGTCTTTGCGGGATTTCCTTCCCCATCTTGCTGTTATCCAAAGCAGAGTTATTCCTAGTGGACCTGTGAATCCATGTAAGCTTCCAGGGATTAACCCTAATCCCGTGTACCATCTTGCAACAAATGCAATCATAACAGAAATAATTGCAGCCAGCAATATCCTTTCCCCGACCTTTTCGTGTCGCTCAATTTCCTCTCGGCGGGACTCACCTTTCAATTCGTGACTTTTACGTTTCCAGCCGTATTGCCACCACATCCAAGCAAGTATTGCAACCGCTGTAATGGGGTGCAGCAACAGGATAATGGTGTTGAGCGCCTCCATCAATTAGACTTGAGGGGGCTCCACATGATGGATGTTTGGAAGGATTTGTCAGCCGGTGGCTCTAAAGAGGTCCGACATAGCGCCCACTTCGGAGAGGTGAAGATGTTACAGGAGAACAACCTAGCATCCTGTCTCAATTCAGGGATGAAAGAGAATCTTCCTCCCGCTACTCGCCAAAGAATTGTTACCAAAACGCCAGAGTGGCGTATGCTAGAGAAGCCTTGGAAATCCTTGCTTCTAATCGCTTTGAACGAATTACAGGTTCCTAGTGACGACGATGAAAACTCTGGTCCTTCCCCTTCCATGATGAGAAGCCGCAGATCTCCACGTGGTCGCAGAACCTCACGCGGTGCGAGTGGGCCAATGGAATGGCTTCCAGAAGCAAGTGATGTTCTTCTTGATGATGGTTCTCCAATAGCTTACAGGCTTGCAGTTCTTCTGATACGCAAGACCTTATTTGCTGATGATTGGGAAGAGACCTGGGATGAAACAGTAGACGATTTACGTAACACTGCTTCTACAGATGGCGTGCACCCTGTCTGGTCTAAAATGGCCGAATCGACTCCGATACTTGCTCAATTTGCGGCCTTCCCACAATCTGAAGTCGCTGAGGAAGAAGAGGACTCATACGACTTAGGAGCCTCCAAAATCGACCCTTCGAACTCAAAGAGTTTGGCAAACACATTGTCAAGCTTAGAAAGCAATGTCACCAATGCAACAGTGAAAATCGCCCTTCAAAAGGCAAAGGCTCAAATTAATGGTAAAAAAGGGCTAAGGGATATTGCAGGTCTTGAAAACCTCGAAGGAGAAGCAAGTGTAGTAAGCGCTTTGTTGAATATCCATCTAGGAAACGACGCCACAGATTCATTGAAAGAATTAGCGAAATTCGATTCCGAACTATCAGAATCTCTTACTGATTTGATTAGCCTGAGAGAAGGCACTGCAAAAGACTGGAACGCTTCACGCACTCTAACTGGAGATGACGAATTATCGATTGCTAGGAAGAAAGCAGCATGGCAAATCATGCCAGAGGAAGCCTCGGATCTTAGTAGCGATGAACTTCAAGAAGGTTTGGAAATTGTATCCAGCACTCAACAAAGAGAGACGATTACTTGGTGGAAGTTAGCAGCCTTAGTTCGTGAAAGTTCTTCTGAAACAGCACTTGAGTTGTTGACTTCATTATCTGTCGAATCCGATGCAGATATGGCGATTTTAATGCCGCTAGTGAAGCAATTAGGGGAAGAGGCATTCGCTTGGTTAGCATCACAGATTGATAATCTAGCAGAAGAGTCACTTTCTGAGATAATTACAGATGATGAGATTAGTGTCACTCTACGCGCCGCTGCTGCAAGACTCATGCACGACAGAGGCGGCTCTGTTGGCATTGATGCATCAATCGACCTTTTTACCCGTGGTCTAGATTTGACAAGACTAGCACAGGTTCTGTTAGTTGATGAACAAAGGTGTGCAGACCACCCTTACGCAACATTGTTGGTAGCGCATCTTTTACCTGCTAGCTCAAAAGGATGGGATTTTGAAACCATAAGGGCGGCAAGAAGAAACGCATTATCGACAGTCGAAAAAGCCGAGGTGCCAGGCGCATTCTCACCTGCTAGCAGAGGCCTTATTTTGATGCTCGATGGAGCGGCTCGTTCTGATGACAAGTGGGTTGTAGACACTCTTGATAAGAATGGTATCAAGGCGTTCAATAATTGTAAGCAAGCACTCAAGGACGGCGGAGATGGCTTAGCGGATTCAAAAGTTCTTGACACATTATCTAAGAGCGTAGAAGATGCAAATTTAAGCGACGTAGAGTCGAGATTATTCTATGCGGTAATAGACACTTTGCGATTGAACAGAGCGTCCTGGCTACTACAGACTGGTAAGTCGGAAAACGTTGTAACTCTTCTAGAAGGACTTCTTGCTGGAGAAGTCACCGCCATGCCAATGATGCAAGCAGTTCGCCATCTTGTGCTTGAGTATGATATTGGGTTAGCAAACTTGGTAAGTTGGTTTCAGGAGAATGACCCGAAGTCTCCTTGGCATACCCTTGCAAGAGCAGCAGTTCATGTTAGCAACGATGACGAATTGAACGCTGCCCGCGACTACAGAAGAGCAGGCGACCACGAAGCATTCGATTATGAACACAGAATTCTACTTCATCGCAAGGCATTGATTCACCTTGCTCACGCAGAGCAATGGTCTGAAGCAGTCGCTTTACTAGAAAAAGAACCCGCCCTTAAGTCTGCACTGACTCGCAGATTCCAATTGTACCTCAACGTATCACACAGTGCATCAAAGAAAGGCAAGGCAGATGAAGCAACTAGAATGCTGAAGAATTTCGTAAAGAGAACAGAGATGGTCAATCAAGAGGACCAGCAAGGGAATACCCAACGCGTAGAGCGCGTCCGTCATTCAGAGGAAGAACTAGATCTTCTGAGGAACTATCCAAATTCACACCCTCGTCCTCTGCCTAGAGATCCTTTCGCTGGTAGAGTTAAGGCTGCTTTCAATACATTGCAGAGGGAAAGGAGACGCAACCGTCACACTCACGAGAATCGATATGCACAGGCAATGTTGCACGATCCTACAGGGGAAGAGATCTATGAAATCGCTCTAGAGGCATCCGCCGATAAGCCATTAGAAGGTTTGATGCTACTCGAAAGAGCCCAAAATTCTGGAAAATTCACAGTTTTAGATATCAAGAGATTAGCGGCCGCCGAGCAAGCCTTATTCGCTACTCACCGCCACAACATGCCAGTTAAGCAGCGTTCATATCTTCGCAACCTTGCACTTTCACCACTGGTAATTGTCGATACAAATATTCTGATGGATGAACTTCAGCATCGTATTTCTGAGAAGTTAGGAATTAGCGCTGAGGCTTCTTTAGACATCAGCGGAAATGGCCAGTTCCATAGGGTCCTAAAACACAGAGCAGATGAAGGAATTATCCAAATTTGGCTCCCTAAGGTTGTTAGAGGTGAATTGGAATCTATCGCGGGAGACTTAGATCGTATCAGAGGTAGATTCGTAGATACAATGGTCTCTGCAGGAAAGTTAGATGAAGTTCTGACTCCAGAAGTTCTACAAGATATAGCATCAGGAATCATCAAAGATTTCTCGACATGGAAACCAATGGATCTACATCTTGAAGAAGAGTCCAACAATGAAACCATCAGAGAAGAGATGGAGAATTTCTATCTTGAACATACCGAAGTGTATGATGAAATAACTGCAATGAAGAGAGTTCATGGAGAACCTATGCGAACTGTAATTGGTGACAAAGACATCTATCCAGAACTTGCAGACAAGTCGTTGATGTGCTTAGCAACAGCAATGGCAGACAGGCCCCTTGGAGAACTTGGAAGCATTCTAATTGCAACAAGAGATTCAGATTTCACACTTGTAGCACGAGCAATAGAAGAGAAATTCGGTTTCGGCGTAATAGCCAACAGCCGAAACCTCAACACTTGGTTACGCTGATTAATCAGTGACTGATTTCCAATCACATATTGGAGATAATAGCATCACCAAACGCTGAACATGATAGTAGTTCAGCATCGTCCATTAGTCTTTCAAAGTCGTAAGTTACAGTCTTAGCAGAGATTGCACCTTCCACACCCTTTACAATTAAGTCAGCAGCTTCAACCCATCCCATGTGCCTTAGCATCATTTCAGCGGATAGGATTAGTGATCCAGGGTTGACTTTGTTTTGGCCTGCATATTTAGGTGCAGTACCGTGTGTAGCCTCAAAGATTGAGATTCCAGTATCGTAATTGATGTTAGCACCAGGCGCAATACCAATGCCGCCAACTTGTGCTGCAAGTGCATCTGAAATGTAATCTCCATTCAAGTTCATAGTTGCTAGAACTCCATACTCTGCCGGCCTAGTGATAATCTGTTGAAGCATAGCATCTGCAATTACGTCTTTGATAGTAATCGTGTTACCAGTGTTAGGGTTAGTGAATGTGCACCATGGCCCTCCATCTAACTCAGTTGCTCCAAACTCATCTTTAGCAAGTTGGTATCCCCAATCTCTGAATCCACCTTCTGTAAATTTCATGATGTTACCTTTGTGAACAAGAGTGACACTGTCTTTGTCATTGTCAACAGCGTACTGAATAGCAGCGCGTACAATTCTTGCAGTTCCTTCTTGACTGATTGGTTTGATTCCGATTCCGGAAGTATTTGGGAATCTAATCTTGTCAACTCCCATTTCATTGACTAGGAAATCAATTACCTTTGCAACTCCTTCGGAGCCTGCTTCCCATTCAATTCCTGCATAAACATCTTCGCTGTTTTCTCTGAAAATAATCATGTCTACATTTTCTGGAGACTTGACAGGTGAAGGAGTTCCTTCATACCAGCGTACAGGTCTTACACATGAGTAAAGGTCGAGCTTCTGTCTTAGGGCCACATTCAGAGAGCGGATTCCTCCGCCAACTGGAGTTGTTAGTGGTCCTTTAATGGAGACAAGTCCGGAGCGCATAGCATCTAGAGTTGCTTCAGGTAACCATTCACCGGTTTCGTTGAATGCCTTTTCCCCAGCGAGTGTTTCACTCCAAGTGATTGCTTTATCACCAGAGTAAGCCTTGGAAACTGCAGCATCTACAACTTCGATCATTACGGGAGTAATGTCTACTCCAATTCCATCTCCTTCAATGTAGTATACAATTGGATTTTCTGGAACTACTAGTACTCCGTTTTCCATGGTTATAGGGTCGCCCGACATGATGCTCATTACGGCCCAACTTGAGCCCCTTCATCAACACAGCGGTCAACGGTGGTTTCATCTCTGAAGGCCTGATGGGCCAAATATGCAAGGAAGAGTAGAGTGGACCGGCGGTAAAAATCTGATTGGCACTAACTCCAATGGCCAGAGTATAGAGATGGATTGGGACGATGGCCCAAGCCCTATGCAAATCACTCTTCAGATGGTTGGAGCATGCTCATTAGTCGATGTTGTAATCGGCCTCAAAGAGCGAGATTTTTCCAAAGTATGGGTGGAGATGGAATCAACTAGGGCAGAAGAGTCTCCTCGTTACTTCACTTCTATGCACATGGTTTACCATGTAGTTGGAGACGTTCCTCTGAAACTTGTTGAAAGAGTAGTACAAAAATCTCATGAAAAGTATTGCAGTGTATCCCACAGTATCAGAGATGATTGTAAGATGACTTACGGCGTTGAAATTCACAGCGAGTGAATCAAACGATATCGTGAACTATCCATGAACCATTTAGCGATGGTGCAGAGATACTGACTTCAGTTCCACTTGCAGTTAGTAATTGCCTAGGTAGAGTTTCCAATCCTGTAATCAGTAAACCGCCTAAAGCATCATGAATCTTTACCCAACTGTCAGCAATGCCATCAGGGGCCGGAACTACCTCTGGCGAATCATTCACTTTGACAGAAGCCCACGGCCTTACTAATCCGGAATCACCAAGATCTACAATCATCGATAGGGTCATCGTATCTCCGTCGTAAGTAACCTCGGTTGATGATGGAACCAACTGGCAATTAGCAGGGAGTCCAGATAAACCTTCATCGCCTCTATCTCTTCTCATAGTGACTAATCTTCTAATCCAAGCAAGCAGGACGCTGTGAGAATAATTGATTGAACTAGTTGGCATTTCAGTATCTGCTCTTGAATCATTTTCCCATCCCCATTCGCATCCATCGGACTTGATTGGCAATAGGTTCGGCATCCAAGATAACTGGCTAGGATTGGCATCAGGGTGATTGATTGAAACAGAAGGAGTCCCATTACTGAATTGGGCTTCATTGCGAGTAACTATCCCTGGAACCGAAATCACCAGACCGAGAATTACAGCCAATGGGTCGAGTGCAGGAGGCCATCCGTTCAGAGGTTCAGCTTCTTCTTCCAGCCATACTCCAAGGGCTAAATCTTCACCAAGACCCAAACCTTCTGCAAATTGCAATGCTTCGAACCATGCTGTCTTGGAAAGACCAACATCCAATGCTGCTCTGCCCATCGACCTTGCTGCTGGAGCGAGGGTTTCTTTGTCACCTAATGCTTCTAACCATTCGCGAAGAATTTGGTCTCCATCCCCAAAAGACCTCCTGTCGGTCTTGGAAATTTCTGCTAGCCAGGATTGCTCTTGTACGGATCTGACTTTGTCACTAATACCCAACTGTTTCTGCAGTGTTTCGAGCATTATGGCACCATCACGAGACAATGCGCCATCCGACCAAGCTAATGCTAAGCCATGCACGAAGGGAGTAGGAGCCATGGATTAACCTCCAATAATTTCTCTAACCAATTCTAGGTGTCTCTCGAAACTGAGTCCGAGTTCCCCTCTCTTACGAGCAAGTAATTCAACTTCAGATGGGTCTAGAATATCGTCTACCCATACTGTTTCTAGAAGTAGTTTGTATGTTGCTTCAGAACTATTGTTTACGGCAGGAGCAGCAGCCTCTATGGCTGGCACATTGTCTTCTTCAAAAGATAATACGACCTCTTCCATTTCATCGTCTTCATCATCAGAAAACGCTGCAAGAAGATCATCTTGAGCATCAAACTGGTCAAGTGCAGAACCCCCGCTTTCTGGCGAAGGCCTGATGCCAATTTGGAGTTCTTCAAAGGGGTCGATTTCTTCCTCCTCTTCTTGTTGAATTTCATCGGTTTCAAATGGGTACATTTTGCTCAACTAAATTATCTCAAATCTCACATACTTATTGAAACCATGTATTGATGCATCCTATGGTCAAAGCCATTTACCATGAAACTCTAATGGTATAACTACACGGGATTATCATGCTGAGTAGAGATGTCATCGGGTGGCGGTTGCTGGCCCTTACATTCATCACACTCGTCGCAGCTACAATTCCTAATCTTGATTATATCGAGTCAGAGTGGAGAGATTCAATCGATTCCTCAAATGAAGTTGTTGGACAAGCAACAGATTATGTTAGTGAAGAGAGTTATGAACCCGAAGAGACTTCTAATAAATCAAAAGATAATTCATCTGAAGAGGATTTTGCAATTGAAACAGCCGATGACGAGGACACATCAGAGCCGGCGGGCGACTCGAGTGCTGAATCCGATGATTTGAGTAGCGAACCTTCTGCGCTCAAGACCGTTAGTCTTGAGCAACCCGAATGGATTCTGCCTGCAACTCAAATCATTGTTCTGACTATGATGGCAATCATGGCAGTTGGATTACTCACCTCGACAGCGACTGCAATTATGGCAAGTGAGGGCGCTAGATTTGCAATTCTTCTTGCAGTGATGGGTCCTCTACTAGCAATTACACAACGAGGCGAAGGAGGTATATTCACCCGTGGTCGTTTACTAGGGTTCATTGAAGCACATCCTGGAATCCATTTCTCTGCGCTTAGGGATGCTTTAGAATTGGGCAACGGAGTAACGGCTCACCATCTTCAGATTTTAGAGAAGGAAGGGCGCGTGATATCATGGATGGATGGGCGCGTTAGGCGCTTTGCATCTTCAGGTGTGGACCAAACTCGCTTACAGGAAATTCAGAACCCAGTTACCGGTATGCAGATTGCGATTTTACAAGTTTTATCCGAAAGTGGAACACTCGGGATCCATACAGGGGAATTGAGAATCAAATTAGAAACCAGTCGTCAACTATTATCCTATCACATGAAACAATTATCAGAAAGGAAATTTGTGAAATCATCAGGAAGAGGGCGCTCAATTAGGTGGAATCTATTGAAAGAAGGTCAGGAAAAGTTGGATAATTCAACGCATCTAAGAAATGTGTGATGTTGAACATTCAAGTCAAGGGGCTTACAGGGCCACATATGAGGCGACTCATTACGGCCCTTCTACTCATTTCATTGCTTGGACAGATCCAAGCATTGCCAAATGGGATTGATGGAAGGGGCGATAACGGATGCAT
>Ga0233444_10004872_pt1 | contig 12624 bp, 13 predicted proteins | sample SI_124_October20_6_FD_182792 | JGI IMG/M metagenome (GOLD analysis project Ga0233444, IMG submission 182792) | Seawater microbial communities from Saanich Inlet, British Columbia, Canada - SI_124_October2016_10_MG | ecosystem: Environmental > Aquatic > Marine > Inlet | place: Canada: British...
TAAATCTTTTTTGATCTCCTAATATCATAAATGGGACTACTTCCTTGGCAACTAATTTATCAAGTGTCGGTTTTGATATTTTTAAAAATTGAGCTGCTTCACTTCTTGTTAAAACTTCCGCTTGAGAGGATAATATATCCTTTAATTCTGAGGCTAATTCCTTCTTGATCTCATATTTGAGAGTTTCGAATCCTTCTGTATTTAAAGTAATTGTAAACATATTATTTATTAAACATTTAATTAAAAAATTTACTTTTATCCAAAATAAATGACCTAAAAAAGGATCTCTTTAGACTGGATGTAGCAAAATTTGTTAATACACAATGAAATGTCTCTCCTGAGAAAAAATCACTCAGGATAGAATAAAATATGACAAAAAATGGTAGTTTAGGAAGTATTAAAGCCGTTAAAGGATAAAATGAAAGAAAAAAAGATATTTACGACAGCTCTAACGACAGTAGGCATTAAAAAAGCCACCTAAAATACTGATTATCAGTAACTTAAGTGGCTTTATTGTAGTCTGTAGGGGAATTGAACTATAGTTATTCAATGAAAAGTTCAATTCATCAGAAGTACATAAAAACCTCTTTTTTATGTTATTTAAGAACAAATTTAATAAAATTATTTAAAATGTGTACGCTCAATGAAAATTATTTAACGAATTAAATATACTTTTGTGTACGCTTTGTGTACGCTCATATGAAAGTAGTATTTAGACTTCGAACACCCTCTTCTCCCAACTCAGGCATTGAACTTGATTTCTCGAATAAGGTATTCAAGAATAGGCGGTTTAAATACGGTACAAGTGAAGTAATTCCGACCAAGCACTGGAACCAAAGAACCATGAGAGCAAACATTGGCAAAAGTTCTGGTTCTTTATATCAATCATTAATCAACACAAATCGTAAACTAGACTCTCTAGAAATAAAACTCCTCAATTACATGAGGGAGTACCCAGCGACTGATGCTAAAAATCTCAAAGAGCATCTAGAAGATGAGACAGGAGTTACTGAACTAAAAGTACAAAAAGATAAGAACAATGAAGAAGAGCTCTTTGCCTTTCTTGATAATATGATCAATGATAACTCTGATCTAAAACCAAACACTATTAAGGGCAAAAGACAAACAGTAAACACTCTCAAATCCTTTCAAAAAGATAAGAAAATTGATGTCAACTTTGAGACATTTGACTTTCTGATTTTTAAGAAGTTCAAACGCTACCTTACCAAAGACCGAGACTTCAGACCTAACACTGTATGGAAGCATGTCAAGGATCTAAAGGCGCTCATGAGAGAGGCTGAAAAGAACAAAAGAACTGTACACCCTGATTACCGACTTGGAGACTTTACAGCTAAAGAAGTAGAGACTGAAAAAATTAGTCTGACTGATGCTGAAATTGATACTTTAATCGATTTAGACATTGACTCCTCAGGGCTTGGGAGATCGAGAGATCTTTTTGTTATTGGCGCATTGACAGGCTTGAGGTATTCAGATTTTAGTACACTCAAAAAGGAAGACATCGTTCATGAAAATGATGGTGATTACATTGTTAAACGACAAGTGAAAACCTCTAGAATAGTTAAGATTCCGATAGCCTCTAAAGTGAAAGCTATTCTCAATAAATATGATGGGAGTCCACCCCCTACTGTGGCGCCTCAAGTGATGAACAGAAACATCAAACGGATCTGTGAAGTGGCTGGGATAAATAACGCTGATTTAGTCACCACTCATACCGCAAGGCGAAGCTTTGCAACTAATGCCTACAGGGATGAAGAGAACATTCCCATTATTGACATCATGATGATTACAGGACATAAGACTGAAGTTGAGTTTCTGAAATACATCGTAATCTCACCTGAAGAACATGCCATGAGGTTAGCAAGGAAATATAAACGATTTAGCTGATGGCAAAATTTGATTATTCGACGGAGATTGACGGGATTTACGAAGAAATCATTTTTGAAAGTGGACAAGATCATTCTGCTTTTATTCTTTATAGAAACGATATTATGGCAAGGATTGCCTTAGCAAAAAACTATAAAGAATTTAAAACTACAGTAAAACAAATACTGAAAGTAAATCTCCATGATAAGAGATTTGAAAAATTTAGATTAGCCTACATCCAAGAACGGAAAAAAGAATTCCTAAAACGGAACGAACAAAAAAAAGGATTTAAACCTGTTGAACCTAAAGTGATCAAAGGCTCAATTGAAGATGTTTTAAATGAATTTAATGGATCTCAAAAGAACGATTATATAGTCATTAAACTTACCGAAATGGTAAGGGATGATTATTTCGATAAAGGATCGATTGTCATCAAGGGATTCTTTACTTTCTTCAGTATTGAGTTATTTGGCCCTGATAAAAAAACATCTCTTTACAATACATATAACGAATTAGTAAACGGAGGAGTCATCTCTAAGCTTTTAGAAACTACCCCACGCGCGTAGGGTAAAACCACCATTTTTCGTTTCAATTAAATCGCCTCATATCTATCTATGCCATAGTATTTAAAACAAATATTATGGATATCGACACACTTACAATAGTATTATCACCAAAAGATATTAATCAAATATCAGAGGCGAATCGAAAGATTTTCAGAGAGGAGATTGAGGCATATGCTAAGTCTCTGCAAAAAACCACAAAATTCATAAGCCATCAAGAGGCTTGTAAGGAATTACAATGCTCACCACCTACTCTTACGCGTTGGAGATTAAAGAGCTACATCACAGGCGTTCAAATAGGCCGAAAATACTTCTATACTGATGAGGAAGTAAACCACGCTAAAACTCAAGGATTGCTTTATAAGCATTAAAAAAATAAGGCAGTGTACGACCAATACGACTGCCTTAAAAATGATTATCTGATATGGCAAATATAAATATACTAAAGGAGAAAGCGAAGGCTCAAAACATCCTTGAAGTCATAGAATCTCGAATTCAATTAAAATCCTCTGGTAGCTCTTATAAAGGACTTTGTCCCTTCCATGATGAAAAGACTCCTTCATTCTTTGTAGTACCTGAGAAAGGCTTCTATAAGTGCCATGGATGTGGTGAAGGGGGTGATATAATCAAATTCATTCAAGAGTACGAAAATCTATCATTCAAACTTGCAATAGAACTAATCACAGGTGAAAAAATTGATACTGATTATAGCATCACCCAAACTCCCTATCTACCTACCAAAATAAAATACCCTGAAGCCTTAAGGTTAATGCGTGAAAGAGACTGCACATTATTAAACAATCTCTTAAAAAATCATCCAACACGAGAAGAAATGATGAGTTATTTACACCATCATTTTAAGACATCTTTAAATCAGAGAGAAACCTATTTATCAAGAGACAAAATTCAAAAATTGGAGAACAATGCACAATACTTTTTAACTATATTAAAACGCAGCTATCATGACCCAAATCCCTAATGCCATAAAAGAGCAAAATAATCGCAAAGCTCAGATCAACGAGGATGAAAAAAATCTCAATATCCTCTATAAACAATACGATGTTTTAAAACAGCAAATTCTGAAGCCTTACGACGACTTAAAACCCTCTCCAATATTAGTTTTCAAAACTGGAGAACCTTTCCTTGATAAGTGTACAATCACTCAAATTCAAGGCTCTTATGGATCTCATAAAAGCCGCCTGAGTGCTAATGGGATTGTAGCTGCCTTAGGAGGAAATGATAGCGTATTGCAGAAGCCATATCAAGGATCTATTCGAGTTTTATATATGGATAGCGAAAGGTCTGTAAAAGCAGAATTTGCTACTGCAGTCAAAGCTATAGTAGATACCATTGGTACAGATGACGATTTCCTTTATACCTCATTGTTAACTATCCCTAGGCATGATCGAATTGAGGCAATTAAGACATTTATTGAAAAGGAAAGAAACGATCATCCAGATGATCACATTATAGTAGTCTTTGATGTTTCTACAGACCTCACTGGAAGCTTTAATAGTGAGTCGGATGCATTAGACTTATTTGGTTTTTTTAGTCTTATGATTAATGATTTTGACATGAGTATCATCCATGTTATTCACGAGAACCCTAACCGCGGCGAATACTCTAAAGCGCGTGGTCACGTCGGCACTGAGGGTACCAATAAAAGTAGCAACGTATTATCTATCAAATATGAAGGAAATAGGGAAGAAAAAGTGATTGCAATTGAATTTGTAAAAGTTCGAAATACAGATCCAAAGCATAAGATTTACGTACAGTACAACGAGGAAACCAAACTACTAGTATTAAGAGATCAAAGATTAGCTGAAGCAGAGATAACAGCTAAAAAGATTGGCTCAGATGCTATTAATGCTGCATTAGATTGCTTTTATGATAAGGATAATTCGTTTAGTGAGCATTTACTTATCGATAAAATGGATGCAGTTAAAGCTATCATGAAAGGGACTGGTCTCAAGGAAACAGCAGCTAGAGCCAAAATAGATCTTATTATTGATAAAGCAGTTCAAATCTCACATCCATCACAAGAATTTATAACCTTCAAAATAGGACGGAAACCTAATCCAGATGACCGTAAAAAGAAGAATATTTTCTTATACAAATAGACTCAGCATATTGATAATAGGTTTGCGCGGTTAAGCATCTATATATAAGCCCCCACGTGAGACCGCGGAAAGCAAACTTTCCCACGGTTAAACGCGCAGCCTTATATAAGATCCGTGGAACCGTTTAAAGCAAAGCCTAATTTGCTTTGTTTTGATAATTTCTATTTCTTTAACTTATGATAATGTTGGGGAGTCGTGAGTATTATAAGTGGTTTGCTATCATTCCGGGTTTTATAATCGGTGATCTGCTTGGTGCAGTATCTGCATTTTTCTTGGTTCAAGAGCTGGTTGCTACCAAAGCAACTGTTAATGCAGCTCAAGATAATTTAGAATTTGAACTAGCATTACTCCGAATTTGTACGTTACTTATCAAGGCTGATGGAGTTATTGACAAAATAGAAGTAGATACAGTAAGAAGCTTTTTTGTTAAAATGTTTGGTGCCTCGAAATCAAATCAAATATTTAGAGATCACAAAGCTTCAAGAAACACATACAAACTAGAGGAGCTCATCGAGATTATAAGAAATGAGCTTGATCCCAATAAGTTTTATTCTATTATTCAGATGTTATTCGCTATTGCAGCGGCCGATGGTTACATCTCAATTGAAGAAGAAAGGTTAATCATAAAAGTTGGATTGAAATTTGGACTCTCCAATGATCTGATCATGAACATAAAAAGTCAGTTCATAAAAAGTGAAACAAAATCAAAAACTTATAATGCGACTACAATAGAATCACTTGATGTTTTAGGACTTAAACCTGGATCTTCAAAAGATCAAATCAAAACAGCTTATAGAAAACTTGCTAAAGAATTTCACCCTGATAAGTTGGCAGGTATGAGCCAAGGAATTCAAGATCTTGCCAAAGAAAAATTCCAAATGATTCAACAGGCATATGAGTATTTAAATAAGAATTATGTCTAGACAGGCCAAAATAATAATATTCTCATTGATGCTTTTCATCTCTTTTGTCGTGAAAATAAGGGATGGTGACTCATTTTACATTTTTGATTTTGATGATGAGGAAGAGCAAAATATTTCAGAGTCCTATCAGCCCCCAAGATCAAATGATAACAGCTCGAACACCAAAGAAGTGGAGGCCGCCAATGATAGAGTTGATAACTCAAATGATATTAACTCAGCAAATGATTTGAAGACAATAGAATTGCTCCCGCCGGTAAATAATTTTCTCGAAGAAGCCAAATTAATCACTCTCCCAAAAAGTGGCTATTCCCCCTACAATTCTTACTTTGGCAAAGGTGTTTACAATAACAGCGCTGATAACTACATTAAGGTTACGGCTCCGATATCCTATCACATCGTATTTCTATTGAAAGACGTCTATTCCAAACGAACGATTAGAAATGAATTTATTCGTAAGGGATCTACCTTTGATTTAACAGGAATTCCATACGGTACTTATGAGTTTTCGTATTTTTCAGGGGATGATTGGTCTGATCAGCAGGAAATGAAAAATGGTGAAATTAAAGGGGGATTCACTATGAACAAAAGCTTTAGCAAATCTGAACAATATAAGGATCGCATGGAATTTAAGTCAGACCAGTATGGTGGTTACGAAATTCAATTAATTTCTACTGTGAGTGGAAACCTATCCACACAAACTTCTAATGAAGATGAATTCTTTAATTAAATATTAAACAAATGGAACTTGATATTACAGTAATTGGAATTGGATTAATAGTATTGATTTTATTAATCGATTTAATCATTAGTGGTTTAAAAAAGAAAACCAAAAGCACTAATATAGATGTAATAACTGGAGAAAAGATCGGAAAGAAGAAGGGTACAAATATATTTTCTTATATTATTAATCGTAAAAGAAATATTGTCTCCGTTATACTGGTCACAGTGATACTCAAAGTTTTAATTCATTTTTTTGTTTTCCCTGAAATGGTATCGTTCCCAATTCCACATCGAATCACACGCGTGATGAGACCTGCCACAATAGGTTACCATGTAGAAAGAACCTTAACCACACGACAAGACCTCTTCGCCTACTCTTTTGGAGGTTTACTAGTAGTCGTCTTCCTCTTCAACGATAAAATAAAAGCCAGATAAATGAAAATTGAATACATAGGACTAGCAATTATAGCTATAGTTGTAGTTATAGATCTCATCCGAAGAGGTGTAAATAAGACTTCTAAGTCTACTGACGTTGAATCCATTGATTTTACTTCTCTGTTAAGAACACCATCCAAAACAGCATATATCTTAATAGCGATAATAATTTTAATTATTGTGGGCATAAACATACCTGTCAATCAACTATATGAGAGTTATCAAAAGATTTCAAGAAATTCTCAAAATGAGCGTGAAGACCCCATTGAAAAATCAGAAACTATAAGTTCAGAAAAAATAATGTTACAAAAAGAGCTCGAAGCATTAAAAAGAGCAAATAATGTACTGAACACTGAATTATTGTCGGTTAAAAAATCAAGAGATTTCCTCAAAAAAAAATTAGATGGGTCTGAAAAAAATATAAATGAATATTCTGAAATTAAGCCAGTAATTAATATCCTATCTACGTCGTTTGGAGCCCTTTATTTCAATTGTGAAAACAAGTTAGATGTTCAAGTGCCTGCATTAGGGACTAATTACAATCCAACGTTTTCTGCAAAAGGGGGATCTGCCATTAAGGGCACAACGGCAGGAGCTGTGACGATAGTACCCAACTCAAAAGAAGTGGTTTTGAGCGTTTCTAGTAATGGCAATAGAATTGGTTCAAGAACTTTTGGAGTAAGACCTATACCAGCAGTTGAGATCAAGGCTTTCTCTGATCGAGGAGAAGTAGATGTTTCAAGAGGTATTCCCGCTGCAACAACAAGATTATCTATAAGAGCTATACCAGATGCAGGATTTGAAGAATTTTTTCCTGATGATACATGGTTTCAAGTATCTCAAATCGTGGCTACCTTAGTTAGTGGCGGTGTAGGCAGGCAAAGTGTTAAAGGAAGCGTTAATTTAAACTTATCTGCGATTGCCTCATCGGCGCGAAAGGGAGATATATTGGTATTAGAGTTTAAACAGGTAAAAAGAAAAAACTTTAAAGGAGACATTGAAAACTTTAATGCATACAATAAAAGTATGGCGATACCATTAAGATAATTATTACATCCAATAATGATTGATTTTGTGAATAAATGAAAACATACATAATGACTTTACAAGATGCTGTTAATCTCAATCTTGGGATTTAAAGTTTTGCATTAGTCGTGGGAAGAATAAAAGATTATAAATAGTAACGCAATCAGATAAATGAAAATTGAATACATAGGACTATTAATTATCGCTATAGTTGTTGCTATAGATCTCATTAGAAGGCGCGAAAATAAAACTTTTTTGGAAACTGAAAAAAAACAATTTCTGAAAATAATATATTACGCTGTTGCTACTATTTCAGTTATGTTTTACCACTACAAATTAAATAGTTTTAATGATTCTTTTACTAATGTTTTAGCGGGTGTTTTGGGAGTCTTATTTATTCCTGCTTTGATTTCCTATGCGATAAATAGAAGTAAGTACAAGAAATTCAATAATTATTATTTTAGCAGGACTTTAGCAATTAGTTCAGTAATATTATGCAGCCTTGCCTATCTAGGTAACACTTCAAAATTTGGTTCTCATGATACTATTAATGAGCCAGTCCAAAAGTCAATTCAGAAAAGTCCTGAGAGAACAATTCAAAAAAGAACAATTCAAAAAAGAACAATTCAAAAAAGAACAATTCAAAAAATAGTAGTTTATGGTTCAAATAAGAGTTCTGATTGTAATGAACTAACAAAACAATTAAAAAAGCGAGGATTGAAATACATTTTTAATGATATTGATGAGAACGATATATTTTCCAGAGACCTTGTGAAATTGGTTAAAGATTCAGGGCATAAAGGTGGTTTTGCTATACCGGTAGTCGTAATTAATGATGCACATGTTATTATTGGTGCCGATATTGATGAAATCATGCGATCTAAATAATATTTCATCCTAAAGTAAGGTTCGCTGTCCGGGCTTTTTAACTTTTTTACCATTTAATACTACTTAGCATTTGATTTTTATTTTTAAAAATTGATACCTCTTAAACCTAACTGAATGAATTTAGTAAGGCCTGAGATGGAAATAGATCACATTAGTTTCAATAATTATTTCCCCATTTTTATATCCCAATATAACTCCCATTTCACCTCATAATTGACTATATTTATATAGTAAAAAGAGATCTTATTTATGCCCTATGCTATCTAAAGGTAAATCTACAAGAGGAGTCAAATCTCACCATATGAACCACTTCACAAGACTTGTGACAAAGCACCTTGAAGAGAAAGGGTTTATCAAAGAAGTAGACTTAATAGAGTCAAATAAACAATGGCTAAGGAAGTATTTTGAGTTTGAGAACGCAGAGCTCACCTTGAGCAAAGCAAGAGCAGCAGAGCTCATTAAATCCCTTTATAACCAAGAGAATCGCCCAGCACTTGTCAAAGGCTCACATGGTGAATATCGCCTTACAGAAGAGCCTCTAGAGGCTTATACCTTGCGCAATGGTATCAAGTGCATGCGCATGGTATCAAGGTATCTTTCCATTGAAAAACAAGATATAGTCAATGAGTGGCTAGAAGAAGCCTTAGAGGAGTATGAGGAATATCTAGAAGTGGAAGAGGTTGTAATTAAATAGTAAATAATTACCCTTTAATCTTTCTGTGATAAGAGGAATAAAAACATGGTGAATGGGATAGTTTCATTTTACTTCTAAATTTCACTAACTTCCTTAATCCAAAAAACAAACCGATCATGGAAAAAACAAACCCCCTGAAGAAACTTGTTGGTCTTACCTTAGATGAATTCAACGGTTTTAGAAAAACGAAACAAATAGTAGCTCAGCCAGCACGGCTTATTCCTCAGAGTTCATCAAAAGCGGATGAGGGAGCTCTCACTTCAATGTTTCTTTCTTCAATGAGGCTTATTAAAGAATATAGAGATGGTTTATTCAAGCAATTCGGCTTAAAAAAATCACGAAAAACTTACTATTATACAGAAGCTCACTTTCCAGAAATTGATAAAGACTCTCGTGTCGATGGTCTTATTATTGTTGTTCAAAGCAATAAGATTATAGATGCCGCATTCTTTGAAATGAAAAGCAAAAATAATGTCTTAGAAAATCCTCAAATTGAAAAGTACATCAAACTTGCTCAAAATCTTAAAATGGATAAGCTTATTACAGTTTCAAATGAATTTGTTCCTGACCCAACACACTCACCAACCCGCTATAAGTCTCCTAAGAATTTTAAATTATTACACTTTTCGTGGACTTATTTAATGACACAGGGACAATTGTTGCTATTTGACAATGATGAAAATATTGAAGATGAAGATCAAATAGAAATTATGCGCGAGGCACTCCATTATCTAGAACATGCAGATTCAGGAACCACAGGATATACACAAATGAAAGAAGGTTGGAAAAAGTTGACTAAAGAAGTGTCAATGAAAATGCCTATCAATAAAAATGATCCAAATATTCAGGAGGCTGTCCTTAGTTGGTATGAAGAAGAAAAAGATATGGCTTTACTTTTGAGTCGTAAATTAGGAGTTTTAGTAAAAGCATCAGCAAGGAAAACTGACAGCATCAAAAAAGATGCTCTTTTGTTAAGTGAAAAATATCAGATTAATAGTGTTTTAACCATTAAAGACGCTGTATCTAAAATTAAGATTAATGCGGACTTTGAGCGAAAATCTGTAATGATGAGCATATCAATTACACCCCCACTTGACAAAGGTTCTAAAGCACGAATCACTTGGTTAACAAAGCAGTTAGAAAATTGTAGTAAAAAAGAACATTCAATTTTTGAAATCATTCAAGGAAATCTTTGCATTGATATGGATATTAAAAATGCAAGAACTGATATAAGGATTAAATTAAATGAATTGCATGAATTATTCGATAGATCAAATGGAGGAGAGATTCAAGAATTTAATATTGTTTTGATCAATAACTTCAAAGGCAAATTTGAAAGTCAAAAAGGATTTATTGTAGAAATTGAAAATATGCTATTAGACTACTATCAAGGGATAGTTCAACACGTTTCAACTTGGGTTAAACCAACTCCCAAATTAGTCGATGAGCTCTAAAAAGCTTATGATCATAGCGATAAGAGGAGGAATAATATCATTAATAAGTTGGTTTGGTCTAGCACTAACATTAGATTTACAAAAATTGAAATGATATAAAGTATGAGATTCTTGACATATTTAACCCTTATAGTAGTTAGCCTAGTGGGGTTTTCTCAAAATTTAAAAATCAAAAATGACACAATCTTTGTCGGTAATAAAGCCATAGGATTGAAAGTTGTTTCGAAGAAGAAAAAAATTGCATTTTTAAAGCTTGAGGAAGATAAATTAAAGTTTCAAAATTTTTTGTTGGCCTCTCAGGATATAAATAAAGTAATGTGGGATCCATATTTATTTGATGATCTTCTAGTTTTTAACATATCCGAAGGTAAAGTCGAATTTAAGAATCTTGTGGTTGGCTCATTATCATTCACAATTGAACATAATTTACGCCTTTTATCAATAATAATTTTTAAATCTTCTATTTCACGTCCATTTGTAAAGTATTGTGTTAAAAAGTCTGATCTAAAATATCAATATAAAATTGATTACGACCTAACAAGAGAGAGAGAGTTAATTGCAGCGGAACGACGGGAAAGAGAAGCGGAACGACGGGAAAGAGAGGCTGAAATGGAAGCAGCAAAAATTAGAAGAGAGCGGCAAAGAATAGATAGATTCTATGCTCAAATCCTTGATATCTTGGAGGGGAAGTTAGATCAAATTGAGGGTGTTTATAAAAGTATAGATCAGGGTGAGGGCGATGACTATGATATTGTAATTGTCAAGTCAAATAATAAGAGATCGAACAATAATAGCACAGACTACACTGCGATGACTCTATCATCTACCAATAAAGTTAATATTGTTGGAAGTGACCTATTTAGTATCAAAAAGACAGCACAGAAAAATCTATTTTTCGTCGAATATAATACAACAAAGGGAGAGTTTGTCGAAAATAAGACTGCGACTCTAAATGGAGCTATGCTAGTTATGGGTATTAAATCTTTCATAAAAATGTACCCTGTAGAGGGTGAAAAAAAGAGATATCAAGAGATCAATCCTATGGTAGATTGGGAAAGTTCAGGGAGTGGTGTTTTGATAAATAGCAGTGGTTATCTTGCAACTAATAACCATGTAATCAAGGGTGCAAAAAGTATAAGAGTTGCTTTCCAAAATGATAACATAGATTATAATGCCTCAGTAATTTCGCAAAATGAAATAAACGATGTTGCTATCATAAAAATAGTAGATGAGAGGTTCTCAAAAAAATTGGAACCTATAAATTGGAATACGGACTACAAACTTGGACAAAAAGTATTTACTCTAGGGTATCCCATTAGTCATAAAATGAGTGATAATGTGAAAGTTGTCGATGGTATAGTTAGTGGTATAAATGGCCGCGATGGTATTAAAACATTTTTTCAAACTACACTCCCTGTATGGTATGGAAACTCAGGAGGTCCTTGCTTTAATGACAAGGGAGAGATATTAGGTTTAGCCACTCAAATTTTATTTGATAGAGAGGCAAAAGTAGATAACGTTGCCTATATCACTAAATCTCAAAATATATTAAGTTTATCTGGTGATTTAATTGATCAAGAAAATATTGTTAAAAATGATGGAATTAAAGAAGATGCTAATTCATATGGACTTGAAGAATTAATTGAAAAATTAGTTCCTTATTCTGCATTTATCAAGGTAAATTATTGATATTATATTTACTAGAGATCATTCCCAACTTTTTTATTAGAGACAACTGCTCAATCGCTTTTTAAGCAATAAGGTGAAATAATCTCCCAGAAAATTTACGCGGTACTAACCCACTTTAAAGACCTTTAAACACTAAAGAATAGGTACACATAACACCAATGATGTGAACCTATTTTATACCCTTGAGGTAACACTCTTCATTGCTGATTGTGTCTGAGGGATTGAGAT
>Ga0233444_10004873_pt1 | contig 12622 bp, 11 predicted proteins | sample SI_124_October20_6_FD_182792 | JGI IMG/M metagenome (GOLD analysis project Ga0233444, IMG submission 182792) | Seawater microbial communities from Saanich Inlet, British Columbia, Canada - SI_124_October2016_10_MG | ecosystem: Environmental > Aquatic > Marine > Inlet | place: Canada: British...
AAAGTATACAAAAGGCGGAAATGATTTTTATGGCGGTGAATACGCCTACTAAAACCAGTGGAGAAGGAAAAGGAATGGCCGCAGATTTAACCCATGTTGAAAATTGTGCTCACAGGATTGCTCAAGTAGCTACAACAGATAAAATCGTGGTTGAAAAGTCTACCCTTCCTGTAAGAACAGCAGAGAAAATAAAAGAGGTCCTTTCTACAAATAAAGGAGGGGTGTCTTTTGAAGTATTATCTAATCCAGAGTTTTTAGCTGAAGGAACCGCCATTCAAGACCTTTTTAAGTCAGATCGTGTGCTTATAGGGGGTGACCCTACGCCAACGGGTCAAGATGCAGTAGCGGCTTTAGTTTCGATCTATTCAAATTGGATTCCAAAGGAAAAAATATTAATCACAAATGTTTGGTCTTCAGAATTGTCTAAACTGGCTTCAAACGCCATGTTGGCCCAACGCATTTCTTCAATCAATAGCTTATCAGCTTTATGTGAAAAAACGGGGGCTTCAATACAAGAAGTTTCAAGTGCTGTGGGATTAGACCACCGTATAGGGGATAAATTTTTAAATGCTTCTGTTGGCTTTGGTGGAAGTTGTTTTCAAAAAGACGTACTCAATCTGGTCTATTTGTGTCAAACCTATGGTTTAACAGAAGTTGCAGAGTATTGGCGCCAAGTCATTAAAATGAACGATTATCAAAAGAATCGTTTTGCGACCCTAATGGCTGAACATTTAAAAACCCATAAACAATCAAAGAACATTAGTCTATTAGGTTGGGCCTTTAAAAAAAACACCAACGATAGTAGAGAGTCGGCTGCAATTTATGTTGCAGCACAATTACTTGAAAAAGGTTATAGCTTGTGGGTTTATGACCCTATGGTCAAAGAGACAAGAATTCACTCAGATTTAACCTTATTGTTTGAATCACAAAATAAAACTAAAGGACAAGTAAAAAAGTTGCTTGAAAATATTAGTATTTGTACCAGTATTACCGCCGCATTATCCCCAGCGAATGCTGCTGGGATTTTGACTGAATGGGACGAATTTAAAGCTTTTGATTGGAAAAATTTCCTAGAAAAAAGAGATGAAACCTATCGTATATTTGACGGTAGAAACCTTGTAAATCATAAGGTTAGCCATAAAATTTTTAGTATTGGAAATTAGTTTTATTAAAAAAAAGTAAAAAAAGTACTTGATATTAATTTTAATTAAGTACTTTTGGTACTAGATAAAATTAATTAATAGTGCTTAATCAGCTTATTACCTCTAAAACCCGGTTGCGTCTGTTGATAAAATTCTTTATCAGTCAGGCCAACCGGGGGTATTTGAATGGACTAGCAAACGAGTTCAATGAATCTACTAACTCTATTCGAAAAGAACTCAACCATCTCTCTGAAGCCGGTTATCTCGAAAAATACAAAGACAACAATAAAGTAGGTTACAAGGCAAATATCAACCACCCCATGTTTGAAATTCTACAAAAAGTTGTGTTTAAACATCTAGGATTAGAAGATATCGTGGAACATGTTTTGGCTCAAATGGGGGAGGTACAACAAATCCATTTGATAGGAGATTATGCCAAAGGTTTAGATACCGGTTTAATTGAAGTGTTACTTATAGGGAATCAACTCAATACCGATTATATTACCAACTTAGAAGAAAAAATTGAAAAATTAATTGAGCGGAAGGTTCAATTTATCATAAGCAATCGAAAATCATCTGATCAACAATCTATATTGTTGTTTGAGCGTTAATACCAATTATGTTAGAAAATAGCACCATACTTATCACAGGAGGGACAGGATCATTCGGTAAAAAATTTGTTCGAATGACATTAGATCGATACAATCCAAAAGCAATTATCATTTATTCAAGAGATGAGATGAAGCAATGGGATATGGCAGAGAAGTATCAAGATGATACTCGCGTTAAATTTATCATTGGCGATGTACGGGATCGCGATCGTTTGTCTCGTTCTTTAGACGGAGTAGATTTTGTAGTCCACGCCGCTGCCACTAAGATTGTCCCAACAGCAGAGTACAATCCTTTTGAGTGTGTTAAAACAAATATTAATGGCGCGATGAATGTGATTGATGCCTGTACCGATAAAAAAGTCAAAAAAGCGGTTGCCCTCTCTACAGACAAAGCCAGTAACCCCATTAATTTATATGGTGCGACTAAACTTGCCTCAGACAAGTTATTCGTCGCAGGGAGCTCGCATTTGAGCTTAGACAAAACCCAGTTTTCTGTGGTACGTTATGGAAACGTAATGGGATCTAGAGGTTCAGTAATTCCCTTTTTCTTGCAAAAGAAAAGTGAAGGAGTGTTGCCTATCACCGATGATCGTATGACGCGCTTTATGATTTCGCTTGAAGAAGGAGTGAAATTAGTCTGGCACGCCTTTGGTGACATGTTAGGGGGAGAGATTTATGTTAAAAAAATTCCCTCGATGACCATTACTGATATTGCTAAGGCGGTCGCTCCAGCGGCAGAGCAAAAAATAATAGGTATCCGCCCAGGAGAAAAATTACACGAACAAATGATTGGACTAGAAGACGCTCCACATACTTTTGAATATGACGAGCACTTTAAAATTTTACCGGCCATTCATAATTGGTCTAAAGACCCAAAGCGGATCAAAGATGGGAAAGCTGTTCCAGAAAATTTCTTATACAGTTCAGACAACAATAAAGAATGGATGAGTGCAGAGGAATTAGCAGTTTGGATTGAAGAAAATAAAGATAAGATAGGCTTGATTTAAGATGAAGACAATTGTATTTACGGGAGGTTCTAGTTTACTGGCCCAAAGCTGGATCAAGTATGATCAGCCTGATTGCAATTATGTTCTTGCCCTTCATCAAAGAAAGTTAGACGAAAGTAAGTATAAAAGTTTTTTTCTCAACTATCAAGATGCAACTCATATCGCCGAACAACTAGAGCGTGTTAAAGCAGATATTGTAGTCAATTGTATTGGGCTAACTAGTGTAGAAGATTGCGAGGAAAACCCTTCTCAAGCTACACAAACTAATATCGAAATTGCCAAAGGAATTGCAGGTGTTTGCAATAAAATGGGGATAAAACTAGTACACATTTCTACCGATCATCTTTTTGATGGGACTAATTCATTTAGCGATGAACAGACTCCACTTTCTCCCCTCAATACTTATGGAAAAACAAAAGCAGAAGGAGAACAAGCTATTCTAGAAAATAATCCTGATGCCTTAGTCATTCGCACTAATTTCTTTGGCTGGGGACCAGCCTATAAAGCTTCCTTTTCAGATAAGATTTTAAAAAATCTAGAAGAAAGAAAGCAAAATAACTTATTTGACGATGTTTATTATACACCTATCTCTGTCAAAACTTTAAGCGAAAAGATTCGTCTTCTTATTGAAAAAGAGGCAAAAGGGGTATTCAATATTTGTTCTAATGAACGTATTACAAAGTATCAATTTGGTTTAATGATCTCCAAAGTTTTTGGCCATGAAACTACATTACTCCATCCCTCGAGTATTGACGAGGTCGCCAATTTAACTCTTCGGCCCAAAGACATGAGTCTAAGTAACCATAAATTGTGCACTTTTTTAGGGACTTCCATCCCATCGTTAGAAGATCAAGTTTGGGCATTAAAGCACGATAGAGAGGCACAAAAAGAACGATTAGTTATTCCTTATGGACGACAAGATGTGTCAGAAAAAGATATCCAAACTGTGATAGATATTCTCCGTTCTGATTACATCACACAAGGGCCAATGATTCAAAAGTTTGAAAGTAAGGTTGCCGATTACTGTAATGCTAAATATGCCTATGCTTGTAACAGTGCCACCAGTGCTTTACATATTGCTTGTTTGGCCCTAGGGGTTGGTAAAGGCGATTTGGTCTGGACCAGTCCTATTTCTTTTGTAGCTTCTTCTAACTGTGCATTGTATTGTAATGCAACGGTTGACTTTGTCGATATTGATACAAAAAGCTATAATATGTCCCCTGTGGCTTTAGAACAAAAGTTAATTAAGGCTAAAGCCAAAGGAAAATTGCCAAAGGTGCTTATTCCAGTACATTTATCTGGTCAAAGTTGTGAGATGGATAAAATTCATGTCCTCTCAAAGCAGTATGGATTTAAGATCATAGAAGATGCTTCACACGCAATTGGAGCAACCTATAAAGGGCAAGAAGTGGGAAATTGTCAATTCAGCGATATTGCCGTATTTAGTTTTCATCCTGTAAAAATAATTACCACCTGTGAAGGAGGAATGTGTTTAACGAATGATCCTGTATTATCTAATTTGATTGGGAGATACCGTAGCCATGGAATAACCCGGCAAGCTTCAGAAATGAGTAAAGCGCCTGATGGGCCGTGGTATTATGAGCAATTAAACTTAGGATTGAACTATCGCATGAACGATGTACAAGCCGCCCTTGGATTAAGTCAAATGGATCGTTTAGAGGAGTTTATCGAAAAACGCAGAGCGATTGCTATACGTTATAATGAATTACTCAAAGATTCGATAGTAGAAATACCCCATCAACATCCAGACACCAACTCTTCTTGGCATTTGTATATTATTCGTTTAAAGAAAAATAAAAATATTACACATCGTCAATTGTTTGAACAATTTCGAGCTGCAGGTGTGTTAGTTAATATTCATTACATTCCTATTTACCGCCAGCCCTTTTATCAAGATTTAGGCTTTACAGCAGATGAATTTGATCAAGCTGAAAAGTACTATGAAGAGGCTATAAGTATTCCCATTTTTCCAGGATTAACAAGTAAAGAACAAAATAAAGTTGTTTCACTGATTAAACAACCCATTGGATTTCAAAATTTGTTTTAATGTCAATAGCCCTTAATCATTTTTCAGATCTTGCTGTCTTAGAAACAGAGCGTTTAATATTAAAACCGCTCAATAGGTATTTCTTATCACAAGATTATATCAACTGGATGAATGATGAAAAAGTCAATCGACACCTAGAATCTGGGGAAGATTATAACCTAGAAAAATTGACAGCTTATCTAAAAGAGGTAGAGGATAATCCAAAATATTTCTGGGCAATAAATTTGAAAGAAATAGATCAGCACCTAGGTAATATTAAGATTGATCCCATTGATTTAAATCATCTTTGGGGAGAATATGGAATAATGATTGGGGATCGCAATGTGTGGGGAAAAGGCATTGCAAAAGAAGCTTCAAAAACCGTTATAGATTTCTGTTTCAATACCCTTAACTTAAGCCAAATCAATTTAGGAGTTAAAAAAAATAATACAAGGGCAATTAGCTTATATGAAAAACTAGGTTTTAAAATAAACCCTCAATTAACCCCAAAGACAGCAGGAGAGCATTATAGGATGTCTCTTATAAACTCCAGTTTAGCATGAAAATAGGATTAGGAACTGTACAATGGGGGTTAGATTATGGGATCGCAAATACACTCGGGATTCCATCAGATGAAGTGTTGAATTCAATCTTTGAACTAGCGAATAAGGCTGGGATTAATCTGTTTGATACTGCTGTACAATATGGAGAGGCAGAGAAGCGAGTAGGACAATTTTCAAATTTGGAACACCAAATCGTCACTAAAATTGGGAAATTCTCTACCAATAAAAGTTTAAATCAACAATTAGATAATTCGTTTAAACATCTAAAAAGGCAAAATATTTATGGTTGTTTGTTCCATGACGTTGACGAGTTAATTAATCATACTGATCTGTGGAGAAAACTACTTGTTTATAAAAAAGAAGGGAGAATTAATAAAATAGGATATTCTTTATATGAACCACAAGAACTCCTTGATTTGTTAGATGCAGGATTGCACCCAGATATTGTACAGCTTCCTTACAGTATTTTGGACAGAAAATTTGAACCCTATTTTGATTTACTCAAAAATAAAGGAGTTGAAATACATGTTCGTTCTGTTTTTTTACAAGGCTTATATTTTAAAAATCCAGAGCAACTTTCAAACAAGCTTTCAATATTAAAGTCAGTCTTAAGTGAATTACAGAATATTAGTAAACAAAATAAACTAGATATGTCACAGTTATGTTTGGATTTTATTCGTCAAAACTGCAAAATTGATTATGCTATCATTGGCGTTGAAAGTGAAACCCAACTTAAAGAAGTTAGTCAGGTAAAAAACTGTAACCTAAATTGGGATAGTATTCTTGAAACACTGGATAGTTATGATATCAAAAAAGAACTTTTAAACCCTTCAAGTTGGTAAAAAAAATAGACATATTATTGATAACAAGGGGGATTCTAGCACTTTCTGTTATTTTATGGCATGTAGAAGGATATAAAGAAAATTTTTCGGCATTATTTAATCTACCGGGGAGAACGGCAGTTATTTTATTTTTTGGAATGTCTGGTTTCGTCATATCACATGGCTTTATTTTTGAAAAATACTCTTTCATAAAAGCAGATCTCAAGATATTTTATATTAGAAGATTGCTAAGGATTATGCCCTTATTTTTATTAATATCATTGACTACGCTTATTTATCAATATTTTTTTAACGGGGAATGGCTATTATCATTTAAGCAAATATTACCTGAAATTTTTATGACCCAATTTAATCATAGTTACCAACTTAACTCAGTTTTTTGGACGCTTGGTATTGAAATGCAATTTTATTTAATTGTACCTCTAATTATTTATTTCACAATCCATTCTCTAAATAATTTTAGAGGACAATTATTCTTTTATTTTTTTCTTTACGGTGTTTATCTTACACAAGCATACATTTATGGACCTGATGTTAGAAACATATTAGGTAATTTAATACATTTTTATTCTGGAATTCTTTCTTGCTGGTATATCAAAAAAAATGGTATACCTAAAATTTCAAACTTTTATATTGGATTAATAATTGCTATAATAATTTTCTCATCAAATTATTTATATCATCACTCAATTGTTGGTTATTTCACCATAGGCTATTTTATGATTAATCTAAGTGTTCCAGCTATTATTATTTTACATTACAAACTAATCAAAACGCAATTAATAGACAAACTTAACTTGATATCCTATTTACTAAAGTTTGGAACCATTTCTTATGGAATATATGCGTGGCATCCATTTATTATCAAATTAACTAGTGAACATTATAACTCAAATTTGATTTTAGTTCTAACTTCATCTATTACAGTAGCTTATATTTCGTATAACTTATTTGAAAAACCTATTTTATCCTATGTTAAAAAGAAAAAATGATTTAAAAATTATCGCAGAAATTGCACAAGGTTTTGAAGGAAATTTTGAACAATCTAAGCTTCTAATAAAAGCCGCTGCAAAAGCAGGTGCTGATTCAGTGAAATTTCAACTTGTATATGCAGATGAATTAGCCACTGTTGACTATCAATATTATACCCTATTCAAAGAATTGGAGATGGAAGAGGAGCAATGGAAATTGTTAAAAGACTATGCCGATTCTCTAGAGACGCAATTAATTGTAGATGTTTTTGGCGGAAAAAGTTTATCAACAGCACAGAATATTGGTATTAATACAATAAAAGTCCACGGTACTGACGTCACCAACCTTGGCTTATTAGAAGCTATTTCCACTTCCTCGATTGAAAAAGTAATATTAGGAGTAGGTGGAGCATATTGGGGTGAAATTGAGCAAGCATTAAACGTTTTAATAAATAAACATCTCATTTTATTATGTGGCTTTCAAGGCTATCCTACTAAAACAGAAGACAATCATATTCTTAGAATGAATGTTATTAAAGAGAAGACTACAGCAATTCATTCTAATTTTCAAATGGGATTTGCAGATCATCCTGGAGAAGAGCAATTTGCTTCAACAATCAGTTTAGTAGCCCTTGGCGTTGGAGCAGAGGTTATAGAAAAACACCTTACCCTAGGAAAAGTTATGGAAATGGAGGATTTTGAATCTGCCCTAAATCCAGATGAATTTGAAGCCTTTATTGCACAATTAAAAACAGCAGAAAAAGCTTTGGGTAATTTTAATGTAGAGGAAGATTTTGGAATGAGTGAAGCCGAAAAAACATATAGAAAAAATGTTCGTAGAGATGTTGTAGCATTGCACGAAATTGGACAAGGAGAAAAACTAAATGTCCAAAATTTAACACTAAAAAGAACGGCTAATGAAGAAAGTATTAATCAGTTAGAATTGGTTTTAGGCAAAAGTACAAAAAATCCAATTCAAAAAAACCAAGCTATTTTAACTAAAGATATACATTAAGGATGAGTAGAAAATTAGTAGCCGCGCTTGCTTGCAGAAATCAAGGATCACGTTTGTATGGAAAACCCCTACAAAACTTAGATGTTGAAAAAGGTGTCCGTATAATTGATAATATTATTGATGGATTAAATTCCTTAGGTTGTATTGACTCAATTGTTTTAGGGATAAGCGAAGGAGAAGAAAATGAAGTTTTTAAAACGGTAGCCAATGAGAAAGGGATTGAATATATTGTTGGGGATCAAATTGATGTTTTACATAGATTGATTATGTGTGTTGAAAAAGCTAACGGTACAGATGTATTTAGGATTACTAGTGAATCTCCATTTTTATATTACAATCCGGTAGATCATATATGGAAACAGCATTGTTTACAAAATAATGATGCGACTTTTTATGATGATATAATAGATGGCTGTGGTTTTGAGTTTATTCGATTATCTGCTCTTCAGAAATCACATTTAGAAGGAGATGATAAACACCGATCTGAATTATGCAGTTTATATATTAGGGAACATTTGAATGACTTTAAAGTTGAAAAGATTAAAGCACCAGATCACCTTAATCGAAAAGATTTACGTTTGACTGTAGATAATCCTGAGGATCTAGTTATTTGCAGAAAAATTTATAATGAATTTAAAAACCAGGTACCTAAAATTAGTTTGGAAGACATTATTGACTATTTAGATCAGCATCCTGATCTAAAAGATCTTACATATCCATTAACTATAGAGGGTTATAATACCATGTATATCTAATTTATGAAAAGGGATCAGTCAAATCAATATAGAAAAGCAATCCATCAATTAATTCCAGGGGGTGCACACACCTATTCAAAAGGAGATGATCAATTTCCCGAGAATGCCCCTGCCGCAATTTCACATGGAAAAGGAGCTTATGTGTGGGATGTAGATGGAAATAAGTTTTTAGATTGTTCTATGGGGTTGACCAGTGTAAGTCTAGGCCATGCTTATGCGCCAGTTCTCGATGCAATAAAAGAAGAATTAGACAAAGGGGTGAATTTTCAACGCCCCTCATATATTGAAAAAGAGATGGCTGAAACATTTCTTTCTCTTATATCACAACACGATAGGATAAAGTTTTCAAAAAACGGTTCTACTGCTACAACTGCAGCCGTTAAACTAGCACGTGCACATACAGGAAGAAAGCTAGTAGCATTCCCAGCAGATCATCCATTTTATAGTTATGACGATTGGTTTATTGGGAAAACTGCTTGTAATAAAGGAGTGCCAGAAGAAATTAGTAATTTAACGGTAACCTTTCAATCCTGTAATATTGATTCTTTAAAAGCATTATTTGAGCAATATCCTAATCAAATTGCAGCAGTGATAACAGAACCTGAAAAGCCACATTGTACCAATTGCTCTTGTTCAATATCTTCTCAAGAGTACCTACAAGAAGCTATTGAATTGACTCAAAAAAACGGTTCAATCTTTATTTTAGACGAAATGGTCACTGGGTTTAAAGTTGATTTTCCTGGGGCTATTTCAAAATATAATCTCAAACCAGATTTAGCTACCTGGGGGAAGGGAATTGCCAATGGATTTTCATTTTGTGCACTAACAGGTAAAAAGGAAATTATGGATTTAGGGGGAATTCTAGAAGAAGGGAAAGAAAAGGTCTTTTTGATTTCTACGACACATGGTGGGGAAACAAATGCCATTAGAGCTGGGATAAAAACAATCCAAGAGTTTAAAGATAAAGACGTTATAGGACATATTCATTCAATAGGAAATGAATTGATAAAAAAACTAAACGCATTAATAGAAGATAATCAAGTAGAGGGATTTATTGAGCTCATACCATGTCCATGGATACCTGCATTTATTTTTAAAAATAAAGGAGGGGAAATTTGTAACGGGCATAGAACATATTTTATGCAAGAAATGATAAACGAAAATATTCTATTTCAAGGAATTATTGTCCCATCATTGAGTTTTACTAGTGTTGAAGTAAATCAATTTATCAAAGGATTTGAATCATGTATCAAGAAATATAAGGCCATTTTAAGTGATGGTTATCAAGACCATTTAAATGGTGTTCCAACAAAAGCTGTATTTAGAAAATTCAACTAAATGATTTTAATCTGTTGTGAAGATAGGGAAGCATATGGATATGGTCATCGATCTAGAATGATCGCATTGATAGATATTTTCGAAGCATTAAATATAGATTTCATTTGCGCAATAACTAATCTCCATTTGGAAGCAGAATTGAAAAAAAGAAGAATAAAAACAATAGTGTTATCTCAAACATCTGGAGATGAAAATGAAGCGAAAGAACTAATTAATAAAGTTGAAGGATATCTAAATCAAATTAAATTATTTATTTGTGATGGTAACCGTTTTGGAAATAGTTTTTTAAGAAGCATTAAGAAATTCTTCAAAAAAAATATTCTTATTGATGACAAATGCTTCCCTGTAAGAGATCAAGCAGATATCGTTTGGAACCCAAACATTTATGCAAAACCATCGCTCTATAATAATTGGGGTAACATCCAAATATTCGCCGGAAGACAATATTTATTATTAAGAAAAGAATTTGAGCGTCCTATTGAGCCGATTAAAAAAGATTCCATCTTTGTTAGTTTAGGCGTTGCAGCATCTGATAAAATAATTCCTATTGTAGATGAAATGGCAAAAAAGCATGAAATCTCTGTTATACGATCGGACGGTTTTTCAGTTAACCAAATGATAGATGCAATTGATAATTCATTATTAACCATTTGTGGTGCTAGTGTTACACTTCATGAAGTTTGGAAAAGAAATTCAATTGCTCTACCAATTTATCAAGTAAAGGACCAGTCACTTTTTAAACAATTTTTAATTGAAAATAAGATTGACTTTATTAATACTATTGATGACAATCAAACTCAAATAAAAAATAATTGCATTAAATATTTATGTAAATATTTTAATCAAGAACCGTTTGCAAATAACTATCAAGTTAGAATGGCTAGTTTAAACAATAATTCTAAAAAACTTATAAATGAATTATACAGTTAAAAAGCATGATTTAGGATATTATTTTATTTTTCCAACTCCCAGTGAAGAAGAATTAAAAGAGTACTACCAGAAAAAATATTATCAAGATTTAACCGTTAGTACATATCAAGAAAATTATAGCGAAGCTCAATTAGCTGTGCTAAAAATTGATGCAGAATTAGGGGACGATATGTTTTCTAAAAGTTCTCAAAATGAATCAAAAGAACTTCTTGATATTGCATGTGGGGAAGGATTTTTCATGAAAAATATGCAAGAATTGGGATGGAAAGTCAACGGAACAGATTATTCTTCTCATGGAATCAGAATCCATAACCCTCATTTAGAGGATAAGGTAATTTATGGAGAATTAAATTCAGTTATAGAAGAACTAATTCAAAAGAAAAAAACTTTTGATTTCATCAATCTAGGGAACATCCTAGAACATGTTATTTCCCCCATCGATTTATTAAATAAGTGTTATAAACTTTTAAGTCAAGAAGGAGTCTTAAGGGTAAAAGTCCCCAATGATTTTTCTCATCTTCAAAAGTATATAACAAAAAATAATTCAATTAATCCTTACTGGATTCACCCTCCCGATCACCTTTCATATTTTAATTTTGATAGTTTACCAAAGGTTTTGAATCACTGTGATTTTAAAGTTGAAAAATTATTAGGAGATTTTCCAATTGAATTATTTCTTTTACATCCAGAATCAAATTATATCGATAAAAAAGCAGGTAAGCAAGCGCATCAAGCAAGAATTGAATTCACTTTAGATTTATGGGAAAATGACAAAACTGAGTATGTTGAAACCTTTACTGGCTTTGCAAAAGCAAAAATATCTAGGTCTTGTATCGCATATGTAAGGAAACAATAAAAAATGAAGAAAATACTTATCCTTGGCGGTACAAAATATGCAGGAAATGCTCTACTCAAAGATTTGATGAAATCTGATAATTATCAAATTACAGTATTGTCTAGGCATAAGATTGAGGGAGTATTTTCAATTCAAGGAGATCGTAAAAACACAGAACTGTTAAGCCAAATCTTTAAGCATAAATATGATTTTGTAATTGATTTTATTTGTTTTTGTTTACCAGATGCTCAAAAATTATTGAATACTCTGAAAATAAATGGTGCTAAACCAAAAATTATATTTATATCTACCACATATGTATATGATCAAAATACAAAAAATGAAATATTTACAGAATTAGATTTTAACCCATTAAACTATCATGCTTCAATTCTAGAAAGAAGTGAAATTTCATACCAAGAGGGAAAAAGAAGCGCAGAGGCTTACTTGTCTATAAATTATAAGCAAGAAGATCTTTGTATTTTACGTTTTCCAATTATTCTTGGGAAAAATGATTATACATTAAGAACAAATTTTTTTATTGATTTTTTTAATAAAGGTGGACG
>Ga0233444_10004874_pt1 | contig 12622 bp, 7 predicted proteins | sample SI_124_October20_6_FD_182792 | JGI IMG/M metagenome (GOLD analysis project Ga0233444, IMG submission 182792) | Seawater microbial communities from Saanich Inlet, British Columbia, Canada - SI_124_October2016_10_MG | ecosystem: Environmental > Aquatic > Marine > Inlet | place: Canada: British...
GCAATTTTATTGGTGGAGAACTATGGGGACGAGCTACTGACTTACCATGGGGAATGGTGTTTCCTCACGTTGATCAATTGGCACGTCATCCCTCACAGATATACCAATTATTTTTAGAAGGTATCGTGTTATTTATTTTAATATGGCTTTATTCAGCGCGTCCACGTCGACCACTAGCGGTATCAGGCCTGTTTTTGCTAGCCTATGGAAGCTTACGGTGCCTGGTTGAACTGGTGCGACAACCAGATGCGCATATGGGCGAAGAAGGCTTTATCGCTTTGGGTTGGCTAACTCAAGGGCAAATTTTATCACTGCCCATGATTATATTGGGCCTGTATTTATTATGGCAATCCCAACCAGAAACAAAAACCGGACGATAAACATATATCCATGCTTCAATACCTTGAATTAATGACCCATGTCAAGAACTATGGCGTTCTTAAAAATGACCGTACGAAAACCGGCACCTACAGTATCTTTGGATATCAGATGCGCTTTGATTTGGCGCTTGGTTTCCCAATGCTAACCACCAAAAAATTGCATATTAAGTCTATTTTGCATGAATTACTTTGGTTTTTACAGGGGTCAACCAATGTCAGTTATCTGCAACAACACGGCGTAAGTATTTGGGATGAATGGGCAGATCCACGAGGAAACTTAGGGCCAATATATGGCTATCAATGGCGCAACTGGCCGATTGGAACTGGTGAACATATTGATCAAATTGCACAGTTGGTACACCAGATTAAAACTAATCCTGACTCACGGCGTCTCATTGTCAGTGCCTGGAATGTTGGTCAGATCGACCAAATGGCATTACCGCCTTGTCATCTGTTGTTCCAGTTTTACGTGGCGGAGGGTCGCTTATCCTGCCAGTTGTACCAACGAAGCGCTGATATTTTCCTCGGAGTCCCGTTTAACATCGTCAGTTATGCACTATTAACGCTAATGTTGGCCCAAGTTTGTGGGCTGCAACCAGGTGAATTTATACATACCCTGGGCGATGTGCATCTGTATCGCAATCATTTGCCCCAGGCCGAGCTGCAATTAACACGTGAGCCATTGACCCTAAGCCACATGCAACTTAACCCTGATATTGATGATATTTTTGCCTTCCGCTTTGAAGATTTTACCTTACAGAACTATCAATATCATCCTCATATCAAAGCTCAGGTAGCCGTGTGACCCTGTCATTAATTGTAGCAGCCACTGTCAACCATGTCATTGGACGTAATAATCGGCTACCCTGGTATTTACCTGATGATCTAAAATACTTTAAATCTATGACAATGGGTAAGCCGGTTATTATGGGGCGTAAAACCTTTGATACGATCGGCAAACCACTACCGGGCCGCCATAATATTGTACTCAGCCGTCAACCAAATTACCAAGCCGATCATGTGTACCCAGCTAATAGTTTGACGGCTGCCATTGCATTAGCTCAAAATTTTAACTTGATCCATGGTGTAGACGAAAGCATGGTCATTGGTGGAGGAAAGATTTATACTGCTGCCTTACCTCTGGCAGCACGTATTTATCTGACCCGTATTCACCATCATATCCAAGGAGATGCCCATTTCCCAGCACTGCAACCAGATACATGGCAAGAAGTGTCACGCCAAGACGTTGCCGCTACTAAGGTCAATCCCTATGACGTTAGTTATATTGTGCTTGAGCGATACCCATCTTAGTGATGAGCTTTATGCAGCACATAATCTCCCACCATGATGTAATATGATTGCTTTGCTCTTTATAATTCCTCAAACTCACCAGTCAATAATTGAACAGTGCATTTTCTTATGGCTCTGCTTTCACATTATTGAATTTGGTGGTTAAAGGCGTTCATGATTGTATTAGTGTTTTGTGAATTAAGCCACAAATTGATTGTCACTTCTAACAGTATATGGATAGCATTTAATTGCTTGGCCGTGTTTTAATCCTAAGATCGGCAGGATCTAATTCACCTGCATATTTTTTCCAATTGGTATAGCTACCACATTAGAAGTACATTACGTACATGTATGCGATTGCAAAAGCAGAACTATTAGAACAGGATTCAAACTAGATATCTAAGCTGAGCAGGTATGCCAGACTAATTACACTTGCTTAGGAAAGCACTTAAAGAGCGGCTAAATAAAGCTAAGGTTAGCTAAATATTGGTACAGTACCCAAATAATTTATGTCTCGTATAGAGGGTGTCTCTAGATTGTACTGATAGACAACACTATGAACTTTGCCTGAAATAATTTATATTTTTGTATGAGTAAACTATCACCACACACAAGTAGCCAACGAGGCAATGTTGCACTATGCTGATGATCCTATCACCTGCTAAAAGCATGGATTACAAGACCCCTGCCCATATTGCTGAATATAGTCAACCAGCCCACCTTGAACAGTCGCAGCAACTAGTGACATTGCTGCGCACCATGAGTACGCAACAATTGGCTAAGCTGATGCGGATTAGTGACAAACTGGCAGCTCTAAATACGGCCCGTTACAGTAGCTGGGAACGTCCATTTACCACAAACAATGCTAAACCAGCAGTACTGGCCTTTAAGGGCGATGTGTACCTTGGTCTTAATGCTGGGACTATGAACGCTGATGACCTGCAATTTGCTCAACAGCACTTACGAATTCTTTCTGGGCTTTATGGCGTATTGTGCCCACTTGACCTGATGCAGCCTTATCGACTGGAAATGGGCACTAAACTGATCAACAGCCGTGGCAAAGATCTCTATAACTTCTGGGATAAACATATTAGTGACGACTTAAATCGAGTTCTGGCGCAACAATCACAACCGGTTCTAGTCAACTTGGCATCCAATGAATATTTCAAGGCCATTGAGCCTAAACAGATCAGTGCTGAAATCATTACCCCAGTATTCAAGGATGAGAAGAATGGTAACTATAAGGTTATTTCATTTTTTGCTAAGCAAGCCCGTGGTTTGATGGCACGCTGGGCGATTAAACAGCGTCTGAAACAAATTGCGGATTTAAATCAGTTTGATTTAGCCGGTTATCGTTACAACGCTGCCATGAGTGATCGCAACAAATGGGTCTTTCTGCGACCAGCCAGCGCCCGTTGATAAATCTTATATTAAGCCCCGTATGGCAGGCAATGATGGTCTTATCAAATTGGTAAACGATGGATTGCTGGTCAAATGATCACCTCATGGTCTTCCCAGACACACCCATGCAATGACACAAGATATTTCTTAAGGTGCTTAATAATACTGGCAATTAGTCAACTGCACCAACGATAACACTGACCTGCATTGTCACATCAAAAGAACTAACTTTAGTCAGCAGAAATATGACTAATCATCTGCAACTATTTTACTGAAACACAGATGGATTATCTGTGCAGCACTGTACAAAATATGTTGCATGTTAAGACTTGAAAAACTGGGAAAAGATATGTTGACCCGATAGTTTGGGCAATCAGTCAAGCACGTTTAGCAAAATACTTTCAACCAATTCGTGGCTTTTAGGCCATCGCTGCCTATCGACGCCAAGTTACTCAAAATTTTCTGCAGGACTTCTTGCAACAAGCATTATTGCACGAGTCTCTAACTCAGGAGGGCGCCACATGAGAAATTTGAATCAGCTTATGCCTTTTTCTCTGGCTATTAAAATCATTCAATATAATCAAACACATCAAATCTGGTTTTATGGCTGCGCCCGCTGACTTTTTTCGTTTCAATCAACCAAAGAAGCTTTCTGCTACCACATTGTCGTAACCACTGCCTACTGCGCCCATACTCAAGATCACTTTGTGTGGCAGCAAGAAACACTGGATCTCATTGGTGGTCAACTTAGAAGTACAATATCAATGGCACCGTGGTATTAATCACCACAGCCAGAGAAAACCATTGTTCTCTCGTAGAGCATGCAGGTTACATCAGTGACTCATTCCACATAGGACTGCATGGTTTGCCGTCATACTGTAGCGCTTCAAATACCAAGGTGACCGTACACCCTCATTAGCCCGATGTAACTGGCCATCCTGTGGCTTAAATAGACGTTGCCCTGATGCCTCTGACTGGGCTCACAAAGATGTCAGTCATAATAGCCATTGGTAGATACCTTAAAACAACTGATCCATCATCCGCATAGGGAAGGCATCGCAGCAGTGTTCAATAATGAAGGCCTTTACCTGAATTATTTGGCGAAGTACGCTGCCATAGATTCAATCGATCATGGCAACAATTCATTGAGTTTACCTGACAGGGTCTGTAAATCGAGTGCTTCCCCTAGATGCTGATTGAACTTTTTAGCGAGTTTGTCTGATTTTGCCTGTAAGTATATGGACAGATTTGTCTTTTTCGGAAAATACTGGTGTAAGGGTCAATACCTATTTTCATTCACTTTCCCCTGCCAAGCATTCCCAAGATAATAAAAATAGACCCGGGTGCCAGTCGCCATCGTGAAGGCTTTCTGGTCGTACACTTGCATGCCTCTCACAGGTTAACGTCTGACGCAACTACTGAATAGGCAATCACTTCACTTGACGTGTGAGCACAACCACAACAGCTACAATAGTTATTAAAGCAACGGCCGTTTGGTCTGTAGGGGACTTCTGAAACTAATTTTTCAATATACATTGTGACTGGATAAATAGGCTTTTATAGAGTGTCTCATGCAACACTGGCAACAACTCGTCATCTGGATAAGTACGCTTTAACCAGGTAGATATCTGTTGTTGCCGGTCTAGGCTAGAACTATGGTCAACATTGATACTTAGCGCCCTGATTTTAAGTATAAACACAGTTTTTAAATTACAGCTGGCGGGACAGATCCAAACTCTAATTAGATCTCCCTATACTGTTGAGAAACCTTAAAATATAACTTTATAAATAATTTATTGGAAATTCAGCATAGAAACCTTTGCTGGTCATAATACATATCCAAATGTAAAATTTAGGTATGATTATCATTCTAGATTTGTCTTATTACATCAATTACTAACTTGGGGTTAAATGATTGCAACCAACCTACTATCCAAGATAGTATTGAATATGACATTTTTAGCATGTGATTTATCCACCGTACAGCCTGAAACTAGCTCGCACAAGAAAAGGTTAATATGAATTTTTCCAATCCCACCAGCAGTAGCCACCAAACAAGATATTCAGATATCGTCTATCGATTAACACAAATATTGTTGGGGCTTCTGGCATGCTGGATGTTATCAATTCAACCGACATTCGCAGAGGTAGATGATTCAGTAGTAAACTTACAACCAGTAAACTTCAATCACACCCAAATCCAGATTCTGCATGATATTATCGGTCAATTGGAACGACAACACTACCAACCAAAAATGCTCAATGATCAATTAGCCCTAGAGATAACCACAACACTTCTTAATAACCTTGATCCTTACCATAGCTTGCTTAGTCAGCAAGATCTAGCTTACTTTGCTGTGCTGAAAACCGAACTCGATGATGTGTTTCGTTCAGAGCAATGGGAGCTAATGAATGATTTATTTAACCTGATTCATCAACGCCGTCTTGCATTTGCCAGCTATAGTCTAAGTCTAGTTGAGCCTGTGCTGTATGATTTCAATTTTGGGCTTGACGAGCACTTGCATACCGATCGCAGCAAACAACCCTGGTTACAAAATCTTGAAGCCTTGCGAGATCTATGGCGCCGACAAGTTAAACATGAAGTGCTGATGGGACGCCTGGAAGAAGAACCAGATCAGATAATCCAGGATCGGCTCACCAAACGGTATCAGAATTTACACAAACGCTTGCTACAATACAGTAACAAAGATGCTTTTCAGCAGTTGGTTAATGCCTATACTAGTGTGATTGATCCACATACACAGTACTATCCACCCCACCAACTAGAAAATTTCAATATTGATATGAGCCTGTCTTTGGAAGGAATAGGTGCTGTACTGCAGCGCGACAATGACTATACCAAAGTAGTCAGGCTAATACCTGCAGGTCCAGCTGATAAGGCTGGTGAACTCAAGGTATCAGATCGTATTGTTGGCGTGGCTCAAGGCCAGCATGGTGAAATAGTTGATGTAGTTGGATGGCGCTTAGATGATGTAGTTAAGCTGGTTAGAGGTCCTAAGGGCAGCTTGGTGAGACTACAAATTATTGCAAGCAACAGCCAGGATAAAAGCCGTACTGAAATTCAGATTGTCCGTAATAAAGTTAACTTAGAAGAACAGTCAGCTAAATCCAGCCTGATCAATATAAAACAAAACGACATCAATTACCGCATCGGAGTCATCACTATACCAACATTCTACCACGATTTTGCGGCTCAACAGGCCGGCGATCCAAACTATAAAAGCACCAGCCGTGATGTAAAATCGATTCTGGAACAACTGCAAACACAACAGGTGGAAGGTATCATTATTGATTTACGCAATAATGGTGGTGGCTCCCTCAGTGAAGCCAATAAATTGATCGGACTGTTTATTACCACCGGGGGTACTGTGCAAATTCGCGGTGCCAGTGGCCGTCTCAATCTGCTGGGTGATCCTAATGCCGAAATCAACTACACCGGACCTCTGGTGGTGTTGGTTAACCGTCTTAGTGCATCAGCATCGGAAATCTTCGCCGGGGCTATGCAAGACTATCAACGTGGTATTGTCATTGGCAGCCAAACGTTTGGCAAAGGTACTGTACAGAGTATGATACCCATGCGATATGGCAAACTGAAGCTCACCCAGGCCAAGTTCTATCGCATTTCTGGAGCAAGTACCCAACACCAAGGCGTTATTCCAGATATTGCACTACCAGCTTGGGAAGACCCACAAAAGATTGGTGAAAGCGCTCTTACAACAGCTCTACAATGGGATGAAATAACACCAATTAGCTATACAGCAATGCTCAACTTACAACAGGCAGTACCCTATCTACAACAAAGCCAGCAAGAACGTAGCCTACAAGATCCAGATTTCAATTATACTCGAAAGATTGTAGCTAAAAACAGAGCCCTGGAAACAGCAGTCAGTTTAAATCAAAAGACTAGACAGGCTTATAAATTGGCTGAAGATAGTTGGTATCTGCAGACTCTAAATGAGCTAAGGCAGTCAAAGGACATGGAACCTGTCAATACACTAAATGGGCATACTATGCCTGACTATGAACCTGACAATGATCCTTACTTAAAAGCCAGCGGTCATGTCTTGATCGATATGGTTAACCTGATGTAATAATAGTTTTATTGCCTGCCGACAGCGCTGGCCCAGATACTTGAAAAAGACTCGCTAATCCGTAAAAGCAGTCCTGCTGACCGGTCAGTTGTGCCATTATGAAAGATCGGTAAGATATCCACTTTAACTGTGCATAAGGCTATTGATAAATCCTGAAAATCATTCCTTAAAGCTATAAAAAAGGGCTTTTAGCACAAATTGTGTATTTTTTATATTTCAATAAATTATAATAAAATCCCCATTAGCATACAGATTTTATTGAAAATAATTATTTGTATCACGTCAGTAGCATACCTTACTTCAGACGATCGGCAAAATTCGTAGTCAAACTATTACACTGAGATGACTAATTATGCAAAACAACTGGCTTTTATCTAACACTCATAAATCACCGTATTCTACTTTGGGTCATTATAGCAATCTTGCTGAAAATATACGCTAAGAAGCCCATCATAGTACCTGTTATTGATAAGTGATTTTTTGAAGGTTGGGACGGATGCAATAAAGCCCTTCCTTGGTATCAATTTATGGCAAATGTGCATTTGACTACCAAGACGGGTTTTGAGAATATAATCAAAAAATGTTGAGGATCGTGTAACTGTGATTGAATTTATGCTGAATCAGGAACTAATACAGTGGGATGCTACAGTTTCAGATCTAACCCTGTTGCAGTGGTTAAGGGAGGAACGTCAACTCACAGGTAGTAAAGAAGGCTGTGCCGCTGGCGATTGTGGTGCCTGTACCGTATTAGTGGGCCAAGTTGAAGAAGGACAGCTTAAGTATCGTAGTATCAATGCCTGTATCTGCTTCATGGGTAGTCTAGCAGGTCATCATGTACTAACCGTAGAAAGTCTGCAACAGGACGGCAACCTACACCCAGTTCAGCAAGCATTAGTAGATAATCATGGCAGCCAATGTGGATTCTGCACCCCTGGTTTTGTGATGTCACTACTGGGTTGGTGGTGGAATACTGAGCCACAGCAACTGGATTCTGAAGTCAATTTTGCTAATCACCGCCATGAAGTAGAACAAGCGCTATCCGGTAATTTATGTCGGTGTACTGGTTACCAGCCCATATTACTGGCAGCTGACAGTTTAGCACCACGCTCACGAGCAGATGACCTACTACTGGTTGACAAAGAAAAACTGATAGCACGCCTTACGGCGATCAACAACAGCAATGCACAGCCGACCACATCCACTTGGCAGGGCTTTTACAGCCCAACCAATGTAGCTGATCTGAGTTTGGCCTACACTGCATGTCCAGAAGCCCGGCTAGTGGCTGGGGCTACCGATCTGAGTCTTGAGCTGACCCAGAAATTGCAACCATTACCTTCCCTGATAAACTTAAAGCAAATCACTGAGTTGAACCAATTGCAACAACAAGAGCGACATTTAGTCATCGGTGCTGCTGTCAGCTTGCTGCAAATGGAATCTGTTTTAAGACCATATTACCCAGCTTTTGCTGACATATTAACGTGGCTAGGGTCCAGGCAGATTCGTCACCAAGGCACTATGGCAGGTAACATTGCCAGTGCTTCACCCATTGCCGATACGCCACCAGCGCTATTGGCGCTGGATAGTCAGGTGGTACTGCAACGCGGATCGCAACAACGTACTATAGCCCTAAGTGACTTTTATTTAGGTTATCGCCAAACAGTGTTGCGGCCAGCTGAATTTATTCACAGTATCCTAATCCCGTTACCAGTGGTGAGGCAACAATTCTTTATGGCTAAGGTATCAAAGCGCAAAGAAGACGATATTTCAGCGGTTTGTCTAGCTTTATCGATTGTATTGCAGTCTGGTGTAGTGAAGCAAGCGGCCATTGGCGCCGGCGGGCTAGCAGCAACTCCAGCCAGAGCCCGAACTACAGAGAGCTTATTACAAGGTCAGACTTTAGACCATAACCTGATTAATGCCTGTAGCAACACTTTAGCAAAAGACTTTCAACCAATTAGCGACTTTCGAGCCAGTGCTGCCTATCGACGCCAAGTTACTCAGAATCTGCTGCAGGACTTCTTGCAAAAAGCATTATCGCACGATGCTCTAACTCAGGAGGGCGCTGCATGAGAAAAATGCCAGAATTGCAATCAAAGCAACAGCCATCAGATTACAAACAACAACATGCTGGACACAATCTACATCACGAGAGTGCGGTGTTGCATGTCACCGGAAAAGCGCGCTATGTGGATGATTTGCTTACTCCAGCGAATGTACTACACGCCTATGTAGGAATGGCGGAACAAGCTCGTGCAACCATCACCCATATGAATCTTCAGCCAGTGCGGCAAATGGTGGGTGTCGTTGATGTTATCACCATTGCTGATGTGCCTGGACATACTGATATTGGACCTGTATTTCCAGGTGATCCCATATTAGCACCAGACCAAGTACAATTTTATGGCCAGCCATTATTTGCAGTGTTGGCAAACAGTTATCACACTGCCCGCTGTGCTGCTCAGTTGGCTCAAGTGGAGTATGTTTCCCAGCAACCCATCCTTGATGAGACCTCTGCCCGTGCACAGCAGGCAACCGTAAGACCTCCACATACCATGCAACGGGGTGAGTGGACATCCGCATTGAAACAGGCACCGCAGCGGTTGCAAATTGAACAATGTATCGGTGGGCAAGAACACTTTTATCTAGAAGGGCAAGTGGCCCTAGCTTATCCAGCAGAACAAGGTGGCGTGACAGTTTATTCTTCCACCCAGCACCCGACTGAAGTGCAAAAACTGGTGGCCGAAGTATTGGGACTTGCTATGCACCGGGTAGTAGTCGATACCCGCCGTATGGGAGGTGGGTTTGGCGGTAAAGAGACTCAGGCAGCCCAGTGGGCTTGTCTGGCTGCGGTGTTAGCAGTGCGTAACCAACGCCCCGTTAAGTTACGCCTGGCCCGGCGCGATGATATGGTACTAACAGGCAAACGTCATCCATTCATTAACCGAGCCGATATCGGATTCAATGACCAAGGTGAATTGCAAGCCCTAAAGCTGGAATTTAATGGCCTGTGTGGCTGTAGCCCTGACTTATCCGATGCCATTGTTGACCGAGCCATGTTCCACGCTGATAATGCCTATTTTTTGCCTGCCGTACAAATCACTGGCCATAGATGGTTAACTCACACAACCTCAAATACTGCGTACCGTGGCTTTGGTGGTCCCCAGGGCATGATGTTGATTGAACAGGTAATGGACGATATTGCCCGTAGAGTCGGACGTGATCCCCTCAATATCAGGTTAGACAACCTATACTCCGGGAATGACAGAAACCTAACTCCCTACCACCAAACAGTATCAGAGCCAGCACTAGAGCGAGTGATAAGAGAGCTAGCAGACACCAGTGACTACTGGACCAGACGTGATGAAATTAGTAACTGGAATCGTCAGTCCAGGCGCTATAAACGAGGTTTAGCCCTAACCCCAGTAAAATTTGGCATTTCTTTTACAGTGCAGCATCTAAATCAGGCTGGTGCCTTATTGCATGTCTATATCGATGGCAGTATCCAAATCAACCACGGTGGTACCGAAATGGGTCAAGGATTGCACACCAAGGTAGCCCAGATAGTAGCAGCTGAATTAGGGGTCGAGATGGAAACTGTTGAGGTCACCTCAACACGCACTGACAAAGTGCCCAATACCTCACCCACGGCAGCCTCTAGTGGCACTGATATAAATGGCCAGGCATCCCGCAATGCTGCCTTAACCATCAAAAACCGGCTGATTGACTTCTTACAACAACAGCACCAAGCCAAGGCAGAAGATGTTGTGTTTGCCAATCAACAGGTCACCTGGAATGGACATAGTATGAGCTTTGCTGAACTGTGCCAAGCTGCATATATGGCCCGCATATCCCTATCAGCAACCGGTTACTACCGTACTCCAAAAATTCATTATGATCGATCCTCTGCTGCCGGCCAGCCCTTTTTCTATTATGCCTGTGGCGCAGCAGTCAGTGAGGTGGAAGTGGATACCCTGACTGGGATGCATCATTTAAGGCGAGTGGATATATTGCATGATGTTGGTAACAGTATCAACCCGGCGCTAGACCAGGGCCAGATTGAAGGTGGCTTTATTCAAGGTCTAGGATGGTTAACTACTGAAGAACTGGTGTGGAGCAATGACGGACGTCTGCAAACGGACAGTGGTGCCAGCTACAAGATCCCGGCGATAGGCGATACCCCAACCCAGTTCAATGTTCAGCTACTGACTGATAGCCCTAACCAGGCTAAAACGGTGTTTCGTTCCAAGGCTGTGGGCGAACCGCCCTTTATGCTCGCGATTTCAGTATGGTCAGCCCTGCGTGATGCGATTAGTAGCCTAGATGATTACCGTACCAACCCATCCTTAGATACTCCAGCCACTCCTGAAAGAGTACTTTGGGCCTTGCAATCCATGGACAACCATGGAAACACTTGTGCTAAGGCATCTGAATGAAAGGTTGGTTTATAGCCCTGCAAAACTGTGAGTCCAAGAGTCTGGATTATGTTTTGATTACGGTAGTGGCAGTGCAAGGTTCAGCACCTCGTACTGAGGGTACCAAAATGTTGGTAACTGCCGACCAACAGTTTGACACCATTGGTGGGGGGCATTTGGAATATAAAGCCATCAAACAGTCCCGTGATATGTTGCAGAAACAGCAATCAGCACAACTGTTATTGCAACATTACCCCTTGGCCGCTAGTTTAGGACAGTGTTGTGGTGGACGCGTCACACTATTATTTGAGCCTTTTATAATGCGACAGTTACCAATCACAGTATTCGGGGCTGGCCATGTAGGGCGTGCACTGGTACCACTGCTGGCTCAACTACCAATATCAGTAACCTGGGTCGATAGCCGTTACGACATGTTCCCGGCTAACTGTCCTCAAAGCGTCCAAATGCGCCATGATGAACATCCAGTAGACCAGGTTGACAAGGCCACTCCTGGCAGTTGTTTTCTAGTCATGACACACCATCATGGCATGGACTTAGCCTTGACAGAGGCAGTATTAAAACGTGGTGATGCGCTTTATCTGGGTGTGATCGGTTCTGTGACCAAGGGTCGCAGGTTTCGTCAGCGACTATCGCAACGTGGCTTTACTGATGACCAGTTGCATGATCTACATTGCCCTATGGGCAAGGTTGGCATTGAAGGCAAACGACCTATAGAAATCGCTATCTCTATCACTGCTCAAATTATGGAATTGTATCAGCAACCACTTCAACCAGCTGGCGATCTAACCAACAAGCCAAACTCTGTGACAGTGGGATCATCTGTACCAACCGAGTAGCATAAATGAGTGAAACATTGATTCGAGGGCAAATCTTGCATTGTCTGGATGAGCCTGAACAGCACGATGGGGCGGTGGAATATATTGCAGATGGCTTACTGTGGATACAGGATGGCTATATCAAGACAACAGGTTCCTATACACAGTTATCTGGTGGCTTAAACAAACGT
>Ga0233444_10004881_pt1 | contig 12611 bp, 12 predicted proteins | sample SI_124_October20_6_FD_182792 | JGI IMG/M metagenome (GOLD analysis project Ga0233444, IMG submission 182792) | Seawater microbial communities from Saanich Inlet, British Columbia, Canada - SI_124_October2016_10_MG | ecosystem: Environmental > Aquatic > Marine > Inlet | place: Canada: British...
AAATCTGTGAGTTTGTGACTATTCAACACAGGGTCAATACTGCTGTATATCTGATCTCCAAGTACTTCAATCGCTTCAAAATCTTCCAAAAAAACCTCAAACCCACCGACTTCATTTTCTTGCCACTTATTGATTTTCTGAAGATGACGAATGTCACCCAATACATACGTCTCATCAAAATCTTTAAAGCCTGAATTGTAGATTCCTGCAACTGTAAAAATACGCCGATTGGGCAATTTCCCCGCTTGGTTTTTGACAAAATAGGTATCGAATGCACTCCCTAGTTGCAAGCCCAATCGCTTGGATAGAACAGACGAAACCAGTACTTCATTGCTAGTTACACCATCCAATGAAGGAAGAACTCCTGCAACGAGATATTCTTGGATTCCAGACCAATCGTAAACTGCATCCACTCCTTTAAAAACAATTCCTTCAAAATCAGTTTCCGTCCGTATTACTCCTGCTTTACTAGCAAACACTTGTACGTGTTTTGCACCCGGCAATGCTGAAAAATCAGGGTAAAAATCTTGGGTTTTAAAAATTGGATTTTGAGTCGTCTCCAAAGCATTGTTGTCAAAACTTACAATCTGAACATGCCCCTTGAAAACTGCAATTTTCTCTCGAATTTTATTTTGCAATCCCAAGCCAGTGGCAAGGGTGACCAACATCATGACCATGCCCAAAGCAATTGCCGTGATGGCAATTTTTATTATTGGAGCGGATATGCTACTTTTATCTTTTTTAGCAGATCTAAACCTTCTAGCTATAAACAATTCGTAATTCAATCTGATGGAATCAATGTTGGAGTTCAAAAATACACATAATAATTGGGTCGGTGGAATTTCTAAATTACTATTTGGGGGATCCAAATGCTTCAAGAATTCTAAGGCACTCCTTTTCCTCTTAGTTTTTCTAAGTGGTATTTGCATGGCACAGGAAAAACAACAGCACTCCAAGGAACAACCCATTGTGGGCGCCAACCAAATCCCACAGTACCTCCATCTACTCCAACACAAGAAAATTGGAATTGTCGCCAACCAAACTTCAGTTCTATTCAAAAATTCGAAACACAGTTCCTACGAACATTTGGTCGATTCTTTGCAAAAACAAAAAATAACCATTGTCAAGGTTTTTACCCCAGAACACGGATTCCGGGGAAACTCAGATGCCTCCGAACACGTAGAAGACTCAAGGGATTTAAAAACAGGGTTGCCTTTGGTTTCACTTTATGGAAAACACAGAAAACCTACTGCCAGTCAATTAAAAAACTTGGAGCTTGTTCTTTTTGACATCCAAGATGTCGGAGTGCGCTTTTACACCTACCTCTCTACACTGCACTATGTGATGGAAGCTTGTGCCGAAAACAACATACCTGTATTGGTCTTAGACAGGCCCAATCCAAATGGCCACTATGTAGACGGTCCAATGATGCGTCCAGAACACAGGAGTTTTGTCGGCATGCACCCCGTCCCTTTGGTCTATGGAATGACAATCGGAGAATACGCACAAATGCTTAACGGAGAGGGATGGCTTAAAAATGGCCTCACTTGTGACTTGACGGTCATTCCACTTAAACAATACAAACACCAAACTAAGTACCAACTTCCGATACGCCCCTCTCCTAACCTGCCGAATGCCAACGCCGTAAACTGCTATCCCAGCTTGGGGTTTTTTGAAGGAACTTCAGTCAATGCTGGAAGAGGAACTGAATTTCAATTCCAAAGATACGGAGCTCCTGATTTTCCAAAAGGAACTTTTTTCTACACACCACATCCCAACTACGGAAGTAAATTTCCAAAACATCATGGCAAACGTTGCTATGGTGTGGACCTGTCCTCATCTCCAAGGTTTTATAAAATCAACATCTCTTGGCTGGTAGACGCCTATCAAAAGTCTCCAAACAAGTCTTTGTTTTTTGGCAAAACATTCACAAAACACGTTGGAAATACAGAACTACAAAAACAATTGGAGTCTCAAAAATCTACAAAAGAAATTGAAGCCTCTTGGCAAAAAGAACTAAAAGCCTTTTTGAAAATCCGTAAAAAATACCTTTTATACGATTAAAACCGAGTCGCATTGCGTTGCTGACTATACAAAAATACACGTGTTTTCTGGAATTTGACACGAGCAATTTTAAAACGTGCTTTGGGATGTCCACGAAAAACCAATTTCAACTGATTCAGCTTTGGATGTGCTTGAAGAAAGGATGCCATCTTGGAACATAAAAAAGCATCTTCCAAGACAAAGGTATCTAAATACGCAAAGTTTTCCAATACCGAATCTGCATCCAAACCCGAAAGTATTTTCAAGGAAAAAACCGCTTTTTTATGGTTCATTTCAACTTCAAACGAGCGTGCATAGATTTCCTTTTCAACAAGAGAGTCTCCGAAAAAAACAGCAAAAAACTTAGTCGTTCTCAATGTAACTTTTGTCGTTGTCATTTGCATTTCGGATTGAGTGATATGAGCTTCCGTGATTTACAACGTTTTTTTTCCACCAAGCGGAAGTGTTTTTTTTAAGTTTTCTACAATTGCAAAGGCTGCAGGACAGATTTCTGTGTTTTTGAGGGTCAGCTCTGTAATTTGTATGAATTTTTTTCGATTGGTATGTGGGTATTCACTGCAGGCTTTTGGGCGTACATCATAAATCGAACAGCTATTGTCTTGCGTGTCCAAAAACGTACAAGGAACGGATTGCAACACATAGAAATCGTCTGAGTCACGTTCTAAGAATTGCGTCATAAAGTCCACTTCTTTCATTCGAAAGTGTTTGGAAATGCGTTGGATGTCTTTTGGGGTAAAAATGGGACTGGATGTTTTGCAACAATTGGCACAAGTCAAACAGTCTGTTTTGGCAAATTCTTCCTCGTGCAAAGCTTGCATGGTCAAATCCAGAGTTTTTGGCGTACGTCTTTTGAGTCTTTGAAAGTATTTTTTCGATTCTTTTTCGACCTCTTTTGCGTCTTTTAGCAATGTTTCTAAACGTTTTTCCATGACGCAAAGATAGGGGAATTTTGTTTGCCCAATGCTGTGAAATGACATTCACAACCCTAGAAAGAATCTAGCCAAACAAACCGGCATCTCTTTTTTTCGCTTTTTTAAAAGTAAAATTGTACACCGGCCCATTTATTCCTAAATTTGCCCGTATAACTCGCGTTCCTATGCACATTCAAAACATCCTTTCAGCAGCAGTCAAACAAGCTGTCTCCATCCTTTTTGATAAAGAAATCGAAACGGTAGAATTTCAAGCCACCAAAAAAGAGTTTGACGGTGATATCACCATCGTGGTGTTTGCCTTGTTGAAAGTTTTGAGAGGCAATCCTGAAACCATCGGCACCCAAATCGGAAACTACCTTGTAGAAGCAGTTGCAGAAGTTGAAAGCTTCAACGTGGTAAAAGGTTTTTTAAATCTCAGCATTGCAGACCGATATTACACAGACAGCTTTGTTTCTCTATTCAACAAAGCTGACTACGGAATCTCTAGCCCCAAAGACGCGGAACAGGCAGTGATGGTAGAATACTCGTCTCCCAACACCAACAAGCCATTGCATTTGGGACATGTTCGAAACAATTTGTTAGGCTTTTCCGTTTCCAAAATTTTAGAAGCATCGGGAAAAAAAGTTTACAAAACACAGATCATCAATGATCGAGGAATCCACATCTGTAAGAGCATGCTTGCCTGGCAAAAATTTGGCCAAAACGAAACTCCCAAAAGCACGGGACTAAAAGGAGACAAGCTCGTCGGAAATTACTACGTCGCCTTTGACAAAGCATACAAAGAAGAAATCAACAAGCTCGTTGCTGCAGGCAGCTCAGAAGAAGAAGCAAAAAAACAAGCACCCATTTTGATGGAAGCACAAAAAATGTTGTTGCAGTGGGAAGCAGGTAAACCGGAAGTAGTGGCCTTGTGGAAAAAAATGAACCAGTGGGTTTACGACGGTTTTGACACGACCTACAAAGCCTTGGGGGTGAATTTTGACAAAAATTATTTTGAAAGCAATACCTACTTACTCGGAAAAGACGTGGTAAACAACGGCTTGAAGAAGGGTGTTTTTTACAAAAAAGACGACGGATCTGTATGGATTGACTTGACCGACGAGGGGCTCGATGAAAAAATTGTCCTGCGTTCGGACGGAACGTCCGTATACATCACCCAAGATTTGGGAACGGCCATCGAACGTTTTCGTGATTTTGACATCGACTCCTTGACTTATACTGTAGGAAACGAACAGGACTACCATTTTAAGGTATTGTTTTTGATTTTAAAAAAGCTAGGTTTTTCCTGGGCTGACAACATGCACCACCTCTCATACGGAATGGTGGATTTACCTTCCGGAAAGATGAAGTCTCGAGAAGGAACCGTCGTTGATGCCGACGAATTAATTGCCGAAATGGTCCAAACTGCAAAAGAGCTTTCTCAGGAACTTGGAAAACTAGAGGGATATAACGACACAGAAAAAGAGGCGCTTTATCAAACCATCGGATTGGGCGCATTGAAGTATTACATCCTAAAAGTAGATCCCAAAAAGAGGATTTTGTTCGACCCCAAAGAATCAATTGACTTCAATGGAAATACCGGACCATTCATCCAATACACTTATGCGAGAATCCAGTCTATCCTCAGAAAAGCTGACTTTGACTTTGTCAAACCCATCGCTAATATCGCGCTGAGCGAAAAAGAAAAAAACGTGATCAAGCAGCTGCAACTTTTTCCAGAAACAGTTCAATTGGCAGCAAAAAACCATAGTCCTGCCATCATCGCCAATTATACTTACGACTTGGTCAAAGACTACAATTCTTTTTACCAAAGTTCTTACATCTTGGGTTGTGAAGACGAAGACTTGAAAATTTTCCGCACGCAACTATCCAAAAAGGTAGGGGAAATTATCAAATCCGGATTCAATACATTGGGAATCCATGTACCTGAAAGAATGTAAGTCGCTTTGTTGCGAAAAAGATAAGAACTTTGGACTTGAGACATAGAAATCGAAATTCTGCCAAAGGACTTAAAATTTAAACAGAGTTTTGCTAAATTTGCAGGATTGTTTTTGACATTAAAACATTAAACTAAAACACATGAAATACGACGTAATTGTTATCGGTACAGGACCTGGAGGCTATGTAACCGCTATTAGAGCATCTCAGTTGGGATTTAAAACGGCTGTCATCGAAAAAGAAAGCTTGGGAGGAATCTGCTTGAACTGGGGATGTATTCCTACAAAAGCACTTTTGAAAAGTGCTCAGGTATATGATTATTTGAAACATGTGGATGAATACGGATTGAAAGCCGAAGCCATCGACAAAGATTTTCAAGCCGTCATAAAGAGGAGTCGTGGAGTGGCTGAAGGGATGAGCAAAGGGATTTCCTTTTTGATGAAAAAAAATAAAATCGATGTAATCAACGGTTTTGGAAAGATACAAACTGGAAAAAAAGTCCTTGTTACTGCTGAGGATGGAAAAGAAACAACATATAATGCCGAACACATCATCATCGCTACAGGTGCACGCTCTCGTGAGTTGCCAAACCTTCCCCAAGACGGAAAAAAGGTAATCGGATACCGACAAGCAATGACACTCCCTGAGCAGCCTAAAAAAATGATTGTGGTAGGATCTGGAGCCATCGGCGTAGAATTTGCACATTTCTACAACACGATGGGTACCGACGTAACGATAGTTGAATTCATGCCAAACATCGTTCCTGTAGAAGATTTAGATGTTTCTAAACAGTTTGAAAAATCACTCAAAAAGTCAGGTGTCAAAGTGATGACCAACGCTTCTGTTGAGTCTGTTGACACTTCAAGTAAAGGAGTAGTAGCAACTGTAAAAACAAAAAAAGGTGAAGAGAAGTTGGAAGCAGATATCGTTCTTTCGGCGGTAGGAATCAAATCCAACATCGAAAATATCGGTCTAGAAGACGTGGGAATCGTCGTAGACAGAGATAAAATATTGGTCAATGATTTTTACCAAACCAACATTCCAGGCTATTATGCCATTGGAGATGTGGTCCCTGGACAAGCATTGGCGCACGTCGCATCTGCCGAAGGAATCACTTGTATTGAAAAAATAGCTGGTTTGCATACCGAAGCAATTGATTACGGAAATGTTCCTGGTTGTACCTATGCCTCGCCAGAGATTGCTTCCGTCGGAATGACCGAAGCCAAAGCCTTGGAAGCAGGTTACGAAATAAAGGTTGGGAAATTCCCATTTTCAGCCTCTGGTAAAGCAAGTGCTGCTGGAACCAAAGACGGTTTTGTCAAAGTTATTTTTGACGCCAAATACGGAGAGTGGCTTGGATGCCACATGATTGGAGCCGGTGTGACTGACATGATTGCAGAAGCTGTCTTGGGTCGAAAACTAGAAACAACAGGACACGAGGTACTGAAAACAATTCACCCCCACCCGACAATGAGCGAAGCGGTAATGGAAGCTGTAGCAGATGCCTATGACGAGGTGATCCACTTGTAAACACCTTGAAGAAAAAGACCACAAAAACGATTGAATTACTTCAATCGTTTTTTTTTGTGCTGTCTAATTGAATACATGGATCCTTAAAGTTTAAGTTGCTGAACAGCTATCACAATGTCATTCTGAAAAAATACGAGAAAGCAACGCTCCTATTGAAAGAAATTGACATACAAGCTGAGAGATGAGGCACTCGATGCGTGTGAATAAGAAATAAAAAAGCGAACCGACCAGAGATTACCCAGCTGATTGGATTGTAATTAAATAAATTTTAACAAGAAAACACCATCTTGTTGACTGTAAAAGTCAATAAAAAATTAAAGAAAAAGCTTGAAAAACGCTTTGTTACATTTCCTCCATGCCCTGTACATTAGATTATTTTTATCAAAACTAATTTGACTTGGTTCAATTATTTTGTGTGGAAATTAAAATTGAATTCTATTGTTTCTCGATTCGTTGCTTGAACATTTCAAGTGATTGTTGTAAGCTTGTTGCAAAAGCACCCCGTTAATTCTTTAAATCCTCAGAAAAAGTTTTGAAGAATTTTTGAAGTTTGGGTTGGATAACATATTTACAATAAGGCTCCTCTTGGTGAGTTTCAAAATAATTTTCGTGGTATGCTTCAGCAGGATAAAAAGCCTCAAAAGAGGTTATTTCTGTAACAATAGGCGCCTCAAAAACAGCCGCATTTTCTAAAAGGCTTATAAACTCCTCAGCGGATTGTTTTTGAGCTGTATTGTGAAAAAAAATTGCAGAGCGATAGTGGGTACCCACATCGTTTCCTTGACGGTTTAGAGTTGTGGGATCGTGGGTAGCAAAAAAAACTTCCAGCAATTTTTGAAAGGAAATCACAGCCGCATCGTAATGGATATGCAGCACTTCAGCATGTCCAGTTCTACCAGTAACAACTTCGCGATAAGCAGGGTTTTTAATGTTGCCTCCACTAAATCCTGAACGAACTTCCAACACTCCTTTCAGTCGCTGAAAAACAGCTTCTGTACACCAAAAACATCCGTTTGCGAATGTCGCTATTTCTTTGTGCATCTTCTTACAAATTAAAAAAGTAAAGATACCTCAAAAAAATTCACATTACAGGCCTAAAAACAAAAAAGACTCCTTCAATACATCCGGTCATTATGCCATAGATCTTCTCAAATAGAATTTTTCAAATGAAGGACAAAACTCAGATATTTGTTTATTTTTGTTGTATGATTTCACAAGAACAGCTTGACAATTACAGCAAAAGGGCGCAGGCCTTAAAATCCTATCTAGAAATTGACAAAAAAGAAATTTTGATCAAAAATGAAGAGGAAAAGAGTGCCAATCCCGATTTTTGGAACGACTCCAAAAAAGCTGAGCTTGTTATGAAAAACCTTCGTTTCCTAAAAAAATGGGTCGCAGATTACGAACACATCGTGTCGCTCAGTGAAGACCTCTCGGTACTCTTTGAATTTCACAAAGAGGGTGAAGCTGATGAAGGCGAAATCAACGAACTGGAAATCAAACTGAAAACCCTCTTGGAAGAAATCGAATTTAAAAACATGCTTTCTGAAGAAGGAGACAATTTGAATGCCGTCATGCAAATTACAGCGGGTGCTGGAGGTACTGAAAGTTGTGATTGGGCTAATATGCTCCTGCGCATGTACTTGATGTGGGCGCAAAGCAAAGGCTACAAAGTAAAAGAATTAAACTACCAAGGGGGTGATGTCACAGGAATTAAAACCGTCACCGTCGAAATTGAAGGCGAATACTCCTTTGGCTTTTTAAAAGGAGAAAACGGGGTACACCGTTTGGTGCGCATCTCCCCTTTTGACAGCAATGCCAAACGCCACACCTCGTTTGCCTCCGTTTATGTATATCCTCTTGTAGACGATAGTATTGAGATACAAATCAATCCCAAAGATATTTCATGGGAAACCATGCGTGCGAGTGGTGCCGGTGGCCAAAATGTCAACAAGGTAGAAACAGCAGTACGTCTGCGTCACAAACCATCTGGAATCATGATTGAAAATTCAGAAACCCGCTCTCAATTAGACAACAAAAGCAAGGCAATGCAATTGCTAAAGTCCCAACTTTACGAAATTGAATTGCAAAAGAAAATGTCAAAACGAAATGCAATTGAGGCCAATAAAATGAAAATTGAATTTGGTTCTCAAATACGGAACTACGTCATGCACCCCTACAAACTCGTAAAAGACGTCCGATCAGGATTTGAAACAGGAAACATCGACGCCGTGATGAACGGAGAAATCGACGCACTTTTAAAAGCCTATTTGATGCGCAACACCCAACCCACAAACGACAACGAATTGTAATATTCACCGCTAAGAAACTGCTATGAACACAAAAATTAAAACCGTCATTTTCGACTTGGGAGGCGTTTTGGTCGATTGGAATCCCGAATATGTATACCAAAAAATATTTAAGGACAATCCTGAAAAAGTAAATTGGTTTTTAAACACCATTTGCACTTCCGAATGGAACGTTGCTCAAGACGCAGGTCGCAGCATCGAAGAGGCCAACCAAATAAAAATTGCAGAATTTCCTGAGCACGAAACCTTGATTAAATCTTATTACGAGCAGTGGCCACAAATGTTTTCTGGCGCCATCAAAGGGACATTGTCCATTTTTGAAGCCTTGAAAAAATCAAAAAACTACCGCTATTACGCCTTGACCAATTGGAGTGCGGAAACTTGGCCAACAGCATTGGAATTGTTTCCTTTTTTAACCACTTTTCAAGGAGTTGTAGTTTCAGGAGAAGAAAAAACAAGAAAACCATTTGATGCAATCTATAAAATCCTCTTAGAACGCTATCAGATTCAAGCGGAAAGCGCGGTGTTTATCGACGACAACTACGACAATGTAGTCGCTGCCAGGAAATTTGGAATCCACGGAATACATTTCAATTCTCCGGAACAACTCAACAAAGAATTGAAAGCATTGGGAATCGAATACTAAACAACAACAAATGATCAAACTTTACCACAACCCACGTTGTGCCAAAAGCCGTGAAGGCTTGGCCATGTTAGAAGATTCAAAACACGAATTCGAAACAATCCTGTACCTAAAAAACCCACTCGATAAGAAAGAGTTAGAACACACAATTGCACTATTGGGAATTCCTCCTTTGGCACTCATCCGAAAAAACGAAGCCATCTGGAAGGAAAACTACAAAGGAAAAACACTTTCGGACACCGACATCATTGCCGCTATGACAGCTCACCCCAAACTGATCGAAAGACCCATTGTATCCAACGGCGACAAAGCTGTAATCGGTAGGCCGACAAAACGCATCTTGGAGATTCTTTGACACTTTGACTTTTAACAACAATACTTTTTAAAAATATAATGTTTAACTATATTGAATAAAGGTTAAACATTTTATATCTTTACATCCTAGAACAAAGTTACCTATGACAAAAAAAAACGAAGGAGTTTGGACGAGTTGGAATGAAAATATCACACACACATTCCAAGACCTCTATACAGTACACAACGAAAATGAACTACAAGAAATTGTAGCACAATCAGAAAAAGTACGCTTTTTTGGAAGCAAACAATCTTCCTCAGATATCAGCGCTGGAGTCGGCACTTTAATCGACATGCGTTCTTACAACAAGCTAATAAGCTATGACGATGCCAAACGAAGCATCACTGTTGAATCTGGAATGCTTCTGGCAGACTTGATTGCAACTATTGAGTCTAATGGCTGGTGCATTCCTTGCTTGCCCGACATCAACACTGTCACCATCGGTGGTGCCTTGGCTACTGGCACCCATGGAACCAGTGGTTCGCTGCTAGCTACTTATGTGAGTGAATTCCGCGTTGTTTTGGCAGACGGTTCTGTCAAAGTTGTCAAAGAAGGTGATGCACTCATGGAGGCAATGCGTGTTTCCATAGGAGTATTGGGCGTGTTTTCTACCATTACTTTCCAATGTGAACCTCTCTACACGCTGCACCTCAAAGAAGGACCTCAAAATGATGCAAAATGGATGCACCAACTCAAAGAAAAAGTGGAAAAACACGCATTTTACCGCGTTCTTTGGTTGCCACATACCGGCAAGGGTTATGTGATCACAGGTGAGAAAATCCCCGCAAATGCTGAAGTTGTTGAAAACAACGGTCCTGGATACCTCAAACACCGAAGAACTGCCTCAAAGTTCCTCTACAAATACACCCACAAATTTCCTTGGTTTACGTCCGTTGCAAACAACCTTTTGTACTGGGCCTTTTTCAGCAGTAAAAAAGAATCCAAAGGATCTTTGTACGAAGCAACTGTGACCAAATCAAGAGGTTCTACTTTAGAACTCGCTGAATGGACCGTCGCATTGGACGTATTCCCACAAGTATTTGAAGAACTAAAAACTGAAATCAACAAATGGAGCAACGCTTCTTTTATCCACATTCCAATGGATGTTCGTTTTGTCTCCAAAGACAATTCTTGGTTGAGTTATGCCTACAAGCAAGACACTGTCACCATGGGTTGTGTATCTAGGAACGCAGAAACAGCCGACGCATACGAGGCCTTCCAAACCATTGAAAAAATTTTCCTAAAGTACGGAGGACGCCCCCATTGGGGAAAACGATTTGCTGCAAAAAACGAGGAAATGTCTAAATTGTACCCCAAATGGGAAGCTTTTAAAACCATTCGTAAAGAACTAGACCCGAGTAATAAATTTTTAAACCCTTACTTAAGCAGTTTGTTCGATGAAAAGTAATTCCTTTCCAAAAGCTTTTTTGTTTGATTTTGACGGCGTCGTTGTTGACAGCTTTGAAGTGCATTACCGTGCTTGGAAATCTGCATTTCACAAGTTGTTTCAAGAAGAAATTCCCCCTTTCCCTCATGAAAAGCTCGCGGGAAAATCCCCTCTTTTGATTGCTGAATATTTTTGCAACACCCTTAATCGAGCAGAAAAAGCCCAGGAACTCCACCTCCTAAAAGCCACTCATCTACACGCAGGCACAACTCCACCTAGATTGTTGCCAGGCGTGCGTGAAATTCAGAGTTTTTTGGCAGCACAAAACATTCCACACGGAATTGCCAGCAACGCCACCAAAGCTTTTTTAACAAATAGCATCTCACAACTGTCTTTGGGATTTACCACTTGGTTTGGCGTCGAAGACTACGTCTATCCCAAACCACACCCCGAGGCTTATATCTCCCTCGCCAAAAATCTTGGAATCAAAAAAAAAGATTTTGAAAACACCTGGGTTTTCGAAGACAGCCTTGCCGGAACAACCGCAGCCAAAAAAGCTGGAATGGTCCCAATTGGGATTTTGACCGTTTGCTCAGAAACCGAACTCAAAGCTGCAGGAAGTCATTTTGTATTTCCTACTTTGAAAGAAGCCTACGAATACCTTCAGACACAAAACAGATAACTCCCCTCCTTTTTCCGCTTGAATAGAGGTATAAAAACCTTCCCCAACGTTTCTAAAGAAATAACACAAACAAGGCTAAAAGTTATCAACCACCCGCTTATTTGCGTGCAAACTTTCCTAACTTAGCAACATGAAACTTACCCCTTCATCTCGAAACTCAACGCTTGAGTTTTACCGACCTGACTACAACACAACATTAGATCTTCCTTTTGTTGACGGAGGCATTAGTGCCGGTTTTCCATCTCCAGCAGATGACTTTCTAGACATCAACATCGACTTGAACAAACACTTGATCAAAAATCCAAGTACCACCTTTTACGGAAGGGTTCGTGGAAATTCTATGATCGATGCAGGCATACACGACGGCGACTTATTGGTCATCGACAAAAGCCTAGAGCCACAAAGCGATAAAATCGCAGTTTGTTTTATCGATGGCGAATTTACGGTAAAGAGAATTCAAATTGAAAAAGACACTGTGTGGTTGATTGCCGAAAACAAAGACTACCAACCCATCAAAGTCACCAAAGAAAATGAGCTCCTCATTTGGGGCATCGTTACCAACGTCATCAAATACTTCTAATGTACGCACTGGTTGACTGTAACAATTTTTACGCTTCGTGTGAACGGGTCTTTGCCCCTTCCCTAAACGGCCAACCCATCGTGGTGCTCTCCAACAACGACGGATGTGTCGTCGCGCGTTCCAACGAGGCCAAAGCGCTGGGCATTCCCATGGGAGCTCCTGCTTTTCAATACAAAGCCCTGTTCCAACAA
>Ga0233444_10004892_pt1 | contig 12578 bp, 10 predicted proteins | sample SI_124_October20_6_FD_182792 | JGI IMG/M metagenome (GOLD analysis project Ga0233444, IMG submission 182792) | Seawater microbial communities from Saanich Inlet, British Columbia, Canada - SI_124_October2016_10_MG | ecosystem: Environmental > Aquatic > Marine > Inlet | place: Canada: British...
ATCTACTCCACTGACTCCTCTCTTGTCTTTCCCGAGTCCTGGTTTAAATCTTGACCAGGCCCCATCAAACCATTTTAGCTCTGATTTATAATTTTTCGAGGACTCAAATTCTTGTTCTAAAAAGTTTTTAAACTTAGTTTTTTCTTTTAATAAATCATTTTCTGATATTAGCCCTTCTAGACTTAATTTCTTTCCATATATCGATAAAGTTGTTGGATGCGATCTAATTTTTTTGTACATCATTGGCTGAGTAAATGAAGGCTCGTCTCCCTCGTTATGGCCAAACCTTCGGTAGCAGACCATATCTATAACGACATCTCTGTTAAACTTTTGTCTATATTCTGTAGCAATCTTTGCACAGTGGACTACTGCTTCTGGGTCATCGCCATTGACATGAAAAATTGGTGCTTGAGCAATTTTAGCAACATCAGAAGGATATGGTGAAGATCTAGCAAACCTAGGTGCAGTTGTGAATCCAATTTGATTGTTTACAATTATATGAATTGTTCCTCCAATATTATGTCCTGGTAAACCTGACATGGCAAAACATTCTGCAACAATCCCTTGCCCCGCAAAAGCTGCATCTCCATGCATTAAAACAGGAATTACTTTTTTTCTTTCTTTATCTTTGTGAAAAAATTGCTTAGCACGAACTTGGCCTAGCACGACTGGATTTACTGCCTCTAAATGTGATGGATTGTCAGTTAAGCTAATGTGAACTGAATTTCCATCAAACTCTCTATTCGAAGAAGCTCCCAAGTGGTATTTGACGTCTCCTTCAAAATCTTTTTTAGTGCTAACTGTTTTACCAAAAAATTCACTGAAAATAGCTTTAAATGGTTTACCCATCACGTTTGCTAGTACATTTAGTCTTCCTCTGTGAGGCATTCCAATTTTAATTTCCTTTGCTCCTAGATTTCCACCTCTTTTAATTATTTGTTCTAATGCTGGTATCAGAGACTCTCCTCCATCAAGACCAAATCTTTTTGTTCCAACAAATTTTACATGTAAATATTTTTCAAATCCTTCTGCTTGAATAATCTTATTAAAAATTGCTTTTTTTCCGTTTTCTGTAAAAGTTATATCTTTTTCTGGTCCTTCAATTCTATCTCTTATCCAAGATTTCTCTTCAGGATCACCCATATGCATAAACTCATAACCGATGTTCGAACTATAGGTTTTTTTTAAAATATTTAAGATTTGATCTAAATTTGCATACTGAAGGCCGAGTACACCATCTAAAAAAATCTTTCTGTTATAATCGCTTTTTAAGAATCCATAACTTTCTGGTTTTAATTCAGGGTGTTCTTCTTTTTTTTGAATTGATAATGGATCTAGATTTGCAATCAAATGTCCTCTGATCCTATAAGCTCTTATGAGCATGATGGCTCTAACTGAGTCTTTTGCGGCTTGTTTTGTAGATTTTAAATTTAAATTAATTGAGTCTTCTTTCTCAGCTTCATTTTCATTCAGTCTGATAAGTAGTTTTTTTTTAATTTTTTTCTGCGGACTCCAGCTGGGTCCTTTAAGATTATCATAAACGAGTTTTTCATCGTCACTTAAACCATCAAAGAACTTTCTCCAACCTTCAGGTAATGATTTAGGATCTGAAATATAATCGGCATAAAATTCATTAATAAACTCTGAATTATTTCCTACTAAAAAGGATGTTTTTTTGTAAATTGTGTTGTTATTAGAAGATGACATTAAAAATTTATTCTAACATAAATTATTAAAAATCAACCATTAAGTTTTTGAAAAAGAGTTTTACCTATATCTGCTGGTGAGTTTGAAATCGTGATTCCCGCTGATTTCATCAATTCTATTTTATCCTGAGCCCCTCCTTTTCCACCTGAGATAATGGCACCAGCATGACCCATTCTTCTTCCTGGAGGAGCTGTTAAGCCGGCAATAAAACCAACCATAGGTTTCTTAATTTTCTCTCTTTTTAGAAACTCTGCTGCCTCTTCCTCTGCGGTGCCTCCTATTTCCCCAATCATAACAATTGATTTAGTTTCATCATCTTTCAAAAAAAGTTCCAAACAATCAATAAAATTTGTTCCGTTAATTGGATCACCACCTATTCCTATACATGTGGATTGACCCATACCATTTGCTGAGGTTTGCGCTACTGCCTCATAAGTCAAAGTTCCTGATCTTGAAACTATTCCAACTGCTCCTTTTTTATGAATTTCTCCTGGCATAATACCAATTTTACATTCATCAGGTGTAATTATTCCTGGGCAATTGGGTCCGATTAATCTTGAGGTGCTTCTAGCTAAAATTTGTTTTACTTTAAGCATATCCAAGATTGGTATGCCCTCTGTAATACAGACAATTAATTTTATTTCGGCTTCTATGGCTTCAATAATTGCTGCTCCAGCAAATTTAGGAGGGACATAAATCATTGTAGCGTCTGCTGATGTTTTTTCCTTTGCTTCTTGCACTGTGTTAAAAACTGGCAAATCTAAATGATTTTGTCCTCCTTTTTTAGGAGTGACACCTCCTACTAACTTCGTTCCATATTTTAAAGCTTGTTCTGAATGAAATGTTCCATGTGTACCTGTAAAACCCTGACAGATAACTTTTGTACTCTTATCTATCAAAATTGACATTATTTAATCGCCTCAACAATTTTTTTTGCAGCATCATTCAAATCAGATGCTGATAATATTTTTAAATTTGATTTATCTAATATTTCTTTTCCTTCTTTAAAATTTGTGCCTGCTAACCTTACTACTAAAGGAACTGACAAATTAATTTCTTTTGCAGCATCTACAACACCCTGAGCAAGGATATCACATCTCATTATTCCTCCAAAAATATTTATTAAAATACCTTTTACATTTTTATCAGAAAGAATTAATTTAAAAGCAGCCGTTACTTTTTCCTTTGTTGCTCCACCACCTACATCTAAAAAATTTGCAGGTTCTTTGCCATAAAGTTTAATTATATCCATTGTAGCCATGGCTAGTCCAGCACCATTGACCATGCAACCTATAGAACCATTAAGTTTAATATAAGAGAGATCATTTTTACTTGCTTCTATTTCTGCGGGTTCTTCTTCGTTTAAATCTCTTAAACTTAATATTTCTGGTCTTCTAAAAATTGCGTTATCATCAAAATTCATTTTTGCATCTAGGCAAATTAATTCTCCTGACTCTGTGATTATCAAAGGATTTATTTCAATTAAACTGGCATCTTTTTTAATTGTTATAGCGTACAGTGACTTTATTAGCTGTGTAGCAATATTTTTTTGTTTGTCATCAAATCGAAATATAGAAATTATTTTTTTAATTTCTTCTTCACTAGGCCCATTATCTTTTAAATCTATCTTATTTGTAATAATTTTATCTGGTGTTTCTAAGGCAACTTTTTCAATATCCATTCCGCCTTCTGTACTGCTAATAAATGCTATTTTAGAACTTTCTCTATCTACTAAACAAGATAAGTAAAATTCTTTTAAAATATCAGAGGCTTCCTCAATATATAATCTTTTAACCTGTTTGCCTTCTGGTCCGGTTTGATGTGTAATAAGTGTTTTGCCCATCATTAATTTTGCCTCTTTCTTGAGTTCAGAAACATCTTTAATTAACTTTACTCCTCCAGCTTTTCCTCTTCCACCTGCATGTATTTGTGCTTTGAGAACAAAATTTTTACTATTTAATTTTGTAATTTTTTTATCAATTTCATCTTGAGAAAAAATAACTACACCTTTTGATACCGGGGCACCGAACTCTTTTAAAATTTCTTTTGCTTGATACTCGTGAATGTTCATTATTTTTGTAACTTATTATTTTTAATGATTTATTAATTTAATTCTTTTACTTTTAAAAAACATGTCGGTAAAGTGATAATAATTTATTTATTGATAAAATGATAAAAATTACTAAAAAAATTGAATTTTCAAGACAAGAAAACAGAATGAGTTCTGTTGCAAATACGCTTAAAGCAAGAGAGCTTTACTATTCATCTCAATCCTTAAATGTAAAATTTTTACTTGAAAAAAGGTTTAGATGGATGAATAATTTTATAAAAAAAAATGATGTCGGTATCGAGGTTGGTTCTGGGGCAGGTTTTTTAAAAGATTTTATAGAGAATAAAAATTTAAAATTAACAGATCTCGGTAAAGACTCTCATTTAGACTTTAAAAACATTGACGCTCAAAACACTGGTTTTGCTGATAATAGCTTTGATTATGTTATAGCTTCAAATATGATCCATCATATACCTTTTCCAATGAAATTTTTTAGAGAGATGAATCGTATATTAAAAAAAGGCGGAAAATTAATAATTTTTGAATCTTATTGTTCGATTGTTTTTCAATTAATAACAATAATTATGAAACATGAGGGTTTTGATTTTACTGTTAACGTTTGGGATGATGAAAAAGCTTCAAGTGATGAACAGAATGCTTGGCATGGAAATATTGCTGTGCCTCACTTAATATTCGATGACAAAACAAAATTTAATAATAATTTAGGAAATTTTTTTAAAATTGAGTATGAAAAATTATCTGAGTGTTTTGTATTTTTAAATTCTGGAGGAGTAACTTCAAAAACTAGATTTATACCTATGAATAGATTTTTTTTAAATTTCTTAAATCATATTGACAACTTTTTAATAAAAATTTTTCCAAATATATTTTGTATGGGTAGAAAAATAGTTCTAAAAAAAATTAATTAAAGATTTAATGACACTTAATTCCAATCAAAGAACTCTAATTTTAATTCTATTTTATTTTTTTTCCAGTATATTAGCTTTAACCACCTATCAAGACTATGGAATACATATTGAGGAGAAGTTTCATAGACTAAATGGATTTTATTGGCTTAATTATACCTCTAATTTATTTGGTTTCTCGGAGATTCAAAAAATAGCTGAAATAAAAATGAATGAAATTTCTGATTTCTCTTTATCTTCTGTTTCACATTATAATAAGTACAGCGTACTACTTGATTTACCTTCTGCCTTAGTGGAGATATTATTCAAAATTAATGATGTAAAAAACATATACTATCTTAAACATTTATTCAGCTTTTTTTTGTTTCTAGTAAGTTCTATATTTTTTTTTAAAATTCTTTACTTTAGATATAAAAACTTTTTATTAAGTTTTTTAGGATTATTTCTATATGTTACAACTCCTAGAATTTTAGGAGATAGTTTTTTATATAAAGATGTTTTATTTTTATCAATTTTTTCTATAACTTTTTATTTTTTAATAAGATCTATTCATCAATTTAATTATAAAAATTTATTACTTTTTGGAATTTTTTGCAGCCTAAGTTTAAATTTAAGATTTTTTTCTATATTGATTCCCTTTTTTTTTGTTTTAGCAATACTAATTAAAAGTTTTGGTAGTAAACAATTCAAAGAAAATTTTAAAAAGATTTTTTTTTACTTATTATGTTTTTTTATTTCTTTGTATATTTTTTGGCCTTATTTGTGGGCTAATCCAATAATTAATTTTATAGATTTATTTATATCTGCTAAAAATAATTTGGTAGACGTTAAAATTTTTTATAATAATGATTTTATATCCAACAGAATATTGCCGGATACATATATTTTAAACTGGATTTTTTTAACTACGCCTTTTTTACAAACAATTTTTTTTATTCTTGGTTTTTTTTATTGTGTTTTCAGGTTTATCAGAAGATACATAAATATTAATGATAGAACTTTTCAAAATGATTTATGGAGAGGAAATGCAGAAAAAATAGATTTTATTTTTTTGATATATCTTGCTTTATTTTATTTTTTTTTCATTTTTTTAAATGCTCCATTTTATAATGGATGGCGTTTAGTTTATTTTTTTAATATTTTTTTGATTTATTTTGCTATAAATTTTTTATTTAATTTTACTAATATATTTAGAAAGAAAAAAAGTTATATAATTTTAATTTTTGTTTCATTTATTTTAATGATTTACAATATTAAGGCCATTATAAAAATTCATCCATTTCAAAGCTTGTATTTTAATTCTTTTATCTCTGAAAAAATAAAAAATAGTTACGAAGGGGATTATTATGGACTTGCCACTAAACACTTTTTTGAAAGAATATTAAATAATGATAATAAAAAAATTATTAAAGTAGGTGTGGCTAGTCACACACCAATTCAAAGGGGTTTAGAAGCAATTTCTAACCAATTTAGAAATAAGTTTGTAATAGTTGGTCAGGAATATAACAAAGCTGATTACATATTTAAAAACAACATTTCTGAGGTAAATTCAAATTTAGTTAAAAAATATCAAATTCCAAAAAATTTTAGCAAGATTTATGAATTAAAGATTGATAAAATTGTAATTTATGAAATGTTTAAAATTACTGCGAATAAACAATGAAAATTTTTTTTTATAAATCTTTATTGGTGCTCTTTCTATTTTTAATAGGATTTCATTATTCTTTTAATTATGTTGCGAAGGAAATTAAAAATAATATTGAAAATAATTTTTCCAAAGAAAAAATTGAAATTATTAAAAAAAAACTTAAAGAAGAAATGAATGTGGCTATAGATAAAGACGATTTTATCTCAAAGGAGGATGCGGTTTTAATTAATAATTTTTTTAATAAAATTAAGTCCGATTTAAATAGAAAGTAAAAATTTTAACTCAATGAAACATATCATAGTAGTACCTGTTTATAATGACTGGAAATCTCTTAATAAATTATTATTAAAACTTGATAAGTACCTAGGTCGAGGAAAGGGAATTAAAAATGAAATATTAGTTATTAATGATAATTCTTCGAAAAAAGTAAACATAAAAAAAAGAAAATTTAAATCAATTAAAAAAATTAAAACAATTTTTTTAAAAAAAAATCTTGGGAGTCAAAAAGCTATTGCTGTAGGGCTTAGTTATTTGAAAACAATAAAAGAAAATTTTTTTGTAACTGTTATGGATAGTGATGGAGAGGATGATCCGCTACAAGTAAGAAAAATGCTTAATGTTGCTATAAAAAATCCAAATCATGTTATAACTTCAAATAGAAAACAGCGAGAAGAGCCTTTAATAATAATTGCTTTATATAAACTACATTTGCTCCTCACTTCTTTGTTTACATGGAAATGGATATCCTTTGGAAACTTTTCAACATTTAGCAAAAAAAATTTAAATAAAATTTTATCAAACAATTCTTCATGGTACGCACATTCAAGTGCTATTTTAAAAAATTGTAATATTATAAGATTATATTCAAAAAGACAAAAAAGATACTTCGATAAATCAAACTTGGGCATGTTATCTCTTATAGAACATTCTTTAAGAGTAAATGCTGTTTTTTATGAAAGAATATTTTTATCTTCATTAATATATTTGCTAATAATGCAAATTTTTTTAGACGATAATTTAAAACTTTTATTTACGTATGGAGTTATTATGTTTAATTTATTAATTATATTTATAAAGTTTAAACATTTAATTAGCAGTATATCAGATATTACCAAATATATTAAAAAAAATTAATTGCAATCAACATTTTATATTGAAAATATAAAAAATTTCATTCTCATTTGAACTTAAACAATCACTGTTAAAATAATTGGTTAAAACTTTATTTGATATATTTTCATGTTTAAAAAAATATATTTTTTTTATATTTAATTCGTGAATTTTTCTTTTAAAAAAGTCTTTGTAAAAATAAAAATATTTATTATTTTTTAGAGGCATACTGACACCGTCTTCGGTAAAAGTTCTATTTGGATAATTTAATTTTTTTTTAGTAATACTATCTAGAAATTGATAATGAGTTATTATCATTATCTCATCAGAATTTGAACTATTTATTAATTCTATCGCCTTATTCAGTATCTTAATTTCATCTAATGCGCTTCCATCGTAATATGGATTTTTCCAATAAAGTCCTTTTAAAGACTTGTGAATTTTTTCAGCTTTAATGGATTGCTCTAGTTGTGTCTTAGTCAATTCATGAAATTTTCTATTTTCATTAAATCTTAAATGATATTTAATTGTTACAAAAGCTAATAGTACAATTAATAAAAAAGAAAAATATTTTTTATACTTAATTTTTGATGATTGTATTTCGAGTTCTAAAAATCCTAAAATAATTGGAATTAAAAAATAAATGTATACTTGGTTTTTTGTCATTAATTGATGAAAGATAATAATAATTGTAAATATAACAAAAATTAGTGAACCAATTTTAGTTTCTAAAGAATTATTTTTTTTTATTTTAAGAAATAGCAAAATACATAAAGGAATAACTAAAAATTTAAATTTATTAAAAAAACTTATTAAAGTAATATCAAAGTTCATTAATCTATTAGAACCTATGCTTCTAGGATAGTCTATAAGTTGAATATAAAAGTTTTTAAAATCTAATTTAAAAAATATTATTAAAAAATAAATTAATATTAAGATTATAAATATTATTGATAGATTGATAATTATTTCTTTATATTTTTTTTTATAAAAAAAATAAATTCCAAGTATTATAGAGTAAGCTACAGCTGCATAAGCAGCTGGAACTTGTTTAGAAAAAAAACTCATGAACATTAAAAATATAGCCATAGACCATATATGATATTTATTTGCTTTTAGATTTTGAATGATAAATAAAGTAGAAATTAATAAAAAAAGAGTTGCATGCATATCTACAAATGGTGTTCCGGAAACCGTATAAGATAATGTTGAAAAACAGATGCTAAAAATGACGGCTTTAAATTGTTTTAATTGTAAATTTAAAAAAAAAAAATATACAATTATTGTTGTAGCAGCGTTAAAAAGAGACGAATGAATTGTGTAAGCATACCAATTTATACCGAAAATTTTAAAAAAAAATGATTGAATTAAATCCACTATTAATCCTGAAATAATCCAATAATCCTTTATCGGTGTATCGCCCTTTAATATCCTACTACTACTATCGTAATGTAAAAATGTGTCGATTGGAAAAGACCCTAAATTAGCATAATAAATATTTATAAAAAAGGAGTAAAGGAAGAGAGCAAATAAATAAATAAAATTTGTATTTATAGTTTTATTTTTAGTTAAATTAGTCATTGTGTAAACACATTAATTTATTATAAGACTGTATATTAATAAAAATTAAAATGGAACATTATCCTGAAACTGCTACTGAAAGATTCGATGATGCAAATTTTCATATAAATTATTGTTTATCATTTATAAAAAAATATATAAAAGGAAATATCTTAGAAATCGGAGCTGGCTGCGGTAGTTTTACAAAAAATTACTATAAATCAAAATTTAAAAATATTGTTTTAACTGAAAAAGATGAAAAGAATATTTTTGATCTTCAAAAAAAATTTAAAAAAAATTCAAATATAAAAATTTCAAATTTATCTGTTGAAAATATAAATGATAAATTCGATACAATACTTTATTTACATGTACTTGAACATATTAAAGATGATTTACAGGAAATAGAAAATGCAAAAAAAAAACTAAATGAAGGCGGCTATCTTGTAATAATGGTGCCCGCACACCAAAAAATTTTTGGCAATTTAGATAAAGCTGTAGGACACTTTAGAAGATATGAAAAAAGTTTTTTTAAAACTAATTTATTGCAACTTAAATTAATAAATCTTAAATATTTAGACTCTATGGGTTATCTTTTGTATTATTTAAATAAAATTTTTTTTAAAAATGAAACCTTTCCATCAAAATTAAAAATTTTTTTATGGGATAAAATTTTTACCCCTATTTCTTTGATCATCGACTTTTTAACTAATTATCGGTATGGGAAGTGTATTATTGCAGTTTATAAAAGAAACTAACTACTTTAAATCAGTGTCAATTTTTTGAGCCGCATTAAATAATTCTTTAACTGCATTGACAGACTTATCAAAGTTTTCTTTTTCCTCTTGATTTAAATCTAACTCTACAACCTTTTCTACTCCCTTGGAGCCAATTATAACTGGAACACCTGCATATAAATTTTTTGTATTATATTGTCCGTCAAGATGAGCGGCGCAGGGCAACTGTTTTTTTAAATTTTTTAAATAACTCTCTGCCATCTCAACTCCTGAAGCTGCTGGAGCATAAAATGCTGATCCCTTTTCAAGATATTTTACAATCTCAGCCCCTCCTTTTTTTGTTCTATCAATAATTTGATCTAATTTTTCTTTTGATAATTTTCCCTCTTTAATAAAATCGTTTATTTTTTTTCCATCAATTTCCGTTGATCCTAACATTGCAACCATACTATCTCCATGTCCGCCAAGAACAAATGATTTAATTTTTTGAACAGGTACTTTTAATTCCTGAGATAAAAAATAAATAAATCTTGCAGAATCAAGAATCCCAGCCATTCCGACAACTTTATTTTTTGGCAGTCCAGAATATTTCTGAAGTGCCATAACAATTACATCTAACGGATTAGTAATGCATATTACAAAAGCATTGGGTGATGTTTTTTTTATACCTTGTGCTACCTGTTTTATAATTTTTAGATTTATGCCCAATAAATCATCTCTAGTCATTCCTGGCTTTCTGGGTACGCCGGCTGTAATAATAATTACATCTGAATTTTTAGTATCCTCATAATTGTCAGTTCCAGATAGGTTAATGTTAAACCCATTAACTGGTGAGGACTGAGCTATATCTAAAGCTTTTCCTTTTGCTATACCAGCTGCTACATCAAATAATACTACATCGGCTAGCTCCTTTAAGGCTATAAGATGAGCTAAAGTTCCACCAATTTGACCTGCTCCAATTAATGTAATTTTTTTTTTCATTAATCTCCGTTTTATTTCATTGTTGGCATCACAAATTCCGGGTCAGATCTTAAACCTGATGGCCATCTTGAGGTGATAGTTTTTAGTTTTGTGTAAAATCTTACACCTTCAGGACCATGCATATGTTGATCACCAAAAAGAGATCTTTTCCAGCCCCCAAAACTGTGAAAAGCCATTGGGACTGGAATTGGAATGTTAATTCCTACCATTCCAATTTTAGCTTTACTTGAAAAAGTTCTTCCTGAGTCACCGTCTCTAGTGAATATACTTACACCGTTTCCAAATTCATGGTCATTAACTAATTGAAGCGCTTCCTTAAAATCTTTAACTCTTACGACAGATAAAACTGGACCAAAAATTTCTTCTTTATAAATTTTCATATCTTTTGTGACATTGTCAAATAAACATCCTCCAATATAATATCCGTTTTCATAGCCTTGTAATTTAAAATTTCTTCCATCAACAACTAGTCTAGCTCCTTCTTTTTCACCAATATCAACATAACCTTTAACTTTCACTAAATGTTCTTTTGTAACTAATGGGCCCATCTCTGATTGTTTATCCATTCCTGGACCTACCTTAAGAGCTTCTACTTTTTTTGCTAATGAAGCTACTAATTTATCTCCAATACCGCCTACAGCAACTGCAACTGATTGAGCCATGCATCTTTCACCAGCTGATCCATATGCGGCACCCATTAGCCCATTAACCGCTTGATCTAAATCACAGTCAGGCATGACAACACAATGGTTTTTTGCCCCCCCTAAAGCTTGAACTCTTTTTTCATTCTTTGCGCAATTTTCATAAATATATTTTGCAATTGGGGTTGAACCTACAAAACTTATTGCCATAACATCTTTATTATTTATAAGAGCATCGACCGCTTCTTTATCCCCATTAACTACGTTAAAAACTCCATCTGGCAAACCAGCTTCTTTTAAAAGCTCTGCTAATCTCATTGAACAAGATGGATCTTTTTCAGATGGTTTAAGTACAAATGTGTTTCCGCAGGCTATAGCCATAGGAAACATCCACATTGGAACCATTGCTGGAAAATTAAAAGGAGTTATTCCTGCACAAACGCCCAGAGGCTGGCGTATTGACCAGCTATCTACATTTGATCCAACATTTTCTGTAAATTCACCCTTTAACATTTGAGGAATTCCGCAAGCATACTCAACAACTTCTAAACCTCTTGTCAAAGATCCTTTTGCATCCTCATACACTTTTCCATGTTCAGCTACTATAATTTTGGTTAATTCATCTGAATTTTTTTCAATTAGTTCCTTAAACTTAAACATTATTCTTGCTCTTTGAAGAGGAGGCTTGTTTGACCAAGCTTCAAAAACCTTTTGAGCTCTATCTACTGCAATATCTACATCTTTGGTGCTAGCAAGTTTTACTTCCGCACTTTGTTCGCCCGTCGCAGGATTAAAAACTTTTCCAGTTCTTTTTGAATCCCCTTTGAAAGATTTACCATCGATGAAATGTTCAATAGTTTTCATGAAGTTATTGAATAAATAAGCTTTTAACTTGTTGCAAGCATTTTCTTGATAGAACCAATAGCTTTTGCTGGATTTAATCCTTTTGGACAAGAATTAGTACAATTCATTATAGTGTGACACCTGTATAATTTTAATTCATCTGCAACTTTTTTTAATCTTTCCTTTTTATCTCCATCTCTGCTATCATTTATCCATCGATAGGCTTGCAATAAAACTGCCGGCCCTAAATATTTCTCTCCATTCCACCAATAACTTGGGCACGATGTTGAGCAACATGCACAAAGTATACACTCATAATATCCATCTAATTTTTCTCTATCTTTTTGAGACTGTCGTAATTCTTGTTTTTCTGTT
>Ga0233444_10004894_pt1 | contig 12574 bp, 10 predicted proteins | sample SI_124_October20_6_FD_182792 | JGI IMG/M metagenome (GOLD analysis project Ga0233444, IMG submission 182792) | Seawater microbial communities from Saanich Inlet, British Columbia, Canada - SI_124_October2016_10_MG | ecosystem: Environmental > Aquatic > Marine > Inlet | place: Canada: British...
GAAGACCCAGTCCAATAAGAAGTGGTCCAATTAATTTTCCACCACCAAATACTTTCATTAACTTTGTTGAAATAGCAGCACTATGCAAGGCTGGCATAATTAATATATTGGCATTGCCTACAATTTTAGAAAATGGATATATTTCTTGATATATTGGATTCAATGCTACATCAGGCTGCATTTCACCATCAAAGTCAAAATCTACTTTTTCCTTTTTTAGCAAGTCAATAGCATCTCTAACATGTTTAGTATTTTTTGAAATTGGTTTACCAAATGTGGAATGAGATAAAAATGCTACTTTCGGATCAAACCCAAACAATCTAGAAACACGAACACAAGATTTAGAAACATTGACTAGTCTTTGAGGTGAAGGAAAATCTTGTACATTTGTGTCTGCTACTAAGATTGTTTTTCCTTTTGAAACTATCATAGTCATACCAAATATTTCCTCCCCAGTTCTTGGATCGACTACTTTTTTTAATTTTTCAATAGAAGCCGCGTAGTGTCTAATATTACCTGTAACCATCGCATCTGCATCTTTACAAGCAATCATCGAAGATCCCCAAGCAATACGATCATTTCTAACTAGACGATCTACATCCCTTTCTAATTGCCCATCTCTTTGTAATCTTTTGTAAAGATATTTTGTATACTTGCCTCTTTTTTCTTTATCTGTTGAGTTTACAATCTGAATTTTATAATTTTCGTCTAAGCCAATTTTTTTTAACTGTTCTCTAATTCTATTTTCAGCCCCAATTAATATTGGTATACCTAATTTATTTTTTCCAAATTCTATTGCCGCTTTAAGCATATTTTTATCTTCACCTTCTGCAAAAATAACTCTTTTTGGGTTTTTTCTTACTTTTGCGTTGATACCTTGCATTAAAGACATTGAGGGATCTAATCTATTTATTAACTCATCTTTATAATTTTCAAAATTATCAATTTTTTTTCTTGCCACACCACTTTTCATTGCGGCTTCCGCCACAGCTGATGGAATTACACTAATTAGTCTAGGATCAAATGTTGAAGGAATTATATATTCTTTTCCATATTTAGGTCTATCACCACCATAAGCAGCAACAACTTCATCAGGCACATCTTCTCTAGCTAATAATGCAATAGCTGTTGCAGCAGCAACCTTCATGTCCTCATTTATTTCTTTTGCTCTTACATCTAAGGCTCCTCTAAAAATATAAGGAAATCCTAATAGATTGTTCACCTGGTTTGGATAGTCAGATCTTCCAGTAGCAATAATTGCATCAGTTCTTACTTCGATAATGTCTTCAGGTTTTATTTCCGGATCTGGGTTGGCGCACGCAAAAATTATTGGATTTTTTGCCATGGACTTCACCATGTTCTTCGAAACTACATTTTTTGCTGATAAACCTAAAAAAACATCAGCCCCTTTTATTGCTTCTTCTAAAGATCGTAATTTTGTTTTTACAGCGTGGGCTGATTTAAATTGATCAATATTTTCTCTTCCTTTATAGATCACTCCTTTCCTATCGCACATTATAACGTTATCATTTTTTACCCCTGAACTCTTAAACAGATTTGTGCAAGCTATAGCTGATGCACCAGCACCATTAACAACTATTTTTACGTCCTCAATTTTTTTATTAGAAATATCCAATGCATTTATTAAGGCTGCAGTTGTAATTATCGCTGTACCATGTTGATCATCATGAAAAACAGGAATATCTAAAATCTCTTTAAGTTTTTGTTCAATAATAAAACAATCTGGAGCAGCAATATCTTCTAGATTAATACCACCAAATGTACCTCCTATATTTTTAATTGTATCAATTATAGAATCTGTATTATTGCTATTTACCTCAATATCAATCGAGTCTATGTCTGCAAACCTTTTAAATAGAACAGATTTTCCTTCCATCACAGGTTTTGAAGCAAGTGAACCAAGATTTCCAAGTCCTAAAATTGCGGAACCATTACTTATTACAGCTACTAAATTTCCTTTACTTGTATAATCGTAAGCGAGATCAGGATTTCTAGCTATTTCTTTAACTGGAGCTGCAACTCCAGGGGAGTATGCTAATGATAAATCTCTTTTAGTTGTTAAAGGTTTTGAGGAAATAATCTCAATTTTGCCTGACTTTCCTTTAATATGAAAATCAAGTGCTTCTTTATCAGAATAATGATCGATTTTAGATTTTTTTGTCATTTAAATTATGAGTATGTAATATAAATTATATTATTGCACTATTTATTTATAATTTGTGGCTTAATTTAGAAATTTTATGAACTTATTATCATCTACATATATTTTTAGTTTTTATACATTATTAAGTAGAATTTTGGGTTATTTGAGAGATATATTAATTGCAATATTTTTAGGTGCCTCAATATTCGCAGACGCTTTTTTTGTAGCCTTTAGAATTCCAAACACTTTTAGAAGATTATTCGCTGAAGGGACTTTTAATGCAGCATTTATTCCAAGTTATACCAATGAAAAGATTAATGGTAAAAATAAAGGTAAAAAATTTGCTGATGAGATTTTTAATTTATTAGTTCTAATACTTTTTTTAATTATTATATTAGTTGAAATATTTGCACCATATCTTGTTTATTTAATTGCACCAGGCTTTTTTGAAAACAGTGAGAAGTTTAATATTGCTGTAGAACTTACAAGAATAACTTTCCCCTTTCTATTATTTGTAAGTTTATCTTCCTTTTTTTCAGCTATTTTAAACTCTAATAATAAGTTTGCTGCAGCTGCTGCAGCTCCTATAATATTAAATATTATTCTAATAGTAAGTTTATTAATTTCTTACTTTGCTGATTTAAATTTTGCGAAACAACTATCTTATAGTGTCACTTTGTCAGGAATAATACAGTTATTATTTTTAATTTATTTTACAAAAAAATTTTATAGACCGTCTTTTGTATTTAAAGTTAAGGTAAGCGGTAAAGTAAATTTATTTTTTAAGAAACTTTTACCAAGCATTTTGTCTTCTGGTGTAACTCAAATAAATATTTTAGTTGGAACTATTATAGCCTCATTTCAAACAAGTGCAGTGTCGTATTTGTATTATGCCGATCGTATATATCAAATAAATTTAGCGATAGCGGGTATAGCCGTAGGAACAGTTTCATTGCCAATTTTATCGAAAGCTTTTAAACAAAAAAACATATCAAAAATTTCCAATATACAGAGTAGATCAATAGAGCTATCACTTTTACTGTCTATACCTGCTAGTTTGGGTTTAATATTAGCGTCAGAACAAATTGTTAGTGCATTATTTGGCTATGGTTCATTCACATTAAAAAATGTTGAAATGACAGCTTTGGCTTTAAAATTTTTTGGTTATGGAGTCCCAGCTTTTGCTCTTATAAAAATTTTATCTAATTTCTTTTTTGCAAGAAACAATACAATAACACCATTCTATATTTCTACTTTTATTGTTTTGCTAAATATTACCTTAAGCTTATCTTTTTTTAATAAATTAGGTTTTATTATTATTCCTATAGCAACATCAGTCTCTACATGGTTTGGTGTAATAATTTATACATATTTATTAAGTAAAAATAATTTTTTATTATTAAAAGATTATTTACTAAATAGTGTTGTTAAAATAGTCTTAATTGCAATTTTCATGTCATTTCTTTTAATATTTGCCTTAGATCAATATGCCAACTATTTAGAGTATAGTTACAAATATAAATCAGTTTATTTGTTACTAATTGTAGGTTTTGTTGCAAGTGTTTACTTGATATCATGTTATTTAACTGGATTATTAAAAAAAAAAAATTTTAAAACAATATAGATGAGTGATAAAAAATTAGTATTTTCTGGAGTCCAACCCACGGGCAATTTACATCTTGGTAATTACTTGGGTGCTTTAAAAAATTTTGTATCATTACAAAAAGAAATGGAATGTATTTATTGCGTTGTTGATTTACATGCCATAACAGTATTCCAGAATCCAATTGAACTAAAAAACAATATCTTAGAGACTGCTGCAAGTTTTTTAGCGACAGGTTTAGATCCATCTAAAAGTATTATTTTTAATCAATCTTCAGTTTCTGGTCATGCAGAGTTAGCTTGGATATTAAATTGTGTATCAAGATTAGGCTGGTTAAATAGAATGACACAATTCAAAGATAAAGCTGGATCAGATAAAGAAAAAGCTAGTGTTGGACTTTATATTTATCCAAATTTAATGGCAGCTGATATTTTGTTATACAAAGCTACACACGTCCCTGTAGGAGCAGACCAAAAACAGCATCTAGAATTATCCAGAGATATTGCTCAAAAGTTTAATAAAGATTTTAAATGTGATGGTTTTTTTCCTACACCAGAACCTTTAATACCTAAAAATATTTCAAGAGTAATGAGTCTCCGAGATGGCACCAAAAAAATGAGCAAATCCGAGGAGTCTGATTATTCAAGGATTAATCTAAAAGATAGCGCCGATGAAATTACAAAGAAAATTAAAAAAGCTAAATCAGACTCGGAATCTGTTCCTGATAATTTGAAATCTTTAGAAAGAAAACCAGAGGCATGCAATCTGTTAAATATTTATTCAGAAATAGCTAAGGTTGAGTTAGAAAAAGTTTTAAAAGAAATGGCGGGTAAAGAGTATTCCTACGTTAAAAAAAAATTAGTTGATGTCTTAGTGAGCGAAATATGTCCCGTGGGTAAAGAAATTAATAAATTAATGAATGATAAGTCTCATTTACTTGAGATATTAAAAAAAGGCAGTGAAAAAGCTAATATAAAAGCTGAGGAAAACCTTAAGAATATACGTGATAAAGTCGGATTGATATAATATACATTCTTTATGATCCATACAGAAGTAACACCAAATCCAGATTCTTTAAAATTTGTTTCAGAAAACACTATTTCTGAAGTTGGAACAGAGGAATTTCAAAAAAAAGATATCAATAAAATAAAAAATCTTTTTATAAAAGAGATATTAAATTTTAAAGGTGTAGAGCTTATTTTGTTGTCAAAAAATTTTTTATCAGTGAAAAAAACTAAAGAAGTATCTTGGAATGAACTAAAACCTGCCGTTATATCTCACTTAAATGACTATTTTGAAAACAATAAAGATCCTATTTTAAAAACTGTGTCAAAAGATAAGAAAAAACAACTAGATGGCGATGAGACAATTCAAAAAATAAAAGAAGTGCTAGACACCAAAATTAGACCAGCCGTTGCTAGAGATGGTGGAGATATAAAATTTAAATCTTTTGAAAATGGCGTCGTTAAAGTTGAGCTACAAGGTAGCTGTTCAGGTTGCCCTAGCTCTTTGATGACATTAAAGCAAGGCGTACAAAATCTTTTAAAACACTATGTTCAAGAAGTTAATTCTGTAGAGGCTAATTAAAATGAAAAAAAAATTAACATACAGAGATAAATTATTAGAGCTTGCTAATATTTATAATGTAAAAGAGATTCAAGAGTATATTAGAAGACGAAAGAATTTAACAACAGGACAAATTGAATTAATATTAAGGAAAAATAAGATAATAATACCTAAAGATTTTCAAACAAATTTTTATAAAGAAAATATAACAAAACCAATATCTAAAGTTTCAAAAAGAATAGATAATTTTAGAGATGAACGTTTTAAATCATTCAATAGATTTTCAAGAAAAGTTAGTTATTTAAAAAATGAAAGCAAAAGTTCTATAATTAATTTTTTTATTAAAATGTGGAAATCAGCTGGTGACGCTGGCCTAGGGTTTTTAAATATATTCCCAAAGTTATGGGAAACAATTTATGATTTTGTAGGAAATCTATTAACTGATTTATTTAATGGAATTTACAATCAAAAAATAAATTCAAGCAAAGCAAATAGTGCGATAATTGGTTTTTTTGTCATAGTTGGAATCGTTACTATTGTAATTTCTGGAGTAACTACATTTAATGACCCAGATAAAATCAACAAATCCCAAGTATTAAAAAAACAAGAGCAGATTAAAAAACTAAAAATTGAAGTTAAAAAACCAGAACCAAAAATTAAAAAAGAAGTTAAAAAATCAGAACCAAAAATTAAAAAAGAAGTAAAAAAACCTAATATTACAAAAAAAAAAGAAAAAGACGCAGAAGCTATTTTGCCAGAATTAAATTTAAAAACAGAAACAGTTTTAAATTTATTTAAAGATGTGGATTATGATTTGAATACTGTTAGATATGAAAAAAAAGTTCAGCCAATTTATTTTACACAATTTCCAAAAGATTTAGATGAAATCCAAAGTGTCAAACTAAAGAAAGAAACGTTTATAAAAATTGTTCTCCCATTAGTTGTGGCAGAGAACGAAAAAATATTAGAAGACAGATTTAAGCTGAAAAAAATTATATCTAAAAAAATGACAAGCGATAAAGAAAAACAGTGGTTAAGACAAAAATTTTTAGAATATAAAGTTAAAAAAGGAAGTATTGAAGATTTAATAGCAAGGATGGATATAATTCCTGCATCTATAGCTCTAGCACAAGCTGCTAAGGAAAGTGGATGGGGAACATCTCGTTTTGCTTTAGAGGGGAACGCAATATTCGGTCAATGGACTTGGAATGGGACAGGTATAGCTCCTCTAGATAGAGATAAATCAAAGAATCATAAAATTCTTAAATTTCCAATATTAAGAGCTTCAGTAAAAGCTTACAAAAATAATCTTAACACACATAAAAGTTATATAAAATTTAGAAAAATGAGAAAAGAATTAAGAGATAAAAATAAAAAAATTACTGGTTTAGAATTGACAAAAACTCTAGAGAATTATGCAGAAACCGGAAGTGATTATACTAAAATATTAGAACAAATTATAACACAAAACAAACTTATGGATTTTGAATTTGTTAGGTTAACAAATTCATCTAAAAAACGTGAAGTTGATTTATAAAATTATTCTTCGCTGATTACAAATTGAATTCCAAGCCATCGCCAAAAACCATTCTCTTCTCTTAAAGAGCAATTAATACGCCCACGTTCACCAATAAACTTTTCTTGTAATTCAATCTCTAATATATTTTTGCTAGTAAATTTAATTATTGATTTTCTCCAAGCATTACCTTCATTTGAATAGCAATTAATTTGATTAACATTTTTAGTATTTTCAAAAAATTTAACCTTCACTCTCGGAGGATTGCTAGATGAATTTAAATATTTTTCAGCAGGAAGAATATATTTAAATTTTAATGGTAAAGTTTTGACCAGTGTTTTAAATCTTTTTAGATCACCATATTTTTCATTAATAGGAAATCTTGGAAGTTCAAAGAAATCTTTGGTTTCATCTATTACACCAGAGTGTTGACCAAAAGCATACTTAAAACCTAATGATTTAATTATTTCTTTAAATTTTAAACTGTATTCGCCAAAAGGATAAGAGAAAAATAGAGAATTTTTCCCTAATTTTTCTTTAAATATTTTAATTGATTTATTTATGTCTTCATTAATAACTGCATCATTTTTATCTACTAGATATTCATGAGAGTGACTATGATTGCCTATTTCAACAAAATCTTCATTATCAAGTTCTCTAATTTGATCCCATGTCATATAATTGAAAGTACCAACTTCTCTTGTATTGACAAATAATATAAACGGGATTTTTTTATTCTTTAAAATAGGCCAAGCATTATTGTAAAAAGATGCAAAACTATCATCTATCGTAAGCAAAATTTTTCTTATACTTTTTTTATTAATTAAACTTTCTTCAAAGTTTTTTGGGTTAATAAACTGAATGTTTTCTTTTTCAATTATTTTTAATTGTTCTATAAAGTCTTTAATTTTGATGTTCGTTGATGGATATTTATTTTCCTCAAATCTGTGATACATTAATGAGATTATTCCAAAATCATCAATATTATTTGGTAGAGAATTTGAATATGATTTGTTTTCAAAAAATAAAAAGAATATAAAAAGGGTAATGATAAACGATTTTTTAATTATAAATTGCACAGGTCAAAATGATAAAATTGGTCTTAAAATAGATAATAATTTTTTTATTCATGATTTTCAATCTCAAATTAAAAAAAATGAAATAATTGTGTCGAGCATATTAAATTTGACTGTTAAGCACAAAGCAAAAATCAATGAAAATTTTTCTATTCTTGTGAACAATGGTCCCGGTAGTTTTTCGACTGTAAGAGTTGCATTAGCAGTTGCAAAAGGCATTAGTCTAGCAAAAGGAGCGAAATTGTTTGGCTTCAAAAAAACCGACTTACCTCTATTTAACCTTGTAAACATTGAAGTTTTAATAAAAAAAAATTTAATAGAAAAAAAATTGATAAAACCACTATATTTAAGTTAAATTATTAGATCTGTATGAATGTAATTGAAAAAAAATGCATAGCAAAAGGAGTTAGACTTACTGATCAAAGAAGGATCATAGCTCAAGTAATGTTAGACTCTAAGGAAAAATATGGATCAAAAGATCATCCGGATGTAGATGAGCTTCACAAAAGAATAAGTGAAGTTGATAGCAAAATTAGTATTGCTACTGTGTACAGAACTGTAAAATTATTTGAGGAGTCTGGTATAGTAGAGAAACATGATTTTAAAGGCGGCAAAGCTCGTTATGAGCAATCACCAGATGAGCATCACGATCACTTAATAGATATTAATAGTGGTGAAATTATAGAGTTTGTAGACAAAGAAATTGAAAAATTGCAAATCGAAGTAGCAAAAAAATTGGGTTATAAGCTTGTTGATCATAAACTAGAATTATACGGTTCGAAAATAAAAAAATAATTTGTCAAAAAAAATTTTTATTAAAACAATGGGTTGCCAAATGAATGAGTACGATAGCAATCGTATCTTAGATGTTGCAAAATTAATTAATTATCTGCCTACAAAAAATATTCAGGAAGCTGATTGCTATGTCCTTAACAGTTGCCATATTAGAGAAAAAGCCACAGAAAAAGTTTATCATGATATTGGAAGAGTTAAAAAAGAATTTAGAAACAAACAAAAGCCAATTACTATAATTGCTGGCTGCGTAGCACAGGCAGAAGGTGAAATATTATTACAAAAAGAAAAGTATATTGATGCAGTTGTTGGCCCTCAATCTTATCATGAAATAAATAAAATTATTCTAAATATTGAAAAAAAAAACAAAAAGAATAATTTTACAGAATTTAATGTAATTAAAAAATTTGACCAACTTAATTTAGTGAAAAATTCACATAGCAAAATTTCATCTTTTTTAACAATTCAAGAGGGTTGTGATAAATTTTGTAAATTTTGTGTCGTGCCATATACAAGAGGCCCAGAACATTCTCGATCATTGTCTGAAATTTTATCTGAAGCAAAACAGCTTGTTGATAATGGAGCAAAAGAAATTATTTTATTAGGTCAAAATGTTAACGCTTATAATTTTAAAAATAAAAGACTTTCTAATTTAATATTTGAGCTTAATAAAATTAAAAATTTAAAGAGAATTAGATATACCACCTCTCATCCGAAAGATGTTACAACGGACTTAATCGATGCACATAAAAATTGTGAAAAATTAATGCCCTTATTACATTTGCCAGTCCAAAGTGGTTCCACAAAAATACTCAAAAATATGAATAGAGGTCACACCATCGATGAATACCTCACAATTATTGAAAAGCTTAAAAAAAACAAAAAAACAATAAAATTTTCTAGCGATTTTATAATAGCTTATCCAGATGAAACAGAAGAAGATTTTGTTAAAACGTTGATATTGATGAAAAAGATAAAATTCATAAATTCTTATTCATTTATCTTTAGCCCAAGACCTGGAACCCCATCAGCAAGGATGAAAGAAATTGATAATAAAATTGCAAAAAAAAGACTGCAGATATTTCAGGCATTGGCAGATAATATAAAAAAAAATTATAGAAAAAAGTTAATTAATACAACAGCAAAAGTTTTGTTTGAAAACAAAATTAAAAATGCAAACAAATACTTCGGCAGAGATGAGTATTTTAACTCTGTAATTGTGGAAAGTGAATTAAACTTATCTGGACAAATAAAAGAAATAAAAATTAAAGACCATAATCACAATACTTTATTTGGTGAAATAGAATCGAGTATTAATAAAGAAAAGGAATTTGCGGCTTAAATTTATGTCAGAAATAAGTAAATTAGATCAAAGCTTGATAATAAAAAAAATTGATAAAGAAACTGTCAATGTTCAAATAACTGATAATGAGATGTTAGTTTCAATTGTAGGACAATTTAATCAAAATTTAAAACAATTAGAAAAATTAACCAATACTGAGATTTTCTTTAGAGGGAATTCAATAACGTGCAAAGGAAAAGAGCCAAATTTAAAAGATTTTTCTGAGGCAATTAAGTTTTTAATTAATAAATATTTTTTAACAAATATAATTGAAAAAGGGGATATAATACATTCAGCAAAAAATAATATGAAAAATGAAGAATCTAACGTTAAATCATTTCAACATTTAATTAAAACGCCACGTAAATCAGTAATTGCTAGATCTGAAAAACAGTCTGATTATATTAAAGCTCTTAAGGAAAATGATATTGTCATGGCTCTTGGACCAGCAGGAACAGGAAAAAGTTTTTTAGCAGTTTCTGTGGCAGTTACTTTATTAATGGAAAAAAAAGTAGATAGAGTTATTTTATCAAGACCCGCTGTTGAAGCAGGAGAAAAATTGGGTTTTTTGCCTGGGGACATGAAAGAAAAAGTCGATCCATATCTAAGACCACTTTACGATGCCTTATATGAATTATTTGGAGCAGACAAAATTGATAAGAAAATTGAGACTGGTGAAATTGAAATAGCCCCACTTGCATTTATGAGAGGCAGAACATTGAAAAATTCTTTTGCAATATTGGATGAAGCACAAAATGCTACTGAGACTCAGATTAAAATGTTTTTAACTAGAATTGGTGAAAATTCAAAACTAGTTGTTAACGGTGATCCTTCTCAAATAGATTTGATCAATAATTCACAATCTGGACTAATAAAATCTAGAAATATATTGAAAGATTTAAAGGAGATTAAAATAATCAACTTTGATCATACCGATGTTGTAAGACACCCACTAGTTTCTAAAATTATTAGAGCCTACGAGAAAAAAAACGTTGATGATAAAAATTAATGTAATTTTAAATAACATTAATTGGAAAAAATATTTAAAAAATCCAAACACTTATATTGATAAAAAGGTTTCATTAATTAATAAAAAAAATCTTTTGTATAAAAAAAAATTTTTAATATGCTCATTACTTTTAACTAATTCAAGAGAAATTAAGAAATTAAATAAAAAATTTAGAAAAAAGAATAAATCAACAGATGTTTTGTCATTTCCTTTTCATGGAAAAGAAGAATTAAAAAACACAATAAATAGAAATAGAGAAATTTACTTGGGAGATATTGTTATAAATTTAAACGAAATAAAAAACAAAAATAACAAAATTAGATTTAATGAAAATTTAGATAAACTTTGGGTGCACGGGTTAGTTCATTTATTTGGTCATGAGCACAAAAAGAATAAAGATTTTTATGCTATGCAGAATATAGAAAAAAAATATCTTAGATATATAAAATAAATGTGGAAAAAAATTTTAGAAAATCGATTTATAATATTATATGTATTACCACTATCTCTCGGGATTTTTTCAGTATTTAGTTTTCAGCCGTTCAATTTATCTTTTATTAATATACTTATACTGCCAATTCTTTTTTTATCTATAGTCTATGTAAGAAAAAGCTCCATGAGCATTTATAGAAAAAAACCATATAAAAAAAATTTATTCTTACTTGGTTTTACATTTGGTTTTGGATTTTATCTTAGTGGAGTTTATTGGATTTCTTATTCTTTGACATTCGACGATAGTTTTAAATTTTTAATTCCATTTGCTGTAATTTTAATACCATTATTTTTAGGTCTTTTTACTGGCATTACAACATTACTTGTTGGGCAGTATTTAAGTTATAATGTTTCATCTATTTTGTTATTTTCCAGCTCTATAGCTTTAACTGATTACGTGAGGGGAAAAGTTTTGTCAGGTTTCCCTTGGAACGTCTGGGGTTATAGCTTGTCATGGATGACCGAAATACTTCAAATTTTAAATTTAGTAGGTTTATTTGCATTTAATCTTTTAGCAATAACAATCTTTACATTACCTGCAATATTTTTTTTTAGAGGTAATATTTATAAAAAGATTATAATTATAGGCTCTACACTTATATTTATTTTTTTTATTTATATTTATGGAACGTTTACGATTAATAAAAATAAAGACATGTTAATTAATTTCGATAATAAAAACAAAATTTATACAAAAATTATTTCTCCTAATTTTGAACTTAAATACAATCTATCAATAAATGAGGCTAAAGATAAATTAAAAAAATTAGTCCGATATAGTGATCCAGATCCAAAAAAAAAGACACTTTTCATATGGCCGGAGGGTGTTTTTACAGGTTATGATTTTGTCGAAATCTCTCAATTTAAAGATATCTTAAAAAATAATTTTACCAAAAATCATTTAATTTTGTTTGGTATTAATACTTTAAATAAAAAAACAGGTGAGCATTATAATAGTTTAGTTGTTGTAGACAGTAACTTTGAAATATTGAGCCAATATAATAAAAAGAAACT
>Ga0233444_10004898_pt1 | contig 12572 bp, 7 predicted proteins | sample SI_124_October20_6_FD_182792 | JGI IMG/M metagenome (GOLD analysis project Ga0233444, IMG submission 182792) | Seawater microbial communities from Saanich Inlet, British Columbia, Canada - SI_124_October2016_10_MG | ecosystem: Environmental > Aquatic > Marine > Inlet | place: Canada: British...
GAAAAGCTACGTTTTGCGGGGACATCGTTTCCCTCTGGACTGGATTGCCCAGGGCGAGTCAGCGGAAGTGGATGCCGACCCCCGTTTGCATTATCCGTTGGCGCATTACGCGATAGCCCTGGCGTATGCCCAGCAGGAATCTTCGGAGCTCGAGGAGTTGTATATGGGCCGGTGGCAGCGTGACACGATTGCCGCTAGGGGGGCGATTATGGAGCCTTCCCGTCAGCAGCCGCTGGGCTTCGGTGGCGGCAAGCGCCGCTTTTTGCGGGGTCGCCAGGTCAGAGTTATCCCACCTATGAATTGAGAGTCAGTAGATGCCGAACCTTCCAGTACCAAACATCCCTAAAGGGGTGACAGAGTCGAATGACCGGCTGTTGGCGGTCAAGGACGACGAGTCTCTGTCGTTACTTCCTTACGCTGAAGACCAGTCGGCCCAGGACGGGGCTATTGCTGATGTCGCGAGCGTTACTGTCACGAACGCTCAGAACATTGCTATCAATGCCGCCGGGATCGTCACGAACGCCGAGGCGATTGATGCGCTTGACACGTTGATCGAGGAAGGCTCTTACGACGGCATCGATGGTGTTGACGGTAAGGGTTGGACTGGCGGCGAGTACGACGAAGAAACGGGTGTTGTCACCTTTTCTTCGACTGACGGTCTTGGGTTTTCGACTGGTGATCTTCGTGGTGCCGATGGACTTGCTGGCGAGGGTGACAGCGCCGGGATCATTGACGCACCCGACGACGGGAAACAGTATTTGCGTGAAAGCAAACGTTGGGTCGAGGCTGACGTAGAGGAAGCACCGGTTGACGGTCAGATGTACACCCGGCAGGACGGAGGGTGGTCTTTTGTTGACGCGTTTACCGAGGCTCCTGTTGACGGCAAACAGTATGGCCGTCAGGACAAGGGCTGGGCTGAGATTGTTGTTCCTGAACCCGACGGGTACTTGGGCGAAGCGCCTGTGGACGGCGGTCTGTACGCTCGCGGCGACGAGCAGTGGACTGTTGTCCCTGAGCCGGATGTGGGCGAGGCTCCTTCTGACGGGGGGCTGTACGTTCGCGGCGACGGGCAGTGGTCTGAGCTGCCTGAGCCTCCTGTGGCCCCCTCTGTCGGTGTCGGTACTGGTGGTCCTCCTGCCGGCGGTTCGAACGGTGACATTTGGATTGAGGTGGAGTAAGAGTGCCTGATATCTACCCCAGCGAAAACTACGCCTACAGCGACGGCTGGAAGCCGTGGGTCAAGCCGTGGGCCGTTGTCGATAGCGAGTGGGTGGAGGGTAAAAACGCGTACGTCAACGTCAACGGCGAATGGACTCACATTTGGGAGTCAACGCCGCCCGTTCTTGATCTTGAGATTCAAGTGTCCCACGTCGTCAATGACGGCATTTACGTTGATTGGGTAGCGCATCCTTACGCCACTGCCTACCTTCTGGTCACGCCCAACGGCGTAACAGCAGAAGTATCGAGCAACAGCTATCGCGACCGGGCACCTATTCCGGCCGTCGGCAAGTACACGGTCACCGCTTATCGTGTCTCCGAAGCGCTGCTCACTTCGCAGTCTGAGACTGTCAGCATCTGTCAGGTTCCTACGTCATTTACTGCCGTGCGTAACGGGACACGCGTGCAGTTGCAGTGGTCTGACGACAGCGTTGGGTTCCATGACGGATTCACGGTTGATGCTGGATCTCCTGTTTCCATCCCGGCTGGCACAACGACCCACACGGACACCACGCCGACTGCTGGGGCTGTAAACGTCTACAAGGTGAAGGCAAACATCGGCGCTCTTTCAAGCGCTTGGACAGGTTCCGAGTCTGTTCCAATAGAAGCGAACGTCCCGACGAATGTGGTGGTGGCGGCTACGACCACCATCGGTGAGTTGAAGCTGACGTATTCGGCTCCGTCGTCCGGTTCGGTGACTGGCTACGAGGTGCAGGCTTACAACGGTTCGTGGGTTGCAGCGTCGTCCAATAACAGTGGCGCGACCTACAAGTTCACTGGTTCTGGCAGCAAGTCAATGCATGTGCGGGCGAAGTCGGCTGGCGGCAACTCGGAGTATGTTGCGAAGTCGGCGACTCCGTTGTGGACGGCGGCACCGAACGCGCCTACTGGATTGACGGCTGCGGCAACCTCGACTGTTGGTCAGTTGAAATGCACCTGGTCGGCAGGAGCTACAGATTCAACTCACTCCGCGGCAAGCAGCTACACGTTGGAAGTATCTGACAACAACTCGAGTTGGACTTCGCTCGGCACTAAAAACTCAGGGACTATCCATACGTTCTCCGGCTCAGGTGAAAAGTACTTTCGCGTCAAGGCAGTCAACGGCGCTGGCTCGTCTGGCTATGCGGCAAAGGCGGGGACGCCGTTGTGGGCTTACCCGGCACCTGGCGTTGCGTCAGTCACCAAGTTTGTTCCTGAAGGCTCTTTTGGACGGATGGTTCTCACGTTCAAGACTTCAGGTGCCAACAACACTCAATACCGGACGGCGTTCTTAGTCGCTGGCGGCAGTTGGACTTACGGCAACTGGACCAACGTTGGGAATAACACAACGAAGGCAGTCCATGTTGGTACGTCCCCAAACGCGACTCAGACTGTGTACGCCTTTGTCGATTGCAGGAATGCGACGGGCCAGTCATCGAGGTCAACGCAAGCAAACTATGCCGTCAGGGGTAGTCCGCTTATGTGGCAGGCGCAAGCCACCGGCCATTACCGCAGCGGCAGATACGGGCAGGACACCGGAAACCCCCACCGTCCATACCAGGGTTACCACACTAACTCGTCTTACAACTACGACGGTCTTTGGTATTACGGCAACAACGCTTTCAAGAACCAGATGACAACAAGCGGCACCCACACGACATCGGCGTACAGGGTGCCGACCGTTTGGCAAATTACGCTGGTCCGTAACGGTGGGCAATACAACAACTCCGATGCGGTGTATCTCGGCACAACCACCACCGGCACGAAACCCGATCAAGGGACTCAGGGTGCAGGAGCGCACGTTGTTTATGACGTGGTGCATGTCGCCAGCTTGGTGTACGGCGAATCGGTTGCTGCGAATGTGCCTGCCAGTTTGTATAACAATTTGATTACTGGCGCTCGTCAAGGGTTCGGCGTGGCGACATCAAGCGGTAAGCCGTATATGTTTTTCTATGGAGTAAACGAAAACGGTTTCTCAGGCTGGAATCATGTGGAGCACATCGGATGACGGAGATAATCACTTCTGCGTTTTTGTTTGGCGTGTACCCTGTCCCTGTGGGTGCTAGGGGCGGTGCATAATGGGACAACTGCAACCGCTTGATCTGGTCGATTTCACCGGTGGGCTTAATGTCAACCGGACTGAGTTCAACCTGGCTGACAACGAGTCGCCAGCGATGCTCAATATCGAGATTGATCCTCGAGGCGGTATTTTCACGCGTTACGGCTGGGGCCGGTATTCGGGCGAAGATATTGTCGCCGACCCAGGGGAGTGGGATCCGAGGATCGCTTCGATGGCCGTGGACGAGGCCGGTGGCTACAGGGTTTATGTCGCTAACGGTTCAACCGTTTACGAGTGCCTCGCTGACGGCTCCTCGAGCGACATCGGCGTCCCGGTCGGTGGCAGTTCGCATCTCGCCGATTTCGCTGAGTGGGGGAATTACGTCTATATCGCTGCGGGCCTAGATAACCAGAGCCAAAAGCACAAGTCGAATTCGGCGGCGACCCCTCTCGGGCGGGCCTACAACAACGACTACACGACCCCGACGGGCGGGAACGTCCCTCAGGCTGAGCATATTGAGGCTCACGGCGGCTACCTGTTTGTGGCTTCGGTTGAGGAAGTTGTCGATATCAATAACACCGGTTCTGGTGTGCAGCGATCCCGGTTGCGGTGGTCGCATCCGTCGCAGCCTGAGGATTGGGCGAGCAACGACTACATCGACTTCGAGGAGGGCGGTGGAACGATCACTGGCTTGATGTCGTTCCGCGACCATCTGCTCATTTTCAAGACTGATTCAATTTGGGCTTTGTACGGGTATTCGAGCGAAAGCTTCCAACTCATCAAGGTGTCTCGTTCCGTTGGTGTCCCCACGCCTTCTGCTATCACCCGTTCGGAGGGGGCCGTTTACTTTTACTCGGCTTCTCAGCGCGGCGGCATTTTCACCTACGACGGCGGTTCTCCGGTGTCGGTTTCGCAGAAGATCAGCAAAGTCCTCGAGCAGGTGTCGAGCAGCGCATATCAGGACGTTTGGCTTGGCTGGGTTGGCCGTCGGTTGTGGTGTTCGTTGCCGTTTGACGAGTCGGGTGCTTCGGGTGTGCAGTCTGTGTTTGTGTTGGCTCCAGGGACCGGCGACGGTGCGTGGGTGCGTCACAAGCCTCATACCGGGAACTTGGTGTGTTTTGTTGAGGGGTCCGATGTCGGTTCGTTGCCGGCCATTGCGTTTATTGACGGGACCGCTGGCACGGCGACGGCAATCAACTTGGGTGCGATCAATGGTGCTTACGACACGATTTTGAAAGCCGACCAGTACGCAGCGTTTCTTACCGACGCTGAGGGCAACATGCTTGTTGAGGCCGAAGCTGGCGAACCCATGTTTCTCGTCGCGTCTGAGGATCATGCTCCTGGCGCAGGGTTCGACACGCTGTACCGGACGCGGTGGCTGCATGCCGGATGGCCGGAGCGTCGCAAGTCGTTCCGTCGGCCACGGTTTGCTTTGCAACGTCAAAGTGAGGACGTGGTGGTGAACGTTGCGACGAGTTGGGATTACAACGATTCGGCTCCTCAGAGGACTCATTCGGTTGGCGTTGACGCCGAGGGCACGACGTTTTGGCGTGCTGGTGGGGCGTCGGCGAACGGTGGGCTTGATTGGGGCGACGGTTCGGAGTGGGGAGGTTCGCTTTCCGGTTCGGGGTTGAAACGGTCGACGGATCCTGACGAGCATTTGGGCGGGCTTGGCGTTGCTCGAGCCGTACAGTTGGAGTTCTCAACTTCAGCACTGACGCCTGGTAAGAAGTGGGGCATCAATGCGATGTTCCTGAAGTACATACTCCGCAGATATACGACTTAAGGATTCTCTGATGGCGAAGATGCAGAAATTACGAAACATTGTCAACAACACTCCCGCTGACGCGTCTGACGTTGCATGGAACTACGGCACCCTGGAAGGGTTTGTCAATAACGAGCTCCTGAATAGGGATGGTTCGGTGTCGATGGCTGGCGGCGCTCAGCTTTCGTTGTCGGGGAATCCGGTTAACGATTTGGATGCGGTGTCGAAGCAGTACGTTGACTCGATCCAGCCTGTCGGGATGATGGTCGATTACGGCGGCGCGGTGGCTCCTACCGGCTGGCTGTTGTGTGATGGGGCGATCAGGAACCGGGTGGAGTATCCGGCTTTGTTTTCTGTGATTGGCACAAAGTTCAATTCTTCGGGCGAGGGGCCAACGCAGTTCCGTATGCCCGATTTCCGTGACCGGGTCGCTGTTGGTCCTGGGGACAATCTGCTTGGTGCTAGTGGCGGCTATAAGGACGCTCAGCTTGCCGAGCATGATCATGGCGGTGGCGAGCATTCTCATCCTTTGCCGAAGCACAAGCACACGTTGAGTGATCACACTCACACGATTGAGGCTCATAGCCATTCAATCGCGCACGACCATGGCAAAGCGAACACGAAGGAAAGCACCCACAATCACACCGTCAACGAGATGGTCATCAATAGTGGCCACAATGTGGCGTTCCAGGGCGGCGGTGGCAATCTTGGTTTGTCTAATGCCGACAGGATCGGCAACGAGCCGTTCACCTACGGGATGCCTATGAACGTTGGCAAGCTCAACGGTTCGGCGTCCGGCGGGAAGCACCTTCACGAATTTGATATGCCAGCGTTCACTGGTAATTCGTCGAATAACACTGCTGCTTTGGTTACAGGCAAGCCTGGCCCCGGTGACACTTCTGAGGTGAAGGACACGTCAACGAATAACGGCGGTTCTGCCAACACAGACAAGTCGGGCGTTTCTGCATCTAAAAAGAATTACCCACCTTTCGTCACGGTGACGAAGATTATTAAGGCGGTCTGACCGATGGCTTACAATCCACCTGATTACGGGGGCTACGAGCGGCAGAAGGCCGACGTCAACTACAAGTACAGCCAGGACGCGACCCAGAATGCTTACGGGCGGTTTTTAGGTCAGCAGCGTTTTAAGCGTGATCGTTCCGACGACCAGCGTGCTTATGGGCGGGCGTACCGCCCTCAGAAGGCCCAGTATGGCCAGCGTGGGTTGAGTGGTGCCGGCGTGAGCTCGGGGATCATGAATGAGTCGATGGGCCGCTTTGTTGGCGATTATGCTAGGGGCCAGCAGAGGGCTTACCAGGACCAGACGCAAGTGAATCAGCAGTACGATCTTCAGCAGTCGAATTCGGATCAGTGGCGTCAGCAGGCGCTTCAGGCGATTGAGACTCAGAAGGCGAATGATGTCGCTTGGACGGCACAGAACATCAAGGATCTCCAGCAGCAACTAGGGAGCGTGTAGGGATGAATACTCAACGTGAAGACCTCCGCAAGTCGGGTCGTGGGTCGAGCAGCAACACTGTCACGCCGAATCGCCGTGCGACCGAGTACCGGGACCAGGACGCTACTTCCACTTACGTCGAACAAAACAAGCGCAAGAAGGAATACACGCCTGGGGTGTTTACGCCTTCGAGCCGTAAGCCGGGGCAGGGCACTAAGGGGCTGGGCATTGCGAGTGTGAACCCTCGGATGATGGACGACTGGTCGCCTGGCGCTTTGGGCAGTCTTTTCAATAACGGTCCCGGTCCCGGTCCCGGTCCTGGCGGCGGTGGCGGCGGTGGCGGCTTCGGCGGTGGCGGTTACCGGCAGATCGACATGGAGCCGGTGTTCAAGCTTCTTGGCCGCAGGCCGCAAGACTACGAGTACGAGGATTTCAAGTTCGACCCGTACCAGGGGCAAGAGTTTCGTGCCTTCAACGGCGACCGGTACAACCAGTTGCGGAATGGGATTCGGGACGGGGTGTCAGCGGATCGTTCCACCGGCATGGGTACTTACGGCGACGCTCGAACCGAACTGCAAACTTACGACAACCCGTTTCAGAAGTCTTCGTACACGCAGAATGGGCCGATGCCTGAGGCGATGGCGAACATGCTTTCAGCGAACGGCATGTCGTTTGATTCTGGGGAAGCCCAGTACGGCATGGAAGCCGACGCTGCGTTCGGCCATTTGAACCAGACGTTGGGTGCTGTTGCCAATCAGAATCAGGCTTCTTCGATGCGGGCTTTGGCCGGCGACGAGCGGCGGTTCAACGAGTCTCTTGATTCTTCGCAGCGTTCGATGCTTCTCAGTGTCGGCCAGCAGGAGGCCAAGGCGCGAGAGGTGTATGAGAGAGAAAAGTTCGAGTACGGCGAGGAGATTGCTCGAGCCAATTATCAGCAGGCTGTGGCGATTGCTCAGACGAACCATCAGGGCAGGAACAACACGGCCCAGTCCAACGTGCAGGTCGAGAACGAGTACATGCAGAACGGCACCAGCACGCTGATTGATTTCATTGCCCAAGGGCAGAAGGTGGACCCCGAGATGCTCGCTGCGTACATCGGCGACGGAATTGGATACGGAGCCTGATATGACACCGGAACAGGAACGCATGTTCATGGCGTACCAGCAGTGGATGATGCAGGGGTCGAGTCCGATCAACGGTCAACTGGGTATGTCTCTTATGCCGCAGTTGGAAAAAAAGATTGGTGACACCAATTATCAGCAGGACCGGATGCAAATGCTTGGCGACCCGTTCTCGGGTTTCATGGCGGGCATGGGTGCTGCCGACTATCGGACGTTGCAGCCGACGATTGAGCGCGAGATTGTTGAAGCGCCTGGCTTGATGAAGTTCCAATCTTGGTTGGGTGCGGGGCAGGATACGGCTTACCAGATTTTGGCTGACGCCATGCAGGGCGGCGCGGACATCAACTCGGCATTTCAGATTGTGAAGAAAAACGTTGAGGAGTTTCCTGACGGGGTCGCAGCCATGTCGCTTCCACCGGGGGAAGACGTGAGTGCTCAACTGAGTACGCTTTACGGTCAGGTGGAGGATCTTGACCACCAGGTCAATGTCGATAAGGCCGCTGGTGGGAGCCTCGATCGTTTCGACCCGACTACTGGTGCTTTCTTCAACGAGACCGAGACTCCGTCGAAGATGAAGCAGATGTTTACCGATATGGGTTTGCCTTCGCCGGACGAACGGTACGAGGTGGATCCGTATGCGGAGCAGATGGGTCTGGCCATGGAGGGCCAGGGGTATGCGGGGCCGATGGAGATGAGCTCGGACCCGTATCGGCGAACAACGAACTCTGCCGGCATCTCTACGGAGAGGCCGAATTTGGATGATGTTGGCCTTGCGGAGCATTCTGCGATCTTGAACTCAAGGCTGACGGGGAACGACACCGCTCAGCGTGCGATCGAGGACGAGATCGCGGCGTTGGCGCTTGCCGGGACTCCCGGTGTTCAAAGGGAGCCAAGACAGCGCAATGAGCCGTTTGTTGGTGGGCCAGACGAGTCGATGTCTAAGATCGGCGACTATTTCGGTTACGGCTACGAGCCGCCGCAGACGATGGACATGCTGGATCCGATTACCGGCCAGGGCACGATGCGTTCCTGGTCGTTGACGCCGGTTCAGGACGAGTACGAAGACATTGTTCTTGGCGAGAACGACCGGCAGAGTGCGAATCCTCGGATCACGACGTACGAGCAAGCCGAGTTGGACCCCATGCTTCAGGAGTATGTGGGGAAAGGCGACAACACCTACGGCTTCAACATGGACAACGCCCCATGGCAGGACGCTATGCGGAGAAAGTCTTTAGCTGAAGCGGGGCAGGCCCGTGAGATCAAGCGTCCGAATTATCAGCAGGACATTTTTGACGGTGTTCGGGAGCGCAACAAGATTCGTAAGCAGGCCGATCCTGGTAGTCGTAACGCTGTTGCCGCCGCTGGGATGAAGGGCCGTAACGCTAGGCCGGGCCAGAATCTGACGTTGTCTGATTCGGGTATGAGTTTCCATAGTGCCGATGCGGCGATGCAGGGGCTGAGAAACTATGTGGATGCCCCGGCGGGATCGGATCCCTTTACTGACGCGATGCGTGAACGGATGCTGTATAGCCAGTTGAACGGATTCTGATGAGCGGTCTTGCTGCGCTCAATGAGGACGCGATGCGCCGGTATCGCGGCGGGTCGTTGACGATCAGCGACCCTGTCGGCCGGATCACTTCGGCTCAGGCGCGGCAGTCGGTTCGGCCTAGTAAGCCGAAGCAGTCGGCGTCGTACCCTGCCAGATTTCAGGGGCCAGAAAGAATTGCGGATCTTGAGGCGGGGCTGCGGGAGCGTAGCCAGGCCAGGTCGGGTGCTTCGAAGCCGAACGAGCAGGGCGGTCTTGCCAGCAAGTTTTTCAACACGACCATCGGCAAGGGGCTGGGTGTTGTTCTCAACAACCAGATTGTGAAGACGGCGCTTCAGCCGTTGGACATTCTTGGTGTCCCTCAGCGGATAATCGCTTCGACAATGCAGGAGGTTGGTGACGTCTTTGCCGGCGACGGGTTCAGCGGCAAGGACTGGCTCGACCAGGCGAACATGGACGCTTTCATCGACGGGAACCATGAGGGTTCCATCGGTATGGGCGATGTCTGGCGCAACCACGGCAAGGCTTTGGGCGCGGGCGACAACGAGTGGCTTGATGCTGCCGTTGGTTTGACTGGCGACCTTTTGACTGATCCGCTCACTTACCTTGGCGGTGTCGGCATCGCGACCAAGGGGTTGAACGGTGTTCGGGCCGGGACGCGTCTGCATGCTGCGATCAAGGGTGGCACAACTCTTGATAAGGCTCGAAAGGTCGCTGCCGGCGGCGAAGCTGCTGTCGCTCAGGCTATGAAGGCCGGTAATGCGGCGGCGAAGGGCGGGACGCGGGCGTCGATGGCTGGCCGTGCGAACCGGATGGATCGTTTCGCTGAGGCGTTCCAGTTGCTTGATCGTGCCGAGAATGCGAATCCTGGGGCGCTGGGCCAGTTGTATGGCCGGAATCTTCCTGCCGACGCTCAGGCGGCTCTGGTCGATAGTGCTCGGAACGAGATTGCCCGTCGCGGTCGCGCCGGTTTAAGCACAAGAGGCAAGGAGGTGTCGAAGGAGGTCAATGATCTGGTGGAGACAGCTTTGAACGTGAAGCCTTCTGCTGTGCGTGCGCGCATCCCGTTCGCTAAGGGTATGGGCGTTGAGGTGGGCGGTTCGGCTGGGCGTGCTGTGGCCGGTGGCCTTGGCGATGCTTTGGCGAAGCCTCGCCAGGCGATCAACAACTCGAAGTTTGGTAGCAAGGCGATCAGGGCGATGACGCCTTTGGATATTGAGAACGCCACCGCCAAGCTTATGAGTCCGGCTAGTTCGATGGACGAGCTCGGTGACGCCGCGGCGGCGTACCAGGTGATGCAGAAGGCCAGGCCGAACGCTGGTCGCTATTTGAACCTTGGGCAGCGGGAGATCAACAAGCGCCGTAAAAAGATTCTGAGGGAGGCAGGGGCCAAGGACGACGCCGCCTACCTGGCTAAGGCAGAGACTGTCGGCGGCACCGAGCTCAACAGGATGCTTGATTTTGCTGGCAATGAGCTCGCGGCCGAGTTTGGGGTGTCGGTCCCGAAACTGGCCGGGGATTTGAAGTACGTCCCTCACACGTTCAGTCAGAAATTCATGTTGAAAATGCAGAGCAGTAAGAAGCTGCGTGCTGCGTTCCGTACCGGCATGGACGATTTCGACCAGAACCTACAGGCCGAGTCTTCGAGCTTCTTTGGGCGTCAACTTAAGGGCGGCGAAGAAATTCTGCTTGAGGACGGACAGATTTTCAAGATCCCTGATCAGGCGACCATCGCCAATATCAATGAGGCGTCGGAAAAAGTTTTCGGCATGAAGATCCTTGAGGATAAGCCGATGGCTTTGGTGGACAACTATGTCCAGCAGGTGTCTGAGGATGTGGGTCGCCGTGCTGCTCGAGCGGAGATGGTCGCCCAGGGTGACAAGAGGTTCGGCTATTCGGACGACATTTTCGAGCCAGATACTGGCACCACGCCTATGCCGAGTGGGAAAGGCGACGAGGCTATCCTTGAGGTCAATTCGGCAGCGGAGCGGCTTGCGCTCCAAGGCGACGACACCATCGCCGCTCCCCGCGCTGCGAAGAAGGGGCAGTACAAGGCTTTCAAGGAGGCTCAGAAGTCTGCTGCTGAAGCCGAGATTCTGAAGAAGACGACGGACGCCGACGGCAACTCTATTGCCCGCCAGCTTGGCGGCGATAAGGGGCCGGAACGTATTTACGGGATGATGGAGGAGTGGAAGCAGGCCGGTCAAGGTATTGGCGTGGTGACACCTGAGGTGGACAATCTGCTGAGGAACCTTGCTCGGGAGATCCGCGACCCGAAGGCGCTTGAACGGGCGTACCGTGCTGCGAACCGGTTCTTCAAGACGTATGCGGTGTTGACGCCTGGTTTCCATGTTCGCAACGGTTTGTCGGCGATCTTCATGAACTCTGCTGACGGTGTGTCGTTGAAGACCACGGTCAGGGGGATGAAGGCGTGGGACGACTTTTCTCGAGCCACCAAGAACGGTACGGATCAGCTTGCCGGGAAGGCGTACATCAACAAGCTTCAAAAGTCGACTGTGCCTGGGGACCGGCAGGTCGCTCAGGCGCTTGACGCAGTGTTCGGGTCCGGTGCTGGTGGCCGGTTCACTGAGGCCGGTGTCGCTCAGGCTGGAGCCTTAGGTGGAGTAAGCCGAACCTTGCTGGAGAACCTGTTTACTCGAGGTAGCCAGAAAACTGGTGCCTGGGTTGAGGGTTCTGTCCGTATGGGTATGGCGATGGACGTGATCGAGGCTGGCGGTTCCGTCAACGAAGCTGTCTCTCGTATCAGCCGGGTGCATTTCGACTATTCTCAAACCTCCCGTCTTGACGATCAGGCAAAAGTCCTGATTCCTTTCTGGTCGTTCGTCAGCAGAAATATGCCCCTCCAAATTATGCAGACGTGGAGCCGTCCGCAAAAGTATTTGGCGTACGAGCACTTGAAGAACAACATGCCGGGCAGTTCCGTCAGCGAAGAAGAAGTGCCCGGCTACATTCAGGACGGTGGCGGGTTCGGGTTTGACATGGGGCCGTTCAACTGGCTTGAGCCTGACCTCCCTCACACTCGAGTCGTTGAGGACATTGAACGGTATTCGAACGTCCTTCAGGATCCGGCGGCGGCGACATCAAACTTCTCGCCGTTCTTGACGGCCCCGATTGAGTACGCCATGAACAGGGACGCGTTCACTGGCCAGTCGTTTGACGACGAGAAGGACTGGGAGCATGTGTCGAACCCTCTTGAACTTCTTGCGATATTGCCGGCCACGTTGACTGGGAGTGTCAAACAGAAGGACGGCGAGTTCTTTATCCAAACGAAAACAATGAACGCTTTGGAAGCGATGATTCCTGATTTGAGTCGTGCGAATCGTATGGCCGGTGTCGGTGGTCGCGAGTCTCAAAGGGTGAAAGAGTCTTGGGCGCGTTACCTCGGTTTGCCGGTTCGTAGCATCACT
>Ga0233444_10004906_pt1 | contig 12563 bp, 3 predicted proteins | sample SI_124_October20_6_FD_182792 | JGI IMG/M metagenome (GOLD analysis project Ga0233444, IMG submission 182792) | Seawater microbial communities from Saanich Inlet, British Columbia, Canada - SI_124_October2016_10_MG | ecosystem: Environmental > Aquatic > Marine > Inlet | place: Canada: British...
GCACCAACACAATCAACAACTCAGTTTACCCCCACTCAATCCTCTTTAGGACCGAATCAACTCACAGGGCAGGTCAACACGTTATCTTATGGCGGCCAGCAGTTTGCTCAAATTCAACCCCAAAAAGTGGGATTCCGATGGGGGCAATTTTTGCTAGGAATCACCGTTCCGTGGCTCGTCATCTTCGGAACAACTTTTCTGAGCGGACTCTTTTTCGATAACCAAGACTATCCCGACTTTTCTCGAATAGAATCGTATGCGATCAGTCCAGATGAAGACGGATGGTTCGTTCAAACGGTTTCTATCAACAATGGGGAGTCCATGGACTATCTGTCAGGATGTTGTTTGGAAGACAACACAACTGAGGCAAATATTGAACTAGGTTGGTATGATGGACAATCTCGGCCCATAATAGAACAATATGTAAACGCATCAACCAATAATTATGAAGAAAATAATATTGGCGCCTATTCTTCACAAAACCAAACTTTTTGGTTTAAGTCATCCAAATTTACCGCAGAGGAAATTATAATCGAAGTTAGGTTTTATGATTATGGAGCCGACGAGGAATATTATTCAAACGGCCAAAATTCTATGGATATGTTGTTCTGTTCCTTACCTATTGTCTATGTCGTAGGCCTTGTTGCGGCCTTCGTTAAAGGCAAAAATGCTCTTGGAATTGGACTTCTTTGTGCAATCCCCGCAGCAATATTGTTCATGCCCCTCCTCTTTGTCTTGCTTCTTCTCATGTTTAGCTTTTGAGGGAGATGTATGGCGTCTGCTACCGTGAAAAACTGCATCGGTCTACCCGAGGAGCTCTATTTTTCAACTCGCTACGCGGTGTTACGTGAACCATTAGGTATGCCCGTCGGGAGTGAGCGCTTGGCCGATGACGATGAGGCAGCCCACGCTTGGGTCGAATTAGAGGAGGGAGTAGTTTGTGTTGGCCGGGCTCATATCATCCCCCTGACGTCGGACGGATCAGGAGCCGACCACAAGGGCCCGGGGGCGCCTCAAATTCCAGCGTTTGGACCTCTTGCAGACCTTTCTGCTGCTCGCCCCGCATTTCAAATTCGTCAGATGGGAACGCTTCCACAGCACCAACGCAACGGTTTTGCCGGCCAAGTTTTGGCCGAACTTGAGCGAATCATGGTGGAATCTTACGCTGCCCGAACAGGGTTTCTTCAAGCAAGAGCCCATGCTGTGCCGTTCTACACGTCACAGGGTTGGACAGTTATTGATGAACCGTATGAGATTGTGGGAATCGGTCCACATTACTCTATGAGTAAGGATTTTGCATGATTGAGAGTTCATATATGCTTACTTAATTTTATTTTCACAGGCAATGTTCCATGAACGGCTCATAATAAAATAAATAAAGAGTTAAAACGTAAAATAAAAACGGATTTGCCCCGAAAAGAGGGACAAAAATGAAATTTAAACAAAACACACTGACAAAACAAAGAAAAGCAACGAGCGCCCCCATCAGTAACATGAAAGGTTCTCGTTCATCACAAGACGCCGAGATTCCAGAATCAGATTTCGAGTATTATCTGAGCAATAAATACAGAAAGAATGCGGATAAACAGCTTTACTTTGAAAAATTGTTGGACGCATTTCGAACTCTTTCTGAAGAAGCCCCCGAAGTTTTTGATTCGATCGCCCCGGAAATGCTTCAACGAAGTATTTGGAGCTGGAGGGGTGCCGACCCACTCTTATCTAAAAAATTCAATAATTGGATTCTAGGGGACTATCAATGGACTCCGTTCAATGAGATTTTACCAAACGAACCAACCTATGCGGACCAAAGCGACATCCTTCCTTTGAACCCTGACACGCTCAGCAAAGCCCAACAGGACTTCCTCGGCGACTTGTCCGGGCGGTTTTATGGCGACCCTCATCGATGGGATGCTACAACTCGGGACCAGTTCATCATCCTGGGCCTACTTGCTATGGCTGGTGGCGGCGGAGTCCGCCAAGGTAAACTGATTCATTCTCTTGGAATGGGGCTTTCAGAAGAAGGCGTCAAAGGTTCAAACACCGTTCGTGCTGCAAAAATAGCACTTTCAAGACTTGCCAATCCCTACGGGATCAAACTCTTCGCTCCTGCAACTGGCCATGGCGGTGAACGACTTCACTCGTTTTCCGACGTAGATTTAGCAGAAACCGTCCTACGTTATGTCCTCCATCATCAGGCCTCGTTGCTCTTGCCTTCTGCACCTGAGATGCCGTCGAATTATTGATTGCCATAACCATGGAGAAGACACATCCCATCGCGCCTTTCATATAGGGTTGGGCCGTTCTATCGGTTAGAGGGAACATTGGGTTCCCTATGAACAACCCGTGAAAAACGATGAATACGGAGGATTTGAACAAGCAACAATGTAAGGGACTCACTCAGAAAACCGACACTCGGTTTTCGCTTGCCTGCGAGCCAGCGCAAGACTCTTCTCTTACATTTTTCTTGGAAATTATATCGAACCAGTGCGTAGCATCGTGCACATCCCAAATTGACTTGCCCACAACGTGCGCTTTCGATTTGGATAGAGAGAACAGCGGGTTCTCTGTGTAAAAACAACCAAAATAAAAGGAAAGTGAAAAACATGAAAACGAAAATGATGAGCGTGCTAATATCTTTGTTCCTTGCCCTATCTGCTGTTTCAGCAGTTTCAGGCGACGGTTCAGATCCCCTAAACCCCTCAGACGGCGGCGCCGACTGGGATGGCGATGGTTTGACGAATGCAGAGGAGCAAACACAAGGCACCAATATGAACAATGCAGACAGCGATGGCGACGGTCTCCCCGATGGTTGGGAGGTTGCTAACGGATTGAACCCCACAAACGGCGGTGACGGAAACGCAGACCCTGATGGAGATGGCTTGTCCAACTCCCAAGAGTATGCAAAGGGTACCAACCCTAACAACTCCGACACTGACGGTGACGGCAAGTCCGATGCAACCGACCAATTCCCGAATGACCCCAACGACGGTGAATACTCCGACTCTGATGGTGACGGTATTCCTGATGCTTACGACCCTGACTTTACCGAGTCAGGCGCAGGCACAGGTAACGGCGGCACCGAAGGCGGTGGCGAATCCGAAGCTGGTGGTCAAGGAGAAGGCGAAGGTCAAGGACAGGGTCAAGGACAAGGTCAAGGACAAGGTCAAGGACAAGGTCAAGGACAAGGTCAAGGACAAGGTCAAGGACAAGGTCAAGGACAAGGTCAAGGACAAGGTCAGGGACAAGGTCAAGGACAAGGTCAAGGACAAGGTCAAGGACAAGGTCAGGGACAAGGTCAAGGTCAACAAGGTCAACAAGGTCAACAAGGTCAACAAGGTCAACAAGGCCAGCAAGGTCAACAAGGACAACAAGGCCAACAAGGTCAACAAGGCCAGCAAGGTCAACAAGGCCAGCAAGGTCAACAAGGCCAGCAAGGTCAACAAGGCCAGCAAGGTCAACAAGGCCAGCAAGGTCAACAAGGCCAGCAAGGTCAACAACAAGACAACGGCCAAGGTCAACAACAACAAGGCGGCCAACAAGGCGGCCAACAAGGTGACCAAACCAGCCAAGACCAGAACGGACAAAACCAGAACGGACAAAACCAGCAGCAGCAAGGTCAAACGCAAAACGGACAGCAAGGTCAACAAGGCCAGCAATCCGACCAGCAACAAGGCCAGCAGCTCGACAACCAAGCTCAGAACGGAGAAAACGACAACGACGGCGACGGAATCCCTAACGATGTGGACAACGACGACGACAATGACGGAATCCCCGATTCTATCGATGATTCCCCAATGGATCACGACAACGACGGCGTCGATGACGCTGAAGATGACGATGATGACGGCGATGGAATCGACGACAGCTTGGAAGTCAACGATGGCGACCCGAACACCAACATCTACGACCACGACAACGACGGAATCTCAGATTCAGTCGACCTCGACATCGACAACGATGGCATTGACAACCGAAACGATATCAACGATATGGGCGAAGACATGTCACGAGACCACGACAACGATGGTCTCAACGACGCCGATGACACTGACGACGACAACGACGACATCCTGGATGTTGACGAAGCCGACGGTGCATCCGGTCAATACCGCTACGACCATGACAACGATGGTATCTGGGATCTTACCGACAACGATGACGACAACGATGGCCTCATGGACTGGTTTGAAGTTAACGACGGAAACTCCCTTACGGGTCAATTTGACCACGACAACGACGGAATTGAAGACCACGAGGATGACGACGACGATAACGACGGCATCCTTGACATCTTCGAACTCTGAAGCTGACGTGAACCAACGGTCTGTCAAAGAACCGACTCACCAGAGTCGGGTACAGCAGGCGCTTTGGGGCTTCGGCCCCATGGCGCCTCCCCCCCTTTTTTCTTTCATCACTGGAAATGATACGAATGTCATTCTGTGATACGCAAGCGCTCAATCGGGCCACGCCTTTCAAATAGGGTATTTCAGTGGGAGATTGATTACGAGGTGTCCGCATGCTCTCAAGACTAGAAACAAAACAGATTGAAGAACGCCAACAATTTTCCATGGCGATGATAATTGTATTCCTAATGCTTACAAGCACCTTGTTGGCCTTTGTTCAGGGCATCAATGATGGGGATGAATCAACGACCGAAACTCGCTTGATTGAAGGAGATACCATTGGGCAATCACTCGCCCAATCTACCTATCAAGCCGGTCAAGGCAGTTGGAACGGCCCTCAAGATGGCGTAGACGCCCTCGCCCATGAAGCGCTTTCCAACATGATGTGGTCCGACCCTGGAATCTCATCTGGAATCATCACCGATCTTTCAGTTCTTGAATCCGTTATTCCATTGTATGCGCCCATGCTTGAAGAAACAAACCTCGGCGACCACGATAACGATGGTGTAGACGATTTGAACGACTTGGACGATGATAACGATGGAATATACGACCTCCTCGAGCGATTCGATGGTTGCTATGGAACGGACCCATACGACCACGATAACGATGGAATTCCAGACATAGACGACTGGGACGATGACAACGATGGAATCCTTGAGGGGCCTATTGATTATGAGGCTCTTGAAGCCCTTGGACTTGACCCACGCAATGTTTCAACAGACCGTTACCTGGACCCAAGCGTCGTCCACTATTACCCCAACATTGGGGCTGTCGGAGACTTTTACCTCGCCGACCAAAACCCAATGGATCACGATAACGACGGAGTGACTGACGAAGACACTGACGGCGCAGGCCCAGGACGTTACGATGAAGACGACGATAACGACGGACGAATTGACCAATTTACATGGCCTTGTGACCTTGACTCCGATGGCATACCCGATTATTTTGACAACGACGACGACAATGACGGCGTTCTTGACGTCGAGGACGCTCACCCGTACGACGCTACGATCACTAATACAATGATGGGGGCTGCTATGGCCAGCACAACTGACGACCTGAATTATTCCGCAGCCCGCACATGGGTATTCAATGAATACCGTGGCTTCTCAGGCGGCGTAGATTACGTTGAATGGGAGCGAAACCGCGTCAATGGACCAGGTGCAACAGCATCAGGATTCCAAGCACAAGGTGCGCAAGGAACTCCTTCCTTCAGCACCATTGTTGACGGTGACTTGGATGGTGACGGATCACCTAACTTCCTTGACCCCGACAACGACAATGACGGTACGCCTGACAGTGCAGATACCGACGACGATAACGACGGTATCCTCGACATGGTTGACCCAGACGATGACAACGACGGAATCCCCGATACATGTGTTGAAATCGACACAAATGGGGATGAGATGAGCGATTACACTCGCACAAAGAACGGTGTTGTGACTGGATTTAGCAGCGCTTCCCTTCAAGGCGGCGCTGGTTATGTCACAGCAACTAACGTACCTGCAAGCGGGTCTGGAATGGACCTCCTTGTCGACATCGTTGCAACAGGAGGCGCAGTAACTTCGGTGACCATCAGTGACGGTGGACGAGGGTTCTCTGCAGGAGACAGCATCATTATTTCCGGTGGAAACTCGGGAGCGAGAATTGATGTCGCAACCGTCTCTACGGCAATTTTCCAAATTCCTGGCGCTGACAGCAACGGAGACAATGTAATCGATTGTGAAATTGACTATGACAGCGACCTTGACGATGACCTCCGCCGACCGTTCGACCAAAATTACAACGGAGTTTATGACTGGCTTGATACCGACATGGGAGGTACAGAATCTCCAGACAATCTCGGAAACTTTGCCGTTGGCGGCGCCGATATCCCTTACGATACGGATAACGACAACATTGACAATGAAAACGACTCGTTCCCACTGGACGACAATGCAATCGTTGCTACCTGGAACTGTCCAACCCAAGCAAATCCGAACCCTGTAAATCCAGATCCAAAGTGTCAAACACGCCGAGCATCCTTTTCCCAATTCAATGATTGGGACGGTGACGGAGTCGACAACTGGGATGACGTGGACGACGATAACGACGGTATCATTGATTTGCTTGATATTGATTGGGACTGCGACTTGGACAACGACAACGATTTGCACGTCATCAACGGCGCTCTCTATCGTGACGATGGACCCAACGACGTAGATTCCGATATTGACGGCGATGGACTCGAAAACAGCATAGATTGGGACGACGATAACGATGGTGTATCGGACCTGTTTGACCCAGACGACGGAAACTGCGGTGTTCTTGATTACGATGCAACCGACTCATTCGGGACTCCATATTACCCGGTCAACGACGGAGGCAACCTTGACGGGAGCTCAGATGGGCAACTCTACGGAACCAACTCCTCGGACCACTGGAACATGGTTTTCCAACACTATCCTTTCGCCGACGTTGTTCTTGATTACAACGGATACGACGCAACCACCACTCCAGTGACTCCCGGAACCGTCCCCGAATTTTACTGGTTCTTCTTCGCCCGCTGGTCTCCATACAACGGAGCTAACGAGTGGGATATTGATTCAGACGGCGACTCTCTCATCAACGGATTGGACATCGACCAAGATGCAGATGGGATGCCCGATTGGTGGGACCAAGACGAAGGTAACGACGGTGTACTCGATATCAACGACATCAAGATGGGAGGTAGTTACAACCTCTCTGTTTGTGGATGGACCGCTGGTAACTTGGCCCAAGGATATGTCTGCGGATACTCCTACGCTCTAGCCTACAAGATGCCTCTGAACGGAGTCAACGCACAATTCGGATCTCCTTACTCAACCCGTGCAGATGCTAACTTTGACCAAGGTGCAACAGCAGGTGGACCTTCAGGAAACTGGAGCTGTACTCCGGGTGCCCAAGGTGGATGTTACCACTATGACTTTGGCGGCGATGGAAATATTGATTCAGGCCTAACCTATGTGCAAATGAACAACAACCGTGACGCCTATGTCGCCTGGATTGGTCTAGCAACTGGTCTTTGGCAGTGGAATACAGATAACGGCCCAGAAGCAGATTTCCCCGATGAATTGGGGGCAGATTTGCTCAAGAACGATGTTGATGGCGACATTGATGGTGACTTCACAAATTCAACAGTAGACTTGGACGACGATTACGACGCCATCTACGACTGGTACGATGTTGACGACGATAACGATGGTATCTGGGATTTCTTTGAAATTGATACCAACTTCGACTTGGATGACGACACCGGTCAAAACAACGGCAATTTCTTCCAAGGAACAAACTGCGATGATAACGACGATGACGGTAACGATGCCGACGCTGATGACGACGGATTCTTCCAGTCTGTATGGGACCGAGGTATTCTATCGCAAGGTCTTCGCAGCCCAAGTATTTACGACGTTGACAACGATAACGACGGTATCCCTGATGGGGAAGACCCAGATGACGACAACGACGGCCGCATGGACGTAGACCAGGAACTTCTCCCAGGATGTTTCTGGGGTGAAGAACAATTCACCTTTGACAATGACAACGACGGCATCCTAAACTGGGCTGACGATGATTGGGACGGCGATGGCTTGACCAACGCAGCAGAATTGCTTGAAAGCATTACTGCTCCATTTGACCACGATAACGACGGCGCCCGTGACGATATTGACGAAGATGACGACCAAGACGGTATGAAAGATGAGGACGAAGTTCTCCTCTGGCCTACACGCTTTGACCGCAACTCAACCAACCCTTGGGACCACGATGACTTTGGTAACGGCGAGGCTATGGCTAACCCATTGGATGCAGGAACCGGCCCAGACGCAATTGACAACGACGACGATAACGACTCGCGTGTTGACGCTGATTGGGACCAAATCGAGGATGTTGAGCTCTCTTCCGATTGGGACAGCAATAACAACGGAGTTCCTGATGATGAAGATAAACTACCAACTTACATCACACTTGATCTCCCAAACAACCTTTGGTTGGATGCACAAACTCCCTCAATTTTCTCGGGTCACGTTGATTGGGTGAGTCCAGTTTCCGGCCAGGTAGTGCCAGCACCTGAACTCCCTGTTCAAGTTCACATTGAATGGACCAATAACAACACGACTGCCATTGAAACCACCAACGTCCTTACAGACGCAGGCGGAAACTTCAGCGTCGGACAGTTCCTTTACCCTGAGGACCTAACGGTCGGAGATAACACGACTTACAGGGTCTACGCCGAAGTAACTGAGATGTTCGTATTCAATGGAAATCAATCACAATCTTACTACATCGGAGCAGAAGCAAACATGACCGTTGATTATTCAGCATGGACCTATTTCAGAAGCGATGAACAACCGTTCTGGCTTGACTTCAAGGCCCACTACGAAGCGGATTGGGACCGGGGATTGTTCGATAACCGAATCAAGAACTCACCCATTTCCTTCTCCATCTTTGGAGGACTCTTTGGAAACCTCACTACGCCTACAAACTTTACCGGATTGGGCAATAACGGTTACCGAACAGACGCCACTGGATGGGCCTCTCTTACCTTTGTTCAAGACCTAGGTATCAGCGGAACTTGGAAGCAGGTACAATTCAATTCAAGCGCCGACAATGGTGTCGGACAAACGCTTGGAGCATACGAAGAAATCGTATGGAATGCTCAAACTCTCCGACATGACATCGTTTTGGATTCTGTAGGTGAAGCTGTGCGTTACAACTACACCAACACAAGCCTCCCTGCCGGTGACATTGAAATCATCGCTCGTGTATCCCCTGAACTCGCACCTGAGTGGCCATTCCCGTTCTTGAACGGTGATGAAGCAGACCCGTTCTCAGTCCGTGTCATGCATCGCATGAACATCGAGGGAACCATGATCATTGACGGTCTTAGCCCGATTTATTACTACGATGCAACGGTTAACAACGGCGATGGTACCTTTGGTGACTGGGCAACACTGTTCCACCAACCAGCTCTGGATTTAGCAGGCGTTGATTACAACGACGTGTCCTCGTTCAAGCCTTACCCAGCCTCTTGGGACGGAACTCCAAGCAGCCTCACAGGTCAAGCAGCAAGCCTTAGGCCGTTCTTGTCCGCTAATGGAACTCATTGGTTCATCAATTTGGTGAACGGCGGAGATGGAAACCTTCCTCCGTGCGGTCCAGTTGACCGTAACGACCCAAACAGCCCTGTGCGTTGTGAAATCGTTCCAGAGATGAACACTGGAGAATCCCTCCAAATTATTGGAACGGTTACGAACCGTACCAACGATGCATGGGACCAAGATGCAGTTTCGCTTCAGGTTGACGTTGACAAGAATGGTCAGTTCATCGGTGCCGGTGAAACTGCATTTACGCAGCGCCCTATCATGAAGGATGGCGACGCAACCTTCGACTACAACTGGTCTTGGTTCAGTCAATACGCTGCTGGGACCTACGGTGTGCGAGTTGACTTTGCCAACTCTGCTTACTACTTCACTGGAAACTCTTCCACGCTCGCAACCACAGGTGCATACATCAACGTCACCGTGGTTGGAACAACAGACTTCATCACGACCTCTGTACCTCGTTTGTATCGTAACACCAACACGACCATTCAGGCGAAACTTGTTGACAACTCACTGCAGCCTGTACGAAATGCACCGGTTAACTACACGTGGTCATTCGATGGCAGAACCGGAATCAACTACACGGACAGCAATGGATTCTTTGAAATCCCATTCAACATCTCTGCTCAGGACGATTTGGGCAACTTTACGTTGCAGTTTGAATATCCAGGTACGTCGCTCATGAAGGGCAACACGGCAACACAATCTGTTTGGGTGGTATCTCGTACCTACATGCAGGTGCTCTCTGCAGAAGATAACATACGGCGTTCGGGAGATAAATGGGACTTCACGGCACAATTAACCGATGATAACAAGACGCTTATTCGCGATACAGGCGGTTCAGCCCTTACTGGCTCAAGCGCACCAAACGGCGGACTTGTTGATGTGATCTTTGAAGGAACTGACTTCGAAGGCACACTCCATCGCCAAGTTGTCGCAACAGTTGCCCCAAGTGCGGGTGTTGTCTCGTTGCCAGAAATTGAATCAGACGGCTCTCACCTCTGTTTCTATGACGGAAACGGCGATAACATACCAGACCGAGATATTGACGGTGATGGTTTGGAGGCCGAGGAAACCATTGGATGTTTGAAATCCAACGTGAGCCCACTCAACCCGCAACTACTTCGCGCCGACCCCGAATCTTTCCTCCCGGATGGATTTGGACCTGTCAACGTGATTCTGCGATTCCATGAAACTCTACCAAACGAAGGATGTCAAGAATTGGACGTTAGTTACCTGGGCATACAGGGAGCATGGGACCCATGTCTCCAAATTCCTGGAAACGACCATTTCCGGCTTGTGATGACCAACAATGCAAACGGCTTCTCCTTGATTGGCCGCACGGTGATGACCGTCGACGATCAAATCGTTTACACGAGTGAAATTGACTCAATGACGGGCGAAGTCATTCCAAAACCAATGATTGTCACAGGACAACTCACCGATGAACTTGGCGTGAATCTTACAGACCGTTCTATCCGCGTCAATTACGAGATGGTCAACGGACAAACTGGGCCGGTTGCCTGTCAATCTGGAACGACCGACAACGATGGGTACTTTGGAATCACCTGCCCTCTCTCTGACGTGATGGCTGGAAAGGCCAAGGTCACAGTAACCTATTCTGCTTACGATAACAACGATGCATACCGATACGAGAACAAGTCGGTTCAGACAGAATTTGAGGTCTTCTCGAACTCGACGCTTCAAATCACCGAAGTTGGACCGTTCATGTCAAGTGTTGACCAGTTCGTCGCTCCTAATGGTTCACGATACCCCGTTCTTTATCTGAAGGAATCCTTCCACGTAGATGCGTTCTTGGCTCAGTCCAACGGACAGTATGTTGGTGGAAAGTGCCTCAACATCTATCTTGACCCTAACGAGCAAGTTCGTCCTTTGGCGACCATCCGAACGAGCAACATCGATGGAAGCATTGAGTGGTTCAGTGCAAATCCGGACCAGAATCCAACTCTCAAAGGCGTAGAAACTACCGGTGGTAAGCTGGAAGGCTTCCGCACGCTCCGAGTTGCGTTTGAACCAGATAGAAACGTCCCTGGTGGTTGTGACAAAGACAACTCGGGAGCCTTGAACGGGTCGGCTATGGACATTGAAGTCCTCGTTCGCTCACGTGTTGACATTCAAGTCAAGACCACTTGGAGCAACTCGGGTGAAAACGGTGCAGATGTTGGAGACACGATCTATGGAGAAGTCGCCTTGCTGCGAAACCGTCTTGATTTGGCTGTAGAAAACGAAGAAGTCATCTTCGCCTACCAGTACTTTGACACAAATTCCAGCGAATGGGTGCTTTCAGATTTGAACAACAAATCGCGAACCAATGAACAAGGAATCGCTTCCTTTAGCTGGGATTTCACTGGGCCAACGTGTGACGGTGTCCCAGGATGCAGCGGAGAGTGGAGAATTACCGCCTATTACGGCGGCTCAACGTACTTTGCAGCCTCAACGGACAACATCACGCACGAAATCACTTACTTGAAGGGTGGAGATAAATTTGGAGCCAACAATTTCCTGACTCCTGGAAATCTTGTCGCCTTTGCCATCGTATTGATGTCGCTCTTGATCGCAGGTGCGGTTTACTACCGCCGTGTCCAAGAACGCCGACAGGTACAGGCTCTACGTGGTATCCTGACCGATGCAATGATGCAACTTGAAGCAAGCAACGAATACATTGCAGCAATCTTTGACTGCTACAAGAGTCTCGTCAAGCACTTCAAGAAATACGGCTTCATGAAGAAGGTCTACGAAACAGCCCGTGAATTCGAGGCTGCAGTCCGTACGGCGTTCAGCATGGTCCCAACCGACCAAATGGATGACTTCCTGTCAATCTTTGAGGAAGCCCGATATTCAGAACACACGATCGACGCTACACACCGTGACCGAGCCATTCAGACCCTTAACGGCATCACCAATTCCTTGACGATGTCTCTTGGAGAAGAATCGGTCGTGAAGCGCGTTGACGTGGCTAGCTTGTATGAGAACCAAACCAAGGCTGGACAATTTGTCGCAGCCGATGGTA
>Ga0233444_10004908_pt1 | contig 12561 bp, 12 predicted proteins | sample SI_124_October20_6_FD_182792 | JGI IMG/M metagenome (GOLD analysis project Ga0233444, IMG submission 182792) | Seawater microbial communities from Saanich Inlet, British Columbia, Canada - SI_124_October2016_10_MG | ecosystem: Environmental > Aquatic > Marine > Inlet | place: Canada: British...
GAGTGGCATCCATTAGACGTTCCAACGATGGTACATACAGTAACTTCAAGTAATATTCCAATTGGAGCAATTCCTTTTGACCAAATTTGGCAAGCACCAGCCGATACTTTCTTTCAATATATTCCAATTAAAGTTGGATTGTATGAATATGTATGCACTCCTCATATTCCTAATGGAATGACAGGGAAATTTAATGTAGAGGATACTACACTATCCAGTAATTATATTTCATTAAATAAAAGTCCTTTTATTTTCCCCAACCCAGCCAACGATATTATTCACTTTTGTTCTGAATTTGTCAACTTAGAATTTGATATATATAACATCTCAGGAAAACTAGTTCTCAGTGGAATTTCATCCTATAATTTTAATGTTTCAAAATTACCTACTGGTATATTCTATATAGTTGTGTATGCTGAGGAGCCAGAAAAATTCAAATTTATAAAAAACTAAAATACTGATGTACAGTTTTTTAATGTGTCAAAAGTAATTCATAAGTAAAACCATTAGAAATTTTGAAAATCCAAGAAATTTTAGAGATTAAAGACCATCGTCCGTGGGTATTACCTAATGAAAATTGGAGTTTTTACCAAGAATGGAATAATGCTATCTTTTTACATTTCAAGGTAGAACTAGATGAACTAAAACAATATATTCCTAAAGAATTAGAAATAGATCTTTTTGAAGAGAAACCATGGGTATCTGTAGTTGCTTTTACTATGGAAAAAATAAGACCTAAAAATATTCCAGCATTTCCACCGATTTCAAATTTTCATGAAATTAATATTAGAACCTATGTGAAAATGAATAATAAAACTGGCGTTTACTTTTTAAGTATAGAAGGAGGAACAAAATTATCTTGTAAGATAGCTAAATTCATTTCAGATTTACCTTATAGATATTCATTAATAGAGCGTTCATCTAAACATTATTCATCTAGTAATTCTAATTTTAAAGACGAACTATGTTTTGAGTTTGAAATTGGCGAACAAATAGAGCATAAGTCTGAACTTGACAATTGGTTAACAGAGAGATATGCTCTTTTTCAAGAAACCGATAATTATATTAATGAGTATGAAATTCACCATTTGCCATGGTTGGTAAATAATGTAGAGGTAAAAAGTCTTAAATGTTTTTATCCAAGATTTAAGAACTTATTGAACAATAAACCAGATAAAATGCAATATTCTAAGGGAGTTAAGGTTATAGCATGGGGGAAAAATAGAATTAAAAAGTAAATTTTTAAAACTAATTAAATTCCTTCATCAGAATTTTATTGCAAATTTACATTTCTAAATTCTATAAATAGTGGCTAAAAAAAGACCGGTTGTAAACATTGACAATAAACCAGAAATGCATTTGAAAAATGAACTGTTTCAAAACGAGGTACTTCGTCCAATATTAAAAATGCAACATGATATAACTTTAAATCTATTTTTTAGTCATATTAATAATTTAGGGATTATTTGGGACAATCTAAAAAAAAGTAAAAAAACTCAGTGTGTTGACAACCAGTTATCTAAAAATATTCAATTTAAAAATTTAGTAATAGGAATTATAGTTGGACAGTTTAATGAACTAGAATTAGATAAATACTTGTCAAACTCTAGAGAATACAACAAAAGAATTCTTCAAATGACTAATCAAAGAATAGTTTCTACTATTTAATATAATTGAAGTATTTTTACCAAACGAAATTCAACTTTCAAAATTGAACACATAATTCATGTCCAAAATCTCCGCAAATAAGGACCTACATAATACTAAAAATCCAATTAGTTTTTATTTGGATAAATTTCAAATTACAGATTTGAATAAAATGCAGAAAGAGTCCTACAAGACTATTTCTAGTAAAAAAGATGTAGTTCTACTTTCTCCTACAGGATCTGGGAAAACATTGGCATTTTTGTTGCCTCTAATTGAGCAATTAGATAAAAGGAACCAAGAGATTCAATTATTGGTATTAGTTCCCTCAAGAGAATTGGTACAACAAATAGAACAAGTAACTAGAAAAATAGGTTCAGGATTTAAAGTAAATGCTGTTTACGGAGGCCGTTCAGGATCTTTAGATAAAATAGATTTAAAACATAGACCAGCAATTTTAATTGGCACTCCTGGTAGAGTAGCGGATAGACTTAGAAGAGATCATTTTTCCTTAGAGTATATAAAAACACTAGTTCTAGACGAATACGATAAGTCATTAGAAATTGGTTTTGAAAAAGAAATGTCTGAGATAATTAATACTCTTCCAAATATTAAACAAAGAATACTTACCTCTGCTACAAGTTATGCACGTATTCCTGATTTTGTAGGTCTAAATAAGCCTGTTTTTATAAATTATATTCAGGAAAACAGTTCTCAGTTAGTAGTGAAAACCATTATTTCTCAGGACAAAGACAAATTAAAGTCCTTAGAAAAATCTTTGGCTTACATAGGTAATAAACCAGGAATTATTTTTTGCAATTTTAAAGAAGCTTTGCTTAGAATAAGTATTTTTTTATCTAACAATGGTATCTCTCATCAATGCTTCCATGGAGGAATGGAACAAATCGATCGAGAAAGAGCATTGATTAAATTTAGAAATGGCACCAACCAATTACTTTTAGCAACAGACTTAGCATCCAGAGGGATAGACATTCCTGAAGTAAAGTTTATTCTTCATTATCATTTACCACTTCATGACAAAGAATTCACTCATAGGAATGGTAGAACTGCTCGCATGAACAAAGACGGCATTGCTTATATTCTTCAATTTAAAGAAGACCAATTGCCAGATTTCATAAAAGATATAAAACCCGAAATAATTGACATAGATAATGAAAATAGTTCTAAATCTGTTTCTTCTGTAAATTGGAATACATTGTATATAACAGGTGGTAGAAGAGATAAAATATCTAAAGGGGATATCGTTGGGCTATTTATAAAACAAGCAGGCATAGAAAAACAACAACTAGGAATTATTGAAGTAAAACAAAACTGTACATATGCTAGTGTAGAATCCTCTGTAGCAGAACAAATAATAAAAAAAACTAACAATAGTAAATTAAAAAAAAAGAAGGTTAGAATCAGCAGAGTTTAGTATTCTTTATCAATTAGAAAATAAAAACATGAAAAAAACAACTGAAAAACCATCTGCTGAAGCAAAAGCACTTTCTTTATTTTTAATGGCTTATAAAACAAAAGACCCTGTTTATAAAGAAAAATCTAAACGCATAAATAGACTTTGGAGTTTGGTTAAGTATGGAGAGATGAGAAAAGAAGAGTATACTTTAGAACTGGATAAAATGATAAAATCATGTGGTGGATATTTAGAAATAGTTGAAAAGACTGTGCAGTACTATATAGATAAAACTGGAGAATGGAAATTAGAAGGGGAAGACAAATATTGTCAAGATGCTAAAAAGTTTGCTGAAAAAATATTGAAGAAATAATCTTTTTTTTCATCTTACTTCTGCTAAATATAAATTAACCGTAATAAATGGGATTCAATATTGTACTTGTAGAACCTGAAATACCTATGAATACAGGTAATATAGGAAGATTAAGTTTGGCTTCCGGATCTATTCTACATTTGGTGAAACCATTTGGGTTTGAATTAGATGACAAACGTCTTAAAAGAGCAGGATTGGACTATTGGAAGCATATTTCTGTAAATATTTATGAAAATATTGAAGACTTTTTTTCAAAGAATAAGGAAGCAAACATGGTATATTTTTCTAGTTCTGCAACCAAAAGTTATACAACTATTAATTTTCAAGACAATATGTTTTTCTTATTTGGAAAAGAATCCGTAGGACTTTCCAAGGAAATAACCGTTAAAAATTCGGATTCTCTTTATAAGATTCCTATTTACACTAATCATGTAAGAAGCTTAAATTTAGCAAATGCAGTGAGTATTGTAGTATATGAAGGATTGAGAAATCTTAAATAATATGATTAGTTTTATTAAATAACTTTGAAAGAAATAAAAAATCAAATAAACGACTTTAGTCAAAAAATAACTTTTGAATCTTTAGGAAAGTTTGTTGACTCTATTGATTTTGATAACTTAAATTATCATGATTATATCTTAAACCCAGAATCTGAGGGTGATTATGGTAGAAATATCCTAGAATTAAATCCTTTTGAATGTGTTTTAATAAACTGGCCAGCTGGAGTTGAAAGTAGTGTTCACCACCACCAGGGTCTTTTTGGACATGTATTGGTATTAGAAGGAGAATTAGATAATATCTCTTACAAAGAAGAAAACCATAAACTTATTGAATTTAAGTCTGAAAAGTATATTTCAAAAGGAATCATGCCAGAAGAAGATGGAGTGATTCACAAACTTGCCAATAGAAATCTTGAAAAAAGAGCCATTACCCTTCATTTTTACTATCCCGCAATAGAAAGTTTCGAAGGAATGAGGATTTTTAATTTAGAAACTGGGAGTATTGGAATACTAAGTGAGCATGCCAAAACTGCAAAATGGAACAATAGCAACAACCAGTTTAAGGAAATTAAACAGAATGCATTTAAATACCAATCAATAGAGGAGTTAAACAACGATAAATCTCATTTAATACAGAATATTTTTCCTAAGCCTGATTCGGATAGTATTAACTCAATGAACAGTAGATATTTTAGTGAGCAGGCTCAAAAATATGACTTTTCTGATTTCAATCTTCCATCGAGAAAGGCTTATATTTATTCGTTAGATAATTTAATTTCTATAGACCTTGCTAAAAATAGAACTACCAAGCATTTAGACATAGCAATTGGAACTGGAAGAAGAGCTATTCGCATTAGAGAATTAAGTGGATTGAATTATGAAATTGTTGGGGTAGAAATAAGCGAAGAAATGTGTAAAATTGCCAACTCTAGAGGCTTAAGAACCTATCATCAAGATTGGGCTAATAACGATAGTCATACAGGAGAGATGTTTGACTCTGCTACTTTTCTTTATGCTTTTGGCCATATCGCGGACAAAAAAAATAGAGTAAAATCCTTAAGAAAAATCAATTCCTATTTAAAGGAAGGATCTCCATTTTATATAGATCTTTTTAGTCTTAATAATAATAACGAATGGGGCCCACTCACATTGAAAGCTTATCAAGATAATAATTTGGGTAAACATGGCTATGAAAAAGGAGACGTATTTTATAAAAAAAGACGATTTAGCGAACTTGCTTTTCTTCATTATTTTGAATTCAATGAGATCAAGTCTTTATTAGTCGATACTAGTTTTAGGATAGAATGGGTTAAATATATAGGTTATTCCAAAAATCCAGGACAGATTGTCGATTCAGAAAGGGAAGGTAATTTCCTTATTAAAGCAATTAAGATATAGTCAAATTAATCAAAAATATCTTTTTTGTAAAAATTGAAATATGAGAAGCACTAAATTTTTTGGACTAATTACCTTACTGTTATCATCTTTATTTATAGATAGTCAGACATTTACATTTCAGCAATCTATTATTTCTTCTACAGATGACGCAGAAGAAAAGTACGATGGTTCTTACATAACTACTTCCAGTTCAGATTTAGAAATGATGTACGATTCTTGGAATAGTCAAGGTCTTCAGACTGTAGGGTTAAGGTTTAGTAATATTACCATTCCTACCAATGCTACCATAGTTAACGCATACATTCAATTTACAGCAGATGGAAGTAGTTCTGGAAATATTGATATTACAATAAAGGGAGAGGATATTGCATATTCGTCCACATTTTCCAATACATCCAACAATATTTCTAATAGAAATACCACTGCTTCTAATGTAGTTTGGAGCCCAAGCTCTTCTTGGATTGACAATGCATCGGGATTGGGTCAGAGAACACCAGATTTATCTACTGTTGTTAGTGAGGTTATTTCCTCTAATGGTTGGCAGATTGGAAATCCAATTACTTTTATTATAACTGGTAATGGAAACAGTTCTGATTTTAGAGAAGCATATTCTTTTGACGGTAATACTTCCAAGTCAGCTCAACTTATTATAGAATACAACCCCAACTTAAATATCGATTTGGCTTTAACATCTATTAATTCACCTTCAAATACAGTCTATCCAAATTCTTCTTCTTTTGTAGAGTTAGAGGTTTTGAATTACGGAACCCTTCTCGCAAATAATTATAATATATCTTATTCTATAAATGGAATTTTAACAGATTCACAAACAGTAAATATTCCTTTGGCACTTGGTCAGAGTGGAGTAAATAGCTTTAATCAAACTTTGGATTTATCTTCCTTAGGAAATCGTATTTTAACAGCAGAAGTAACTATTGCTAACGATCAAGATACAGTTAATAATATTTTATCCAAAACTATAACTGTTGTTAATGAAGTAGATTCTTTGTTGTTTAATCAAGGCAGCTCATGGAGATTTTTAGATTCTGGGATAAATCCTGGAAGTTCTTGGAAAGATTCTCTTTTCAACGACTCTATTTGGCCTGTTGGAATTGGACATTTTGGGTTTGGAGAAGGGGATGAGCAAACAGTTTTAAACAGTGGCTTAGCTACTTATTATTTTAGAAAGAAAGTAAATATTCCCAACATTAATGAAATAAATGATTTATACTTTCACTTAGTACATGACGATGCAGCTGTTATTTATATAAATGGTCAAGAAGCTGCAAGAACAGAAATGGCACCTTTAGGAGCTATTGGACACTTTACTAATGCAAGGCAAACTTCTAATCCAACTAACGAGAATAATTTTTACACTTATAAAATAAGTTCAAACTTTTTTGTAAATGGCATTAACACCATAGCGATTTCTATTCACAACAAAAGTAATTCAGATGACGATATTTCATTTGATTGTTTTATTACTTCGAACTATTTATACGATTATGATGGCCCATACGTATATTACGATGGAAGTGATGTTATAATTGAAGAAGTAACTCCTAATGGATTGATTTCCAATACTTATGATTCAATTAACGGATTGCAATTGACATGTCAGCTTCCGCATATGGGAACAAGTTTTTCATTTAATTTAAAACCTCAAATTAATATAGAACCATCTATTTATCCTTTAAATCCTTCTAAGTTTTTATCTATATCTGATTTTGATGGACATATTGAGGGATTTACCATGATATTAAGGGGAGAAGGAGTTATAGATAGTAATTTTAATTGGATATATGGAGATGGGCATTTAATAATAAGTGGGGACTTATTTGACAGAGGTTTTCATATTACAGAATGTATGTGGCTACTCTATAAGTTAGAATCTGAAGCTGCTAATAATGGTGGAAAAGTACATTTAATCATTGGAAATCATGAAATTATGAACATGACTGACGACTGGAGGTATGTAGAAGTAAAATATTTTAATAATGCTTATCTTATGGGAAAGAGAATGGCAGAATTATATGGTTCTAATACAGAGTTAGGGAGATGGTTAAGATCTAAAAATATTATTGAAAAAATTGGTGATTATGCATTTATGCATGGAGGAATTAGTCCTCAAGTATCAGCTTTCAACCTTACCTATGACCAGATAAATGATTATGGAAGGCAAGAGATGGATGGAATTCCATGTACAAATGCAGCGTGTACAGAAGTAAATGGAAGTAGTGGAATTTACTGGTTTAGAGGAATGGCCTACAGCCAATTAACTCAGTTAGAAGTAGATGGTATTTTAAATAATTTTGGCGTAAAAAGAGTAGTTATTGGACACACCAAAGACAATACAATTAGATCACTTTATAACGATAAGGTCATGGCAATTGATATGTACCATGTAGATAATTTCAATAATGGATATATGGAAGGGCTACAGTTTGAACTAGGTTGTTTTTACTTATTTCATACAGATGGTGTTAATAGTAATTACAACCAAATAGGGAATTGTGATTCTCTTACTTCCAATCTAGTAGAAATAAATAAAGATGGTCATCTTAAAATTTATCCCAATCCAAGTTCTGGAATTTTAAATATTGAGTTCCCTAAAAATAAGAAAGTAGATTACAATTATTCTATTATAGATATAAGTGGAAAATTAATATCTAAAGGTGTAATAAACTCAAATATTACAAAAATAGATATTGGAAATTTAAAAGATGGTAAGTATATTTTAAATTTACAAAATTCTAAAAATATTATTTCTGGATACTTTATTTTAAGGTAAATATTGATTCCATTTAATTAAAAATATTAAGTTTACAGAGGTCTTTATAATTTAAAATAAAATGAAAAAATCCATTACAATTTATCTATTGCTCTTATCGTTTAATTTCTTTTCACAAGTTTGTAAGTTCCAAATTGATAATCCAATTAAAGATTTTACTCAAACAAGTAACGGTGATTTTGTGTTTGTTTCTGATAATTTTAAAATTACTAAAGTAAATTCGGATTTTGATACCATTTGGCACAATGATGCCCTAGATTCTGGAAATAATTATTTATCAAATATTTATCCAACTTTTGACGGTGGGTTCGTAGGTTCGGGAAGTAGTTCTTCGGGTAACTTATTTAAAATGAATAGCATAGGAGATACTATTTGGGCTAATGAATGTCAAATTTTCTTTGGGCCTATGAGTGGGTTTAATATTATTGATATTATCCAAACATCTGATAGTGGTTATGCATTTATGGCCATTTACGGACATATGAGTTTTTATTCGATGCTTGTTAAAACAGACAAGTTTGGAGATACTCTTTGGACTAAAATGAATCTTTTAAATGCTCCGAATTCTTGGGATAGTAGAGCAAAAACAATTAATGAAACAAGTGGTGGAGATTTAATTGTAAGTGGTTTAGTTAATGTTTCTTTTCCAACTTATGGTAGTTATTCTTATTTGTACAAACTAAACAGCAATGGTGATAGTCTTTGGGCCAAAACTTATGATGACTTTCAATTTAATTCTGTTGAATTAGATGATAATGAGAATTTAATTATTGCAGGTGAAAAAATTATCAATCAAAATACAATTATCTCCAAGCTCTTAAAAGCAGATTCATATGGTGATACTTTATGGACTAAATCAATTGAAGCTAATTCTCTTAATTGCGTTCGAATAGATAATGACGGAGGATATGTTCTTGGAGGTTCTAAAAACTCCAATCATTATTTAATAAAAACTAATTCCTTAGGTGATTCGCTTTGGTCAAGGGAATTCCAAGAAGATTCTACAAATAAAAAACTTGATAATATTTTTAAATTGAATGATAATGGATTTTTATTGGTTGGGGGAGTTTTATCGAATTTACCATTTCCGTTAACTAATATTGATCGTAGAATTAAAGTTGATTCTTTAGGTTATTGCGAAGGTCAAAACACTTCCAATATCAGTGATTTTAATAATGAATGTATTACAATATTTCCAAATCCAACAAAGAGCACAATAACAATAAGAGGAAACAAAGATTTATTATTTACAGAGATTTTTGATTTTACAGGGAAAAAACTTCAAACAACTGTATTAAGAACAATTAGTTTACTAAACTATCCAAGTGGTATTTATTTAGCAAAAACATATAGCAGTAGTGGTACCAAAGATTTTAAAATTATAAAACAATAATTTTAAAACATTGCTTATTTAGTAAATGACTTAAATAATCATATTATTTGTTAGTTTGAAACAACAAAAAATACTTTTATTATTGGCTAATGGCTTTGAAATCTTAGAAGCAAGCGCTTTTATAGATGTTATGGGCTGGAACTTGGAGGAAGGAGACAATTCTACCAAACTATATAGTTGTGGCCTTAGAAAGGAGGTAAATAGCTCTTTCAATCAAAAGTTTGTAGTAAATTATTTAGTGAATGAAGTTGATATTGATTCATTTCATGCATTGGTTATTCCAGGTGGATTTAAAAATTATGGATATTATGAAGATGCTTTTAATATTGAATTTTTAAAAATAATACGTGAATTTAGATCTCGAAATAAAATAATTGCTAGTGTATGTGTTGGGGCACTTCCACTTGCAAAAAGTGGTATTTTGAAAAATAAAAATGCTACAACCTATAATCAAACTGAATATAGACAAATATTAAAAAATAATGGAGTAGTTGTTTCCCATCTACAAATAGTAATAGATGATAATTTAATTACTTCTAATGGACCTTCCACAGCTATTGAAGTTGCATTCATATTACTTAAAAGATTAACATCTAAAGAAAATACCCTTCAAGTTAGAAAGTTGATGGGATTTTAATGTAAGTAATATTTCAAATATTAAAAATTTCTTTTTTTAAGTTAAATTGTAGAAAATTAAAAAATGAAAATTACCAATTATATATATCTTCTTTCTTTTGCTTCAATTTTATTTATTGGATGTAATAGTAAAACAGATGTAAATCCAGAAGAAGATCAGGTTCAAGACAATATAGTTTCCAAATTTTTAATTGATGTAAAGTCATTAGAAAGTGATACCAATACAAATCCAATAGTTGCTTTTAAAGAATTGGCCGAGGAAATAGCAGAGGATAAAATGATTGTTTCCAAAAAAAATATAAAAAAAGTATTAATAAAGTCTAAAGAATATTCTAATTGTGTAATTGTAACTGGCAACCATACCATTGTTAAAATTTTAAGTTTTGACAATTGTCAACAGTCTGGTTCTTGGAAAGCTTGTATGCCTACAGTAGAAGGATACATCAAAAAAGGAAAGTTAAACTACAAGAAAGACTTTATGAATAATGTTATTGGAAAACCTGATAAACAAGAAAGAGTTGCTTATTTCTTTAAAAATGAAACAATGAAGGAAAAAAAATCAGACTCTTATGAAGAAGCTCCACCATTAACTTATCATGAAAATGGCAAAATTAAAGTATCGGGATATGGTTATAAAAAGTTTTATAGGTATTTCGTATCTGCAAAGGATGGAATAGACCTGATGGAAAGTGCAGATTTAAATTCAAAAAAAATTGCAAATATTCCAAACAATACAGAACTATGGATAGAATCTAAAGATGGTAAATGGCTTTATATATATACCGTTTTTGATCTTAGTCCTGGCGATGAAGGATATTATAATGATTTAATAGACCCTTCAGAACTTAACGGCTATGTAATGAATAAATTAATTGAAACAGAACTAGATTTAATAAATAAACCTGGAGTTTGGACTTATTTTTTTGAATCTGGAGATATTGAAAGAGAGGAATTCCATTTTACAAACTTCATAAAAAAAATATATTACGACAAGAAGGGATTTATAACAAAAATTGAAGAACGAGATGGAGATGAGAATTCTCCATTTGGATGGGGTCCAGACATAGTGTCAAATACTTTTCATAAAAATGGTAAAATTGATTGTATTCATGAAGGAAGTGGTGGTGGTGCAACAAGTTGGTGTTTTGATGAAAATGGGGGAAAATTATTTTCATACAATTATGATCCTGATAATAACCCATTTATTTTATCTAAAGACATCAGAGATTTTTATCTTCTAGATACTGAAAAAATATTAAACGAAATAAAAAGCCTTAGATCTTCAGAATATAATGATGAAGAAAAAATAGAAATAAATGCAGCAGAAGAAAAAATAATTCCCAATAAAGAAACTAATACAAAACAACCAAATTATTATATATGTTACAACGAAAACAATAATGAGAATTTAAAATTATGGATAGGTTTTGATGAAAAAGCTAAAGCTTCTAAAGTGAAATACAAGGGAATGAATCTTGATATGGACTTGGTTTTTGTAAAGGAAATAAATGAAAATGAAGGTGGACCATATCCAGTATTGGCTGAATATTACAATGAAATCTATAAAGAAAAAGTAAATGGAGTCTATAAATTAACAAAGTCGGGCATTTGGTATAATGCAGAGTACAAAAGAGAAAGTGATAATAAGCAGTTTAATTTTACTATAGATCATGAAGCAAATAATTTCAGTGATAGTCCATGTTTTTAAAGTTTTATCTTAAAAAACTAATTATTTTAAATCAATGAATAGAGTAGTAGCGATATTTTTTCTTTTAGGCACAGCTAATTTGTTTTCTCAGCATACTTTTTCAATAGTTGCTGTCGATACTTTAACGGGTGAAATTGGTAGTGCTGGAGCTACTTGTGGAGATAGTATAATTTGGCCTGGAACAGCAGGTGCCTACATAATATCTGATATTTTACCTAGTGTTGGTGCCATTCATACTCAATCATTTTGGCTAGCTTCAAACCAAGTAAACGCTCGTGTACAAATGCAACAAGGAAGTTCTCCCAACCAATGAAAACATTACTGTTTCAGTAAATAATTTTAATGGAAATATTCAAACTGATGTATTTGATTTAATTGGAAATAAACTACAAACTACAACTGAAACCAATATCAATTTAAGAAATTATTCTAAGGGAATTTATATTCTAAAAGTTGCTTATGGTGATAGGATTAAAGAAGTTAAAGTAATTAAGGACTAACCCACCTTTGGTTTCTGAACTAAGTCAACTTTATTTTTTGTTTGAATAAAAAATAGTAGAGTAGTGGTAGGCAAAAAATTGAAAGCCAAACTATTTTATTTACTAATTCATTGTAAAGTTCATGCAAGTTTTTGAAAAAATCTCCAGACTATTAGCTAGTATTTTTTCAAAAAAACTTGACAACCATTCCTAAATAAAATGAAT
>Ga0233444_10004914_pt1 | contig 12550 bp, 10 predicted proteins | sample SI_124_October20_6_FD_182792 | JGI IMG/M metagenome (GOLD analysis project Ga0233444, IMG submission 182792) | Seawater microbial communities from Saanich Inlet, British Columbia, Canada - SI_124_October2016_10_MG | ecosystem: Environmental > Aquatic > Marine > Inlet | place: Canada: British...
ATAAAGCTAAGGGCGAAGAATCACTGGCCGCGCTAAAATCGTTATTCGGCTAGCATTTAAACTATCTATGCAACCATTATAATTTATAAAAACTATGCTTCGCTCCACTGCATAATACTCTAGCCCCTATAATCACTGCGCTGTCCACATATCAGTAATTAGAGGCCTAAGGAGGCCAGCCCTTGGGGCGTCAGTGGATATTCGCCTCAAAACATAGTCAAAACCTTTATCTGATCCAATTATTTATACCCCGCGTAACCCTTTATGAATGATCCATAATTATAATCAGAATGTTCGCATTCAAGACAAAGAAGGGTAATTCTTATGAAACTCAAACTAGCTTTTCTCTGGTTTTATGACTGCTATAACGCCGTAATGGACCACAATAAAAATCCTCTGCGCCATATTGCTGATCCAGTCTCAAGGCTGTGGATAATGACGGTCCTAGCATGGATGTGGTCGGTGGTCTTTGGCATCTATGTAGGTAGTGTCATCTACATGGGCATCAGTATCGCTTCTCACTTCATACTGATCTTTATGGCCTGCTTTACCGCGGCTGTGTTTTACGACGCCGAGCGACGTCAAGACAGTTGGTTACTAGAACTCAGAGTTATACAGCAGCAACAGCAGCAACAGTAATAACACGTGTTGGTGCACGCTCTCTCTTCTGAGAGCGTGTGCCTCGCCTCTCCCCGCCGTTTTTTCCTGTAGGTCTAGCGATACGAAGGTAGTGCAGTGCCACTAACCTGTGGTCCCTTTGGCACCTAATTAATAGGCAATACTTTTCAACGCCTTTAGAAGAACGTCACAGCTATGTTTGCGACTAGCCCAGTCTCTTTGGTAGTTGAGGTGCTAAGAAAAACATTGGGTTGGGTAGTGGGCAGGCTAGTGTGCTTCAAAGGCTATCATTTACGCGCGTGCGCAGTTCTTTACCCGGTTTAAAATAAGGTACGTACTTAGCGGAGAGATTCACGGCGTCGCCAGTTTTTGGATTGCGTCCTACACGCGGAGCCCGGTAGTGCAAAGAGAAGCTGCCAAACCCACGTATCTCAATGCGCTGGTTGCCAACCAATGCCGATGTCATGCGCTCAAGTATCATACGCACAGCAAGCTCTACATCCTTGGGCGGAAGTTGATCCTGGTTGGCAGAGATTTTTTCGATGAGTTCTGACTTGGTCATTCTTGGGCTTCGGTTCTGAGATTAGATTTCGTTACTTGTTGATTTTATTGAACTTTTAAATTTATACAAGCATTAAATGCCCTATCATTAAATTCTAGGCAAAAAAAAGGTGGCACAGCCACCCTTTTTTGCCGTCTTAACATCTAAGTTTTTGGTACCAACAGTCAAACCTTATCAAGAGCCTGGCTAATATCCGCAACAATGTCATCTACATGTTCAATGCCAACAGAGATACGCACTAGATCTTCAGATACTCCAGCCTTTGCCAGCTCTTCCGAATTTAACTGTCGGTGAGTTGTTGAGGCTGGGTGACAGGCCAATGATTTAGCATCACCGATATTAACCAAACGCAATATCATTTGTAGCCCATCAATAAATCGTCCCCCCGCGTCCTTGCCGCCGCTAATACCAAAGCTCAAAATCCCTGACGCCTTACCGCCGGTGATCTTATCGCAGGTTGCCTTGTAAGGACTATCCTCCAAACCCGCATAATTGACCCATTCAACCTTGGGATGCGCTTGTAAAAACTGAGCTACAGCCAACGCATTATCGCAATGTCGATCCATACGTAAACCAAGAGTCTCCAACCCTTGCAGAATCAAAAAGGCACTGTGAGGTGCTAGCGCAGCACCGGTATTCCTCAGAGGCACAACTCGGCAACGACCAATATATGCGGCGGGGCCAAGCGCCTCAGTGTAAACCACACCATGATAAGACGGGTCTGGTGTATTCAACATCGGGAAGCGTTCTTTATTCGCCGCCCAGTCGAACTTGCCGGAATCAATAATAATGCCACCGACAGTGGTGCCATGGCCGCCAATATATTTAGTCAGCGAATGGATAACAATATCGGCACCCAGATCAATGGGTCGGCACAGATAAGGGCTAGCAACGGTGCTATCGACCATCAGTGGGACACCATGGCGATGCGCTATATCGGCAAGAACTTCAAGGTCGACTATATTGCCTGCTGGATTGCCTATGGATTCACAGAAAACCGCTTTGGTATTCTCATCAATTAACGCCTCCAGGCCTGCAAAGTCGTCATGAGACGCCATACGCACTTCAACGCCCTGCCGTGGAAGCGTGTGGGCAAATAGATTATAGGTGCCACCATAGAGTTGCGAGGTGCTGACAATATTTGAGCCGACATCTGTTATACATTGAATGGCATAGGTAATAGCCGCCATACCTGAAGCTAAGCAGAGACCACCAATACCGCCTTCCATTTCCGCTAAACGCTGCTCCAGCACATCAGTTGTTGGATTCATAATGCGCGTGTAAATATTACCCGGCACTTTAAGATCAAAGAGATCCGCACCATGTTGCGTATCATCAAAGGTATAAGATGTTGTCTGGTAGATAGGGACAGCGGCAGCTTTTGTGGTGGCTTCAGATTCGTAGCCATGATGGAGTGCTAGAGATTCAAGTTTCATTTTTTTTCCATGGAAGTTGTACTTTGAAAGAGTATTTTGCCTGATAGGAACCAAAATTTCACTTAATCAACGTAATTTACAAACGATAGCGGGAATAATTGTGCTACGCCTCCTATTGCGTAGCCATAGGCGCTGTAATGGATTTAGGTAACCCGCACCCAGTTATTCTGCTGATCACTGCTGGTATCAAAGCGCTGGAAGGGTCGCCTCAAATGGTCGAAGGTCTGGCATTAAAAATCGATCGACTCTCACCCCAATGACTATGGCCCCATTGACTAAAATCAAACGACTCTGACCCCATTGATCCCCCATGCTCAATTAACCAATCGGCCGGCAGTAACCCGTATAACGATAACCGATAATAATCCCTTCCTCATTTACTATCCAATAGTGAACACAGGAAGGGTCTAGTTTTTTAAGATGGTATTTATATTCCTTTTGACCATCGGGTAACACAGTGATTGCATCTGGCTGTCCATCAAGACGTATAACTAGATCTATCTGCTGACCTAAAACTCGTTCACTTTGTTCATCCCAAGACGTGAAATAAGAACATCCAGAAAACAATATAATGAGCAAAAATAAAAGATTTTCAGGCATGTTTAGTATTCCACCATATAAGGCAACTGACGATCACGGTAAAGTATTCGCTAACGAAGTTTTAGCAATTATTTCCTATTAACTGGTAGGAAGAAGGCCCAAAGCCTTTGTTATTAATAATACTTAAGTCTGTGCTGTCGATATCCGCTAAAGATTTGGCGACAGATAGCTGCAGTCTGTGACACTTGTATGGGTCGTTGGGCAGGGATAGTAAAACAAATAATTAACACGAGGCGGCGAAATAATTATTTATCTGGCCTGGGTAATTTAGATACTCTGGTTGACGCGATTACGTAAATTTTTTCCAAGCTTGAAGTAAGGCACATACTTCCCTATTAGTTACACGGCAAGTTCTACATTCTTTAGCCTAAGCTGGTACTGGCCGGCAATGCACAATCATCAATTTCAGGGCAAAAAAAAGGGTGGCATAGCCACCCTTTTTCTTTTTTTGTAGCAAGAAGCCAGACTTTACTTGTCCATTTGCGCCTTGATCAAATCACCAATGGTAGTAGGTGTAGCTGCTGCTGATTCTGCTTCAGAGCTGCGATGTGCTTTAACCGCATCCTTTTCTTCAGAAACATCTTTGGCTTTGATCGACAGATTAATAACACGGTTCTTTCGGTCCACATTAATAATCTTTGCTTCAACTTCTGCGCCAACTTGTAGCTCATTTCGGGCATCTTCTACTTTCTCACGAGAAAGCTCTGAGCCCTTAAGGATAGCTTCAATGTCGTTACCTAGGTCGATAACCGCACCCTTAGCGTCTACTTCTTTCACTGTACCTTTAACAATTGCGCCCTTATCATTCTCGGCTACGTAGTTGTTAAATGGATCGTCTGAAAGCTGTTTGATGCCCAGTGAAATACGCTCACGTTCTGCATCAATGCTAAGTACCACAGTCTCAACTTCTTCGCCTTTCTTAAAGTTGCGAACCGCTTCTTCGCCAGTTTCGTTCCAAGAGATATCTGAAAGGTGCACCAGACCATCGATACCACCGTCCAGACCGATAAAGATACCGAAGTCAGTGATAGATTTAATTTTGCCTGAGATCTTGTCGCCTTTAGTCATGGTCGTAGCAAAGTCATCCCATGGGTTGGTGAAGCACTGCTTGATACCCAGTGAGATACGGCGACGCTCTTCGTCAATATCCAGTACCATAACTTCGACTTCTTGGCCGAGATCGACGATCTTGGATGGGTGAACGTTTTTGTTGGTCCAATCCATTTCAGAGACGTGCACCAGACCTTCAACGCCATCTTCCAACTCGGCAAAACAACCGTAGTCCGTAAGGTTAGTGATCTTAGCTTTACAACGTGCTCCCTCTGGGTAACGGCCTTTGATGTCGCCCCAAGGATCTTCGCCCATCTGCTTCATACCCAGTGATACGCGATTACGCTCGCGATCAAACTTGAGTACTTTAACGTCAATTTCGTCGCCAACATTGATCATCTCTGATGGATGCTTGATACGCTTCCAAGACATGTCCGTGATATGTAGCAGACCATCAATGCCCCCCAGGTCAACGAACGCACCGTAATCGGTAAGGTTCTTGACAACACCTTTCAGTGAAGCGCCCTCTTCAAGGTTGGCTAGCAACTCGTCTCGCTCTACAGAGTTAGCACTCTCCATTACGGCACGGCGGCTGACAACAACGTTGTTGCGCTTGGGATCAAGTTTGATAACTTTAAATTCCAGCTCAATATTTTCTAGGTGAGTAATCTCACGCAGTGGGCGAACATCTACCAGTGAGCCTGGCAGGAACGCGCGCAAGCCGCGCACATCAACAGTGAATCCACCTTTAACCTTACCGCTGATAACACCGATAACGACTTCGTCAGCAACATGGGCTGCTTCAAGTTCGATCCAGGATTCTGCGCGGCGGGCTTTTTCACGGGAAAGCTTGGTGGCGCCGAAACCATCTTCTACGGCTTCTAGAGCTACCTGAACTTCGTCGCCGATGGCAACTTCGATTTCACCTTTCTCGTTATAAAATTGGTCTGCGGATATGACGCCTTCTGACTTCAATCCGGCATGTACGGTTACCCAGTCTTTATCGATATCGATAATTACGCCAGTAATGATGGCACCAGGATTCATCTCAACACTTTTGAGACTTTCTTCAAATAGATCTGCGAAATTTTCGCTCATGGGGAATACCTAAAATATGACAGAGAAACAGCAGAGGAACTGCGCTGATCTCTTTTTTCCGCGAGGCCAGTTTTCGCGGGTCAGTTAAAATAAAGGCCTACAGCAATAAAAGCTGGCGATTGCTGCGTTGCCCGGTTAACGATGAATACTTTTAAATAAGCCTTTAACAACGGTTAAATTTAATACCGTATCCATCACATCTTGAACGCTTAGTTCCGAGGTATCTAACTGCACTGCACCCTCGGCGGGCTTTAGTGGCGAGGCATCTCGGCCCATATCGCGTTCATCCCTAGAGCGCACCTGCTCTATGAGGGCGGGCAGACTAACATCTTCGCCCTTTTCTAGCAACTCTTTATAGCGTCTCTGGGCCCGCTCTTCGGTACTTGCGGTGAGGTAAATTTTGAGCTCGGCATGGGGGAAAACCACGGTGCCCATATCCCTGCCATCGGCAATTAAACCAGGCTCTACAGCGAAGTGTTGCTGACGCTTTAAAAGGGCCGCCCGCACGTTCATGTGCTTAGCCACTTCAGACGCCAACAATGCTGTATTTTCAGTACGCATGATGTTGGTGACATCCTCGCCTTCGAGCAACGCCTTAAAATTGCCGTTGTCAGTGGTTTCAAAGCGAATATCCATGTGCTCGGCAAGGGTAATAAGCCCCTTGGTGTTATCTGTACTGACCTTGCGTCGCTCGGCGGCTAGCCCCAGTAAACGGTAAAGCGCGCCACTATCCAGATAGTGAAAACCCAGCTTTTTAGCGAGCATGCGGCTAATAGTGCCCTTGCCGGCACCACTTGGGCCGTCGATGGTGATAATAACAGCCACTTATGCGCTCTCTAGATCTATGCTGATACCCACTTGCTGGGCTAGGCCAACAAAATCGGGGAAAGAAGTTGCTACATTATTGCAGTGTTCAACCAGTATCTCTCCACTGGCGCGCAGTGCCGCTATGGTAAAGGCCATGGCAATTCGATGATCATCATGACTGGCCACTGTGCCACTACCTAGCTGGCCACCAAGAATACGAATACCATCGGCGGTTGGCTGAGCGTCAATACCTAGGGTTACTAGACCATCAGCCATGCTTTGGATACGGTCGCTCTCTTTGACTCGCAGTTCTTCAGCGCCGGTGAGCAGAGTTTCACCTGTCGCACAGGATGCCGCTACAAATAGCACGGGAAACTCGTCTATGGCCAAGGGCACCTGATCTTCGGGAATAGTAATTCCTTTTAACGGTGCATAGCGTACGCGAATATCTGCAACTGGCTCGCCACCCACTTCAATTTCGTTAGTCAATTCGATACGAGTGCCCATTTGACGCAATATGTTGATCACACCAATACGCGTTGGGTTTACCCCTACATGGCGCAATGTAATATCAGAATCGGGCACTATGGCCGCTGCAACCATAAAAAAGGCCGCAGATGAAATATCGGCGGGCACATCAATACGCGTTGCAGCTAGGCTACCGCCGCCACTGAGGCTCGCCGTGCTACCATCAGTAGTAACTGAGTAACCAAAGCCTCGCAGCATGCGCTCGGTATGATCGCGGGTTGGCGCCGGCTCGACTACCGAGGTTTGACCCTCGGTGTACAATCCAGCTAAGAGCACGCAGGATTTAACCTGCGCACTAGCCATGGGCATGGCGTAATTAATTGGCTTAAGGGTTTGCCCGCCTTTAATTTTTAATGGCGGTGTACCACCTGCGGCGGTCTCGATAATCGCACCCATCTCGGCCAACGGATTGGCTACGCGCCCCATGGGACGGCCAGACAATGAGCTATCGCCAGTAAGCTCGGTATCAAACGATTGACCTGCTAAGAGACCACTCAAAAGCCGAATAGAGGTACCAGAATTGCCTAGATACAACGGCTTAGTGGGTGCTTTAAGCCCGTGCAGTCCAACACCATTAATCGCAACACGACCCTGTTCTGGGCCTTCGATTACAACCCCCATATCGCGAAAGGCTTGCAAGGTCGCGAGACTGTCTTCGCCCTCAAGAAATCCTGTTACTTCGGTCAGGCCGTTAGCTAATGAGCCCAGCATAATCGATCGGTGTGACATTGATTTGTCGCCGGGGACACGAATATCACCCTGTGCATTGCCGCCTGGAGCAACGCGATAGTTAATTGTTTTTTCGGTCATAGGACTGCTGAGCGCCTTACTATCTAATATTTTGCCAAAATGGTTGCGCGCATCTCGGGCGCGAGTAAATACATCCATGAGGTAATCTTGATCACCGCCTTCTATGGCAGTGCGCATCTGGTTAAAGTTACCCATTACCTGATCGAGAATAACCAGTATCGCATCTTTGTTGGCCAGCGCTATATCACGCCACATTACCGGATCACTCGCCGCTATGCGGGTAAAATCCCGAAATCCTCCGGCGGCATAACGGAATATTTCATGGTTATCCCCCTTCGCAGCCAATGTATCGACCAGTGAATAAGCCAAAAAATGTGGCAAATGACTGGTCGCAGCGAGAATTTCATCGTGCTCTCTCACATCCATAGAGGTAACAATGGCACCCGCACCACACCATAGGTCTGTCACCAACTTTATGTGGTCAGACCCGGTGACCTCAGAGGGAGTGAGAATAACGCGATGGTCAACGAACAAACTGGCTACAGCAGCGGTAACACCGCTTTTTTCTGAACCTGCTATCGGGTGCCCGGGCACCAGTTGCCTTGGCATGCTGCCGTATATTTCAACAGCCGCATTGACCACACTTCCTTTCACACTGGCAACATCGGTTATTGTGACATCGCTAGTTAGCAGTCTACGGCAGTCTTCAAGCACCGCCGGCAAGGTTAGGGTTGGGACACCAATAACCACCAGATCCCCTGCTTTTAGTTCACTTGCTACAGCCTCTAGATCCTGTTCGGCACGGTCAATAATGCCGGCTTCAAGAGCCAGTTCTAGGGTCGAGTCACGCCTTGAAATACCCACAACCTGTGCAGCTAGGCCCTGTTGACGAGCAGCTAAAGCTAAACTGGAGCCGATAAGGCCCAAACCAATCACGACTAGACGATTGAGGACTGGTTTAGGCTGCTGAGAGTTATTAGTCATCTGTATCCAGTACCGCAGGCCAGGACTTAGAGTACAGCTCGGGGATAGGATCCGAGCACTTTTAAGTCGGCAACATTCGTAGCTAGTTCTTCGATCACCGCGGCCACAGAGGTATCCTGAACGTGCCCGGCAAAGTCGATAAAGAACACATAGGACCATTTACTGTTGCGCGCTGGACGTGACTCCAAACGCGTCATGTCGACATTATGCCGACGAAATGGCTCCAGTAAATCATGCAGTGCGCCAGGTTTATTATGCACAGAGACCACAATCGAGGTGCGGTCATCACCACTAGGTTGAACCTCTTCACGACCAATGATTAAAAAGCGCGTAGCATTATCCGGACTGTCTTCAATTTTTTCCCGAAGTTTTTCTAAACCATATAGTCGGCAGGACATATCTCCGGCAATTGCTGCGGAATTCCACTCTCCCTGCACTCGCTTAGCGGCTTCGGCATTACTGCTGACGGCCACCCGCTCAATATTGGGGAAATTAGAGTTTAGCCACTGGCGACATTGGGCTAAAGACTGAGAATGAGAGTAGACCCGAGTAATGTTGTCTTTGTTGGTGTTGGGCCCGATCATAAAATTATGGTGAATACGTAACTCGACTTCACCACAGATTTTTAAGGATGAATCCATAAAGCTATCAAGGGTATGACTAACAACCCCTTCGGTGCTGTTTTCAACCGGCACTACCCCGTAGTTGCATGATCCTGCCAATACTTCGCGGAATACTTCGTCAATCGCTGACTGGGGTACGCTGACTGCAGAGTCCCCAAAATGTTTTAACGCAGCTTCCTGTGTGAAGGTTCCTTCAGGACCTAGAAATGCTACCTTAACCGGCTGCTCTAGGGCCAGACAGGCAGACATAATCTGCCGAAATAGACGCGCCATCTCTTCATTGTCTAATGGGCCAGAATTTGTCTCCATAATATGACGCAGCACCTGAGCTTCCCGCTCTGGTTTGTAATAGGCTTCGTCGCCGCGCTCTTTTTTGACCTCAGCAACTTGCTGAGCACAGCGCGCGCGGGCGCTGATGTTTTGCATAATTTCCAGATCCAGTGCGTCAATTTTCTGTCTAAGGCCCAGCAACGGGTTTTTGTCTGACATGCCTAATATCCTTAATCTTCGGGAGATGCTTCGGTGTTTTTATCTTGGTCGCTTTCGATAAACTCCTCATCCTCCGGCTCGGCAATTCGCGCCAAGCTAACGAGATTCTCGTTCTCTTTAAGCCGGATAATACGCACACCCTGAGTGTTGCGTCCCACCACTGAAACCTCGTCACCGCGGGTTCGGACCATGGTGCCCTGGTCGGAGATCAGCATAATCTCATCGCCAACAAACAGCTGGGTCGTACCCACTAGAGGCCCGTTGCGCTCACTGGCTTGAATAGCAATCATACCCTTACCGCCGCGACCCTTGGTGGGGAACTCCTCAACCTTGGTACGCTTGCCGTAACCGTTTTGACACACCGTGAGCAGATAACCCTCGTCTTCTGGTATCACCATTGCAATAACTTTTTGACCCTCAGGCAGACGCATTCCGCGCACACCTTTTGAAACCCGGCCCATGGCGCGAGCATCTGTACTGGCAAAGCGCACGGCCTTGCCCTCAGAGCTAAATAACATTACGTCACTGCCATCATCGATAATGGCAGTACCAACCAGATAGTCGTCTTCCACCAAATCTACGGCACGCAAACCGACACTTCGGGGCCGCGAGTACTGGTCTAGACTCGTTTTCTTGACGGTGCCGTTGGCTGTGGCCATCAACACAAATTTGTCGGCGCTGTATTCCTCAACCGGCAGTATTGAGCTAATGCGCTCTCCTTCATCTAGCGGCAGTAGATTTACCACTGGACGACCACGAGAATTGCGCCCAGCAACTGGAATCTGGTACACCTTGAGCCAGTAAACCTTGCCCAGATTAGTAAAGCACAGAATAGTGGCGTGAGTGCTGGCAACTAGAAGGTGCTCAACAAAATCTTCATCTTTTACCGCTGTCGCTGACTTGCCCATACCGCCGCGGCGCTGAGCCTGATAGTCACTCAAAGGTTGAGTTTTAGCATAGCCGCCGTGAGAGATAGTTACGACTCGATCTTCTTCTGTTATAAGGTCTTCAACGGTGAGGTCATGGGTAGACTCGATAATTTCTGAACGGCGTTCATCACCAAACTCGGCGACTACCGCCTCTAATTCTTCACGAATAACACTCATCAGACGCTTTATGTCACCGAGAATATCTTGATATTCGGCAATCTCTTCAAGCTTGACGGCAAACTCCTCAATAATTTTGTCATGTTCCATGCCGGTGAGGCGGTGCAGACGCAACTCAAGAATATCTTTTGCCTGTTCAGGTGATAGGAAGTACTGCCCATCGTGCAGACCGTACTGCTCCTCGAGCCAGTCTGGTCTAGCAGCCTCAGGCCCAGCTCGCTCGAGCATGGCAACCACAGAGCCGGGATCCCAGCCCCGCGCAACAATGGCTTCGCGAGCATCTGCAGGCGATGTAGATTGCTTGATCAGAACAATAATTTCATCAATATTTGCCAGTGCTATGGCAAAACCCTCTAGGGTATGGGCCCGCTCTCGCGCCTTGCGCAACAGATAAATAGTTCTGCGGGTTACCACTTCGCGGCGATGACGCACAAAGGCTTCGAGCATCTGCTTGAGGTTGAGAATGCGCGGCTGACCATCGACCAGAGCCACCACATTAATGCCAAATACATTTTGCAGCTGAGTCTGCGCATAGAGGTTATTGAGCACCACCTCACCAACTTCACCACGCTTGATTTCGATAACAATGCGCAGACCATCTTTGTCCGACTCGTCGCGCAGCTCTGATATGCCCTCGAGCTTTTTCTCTTTGACTAATTCGGCAATCCGCTCAATTAAACGCGCCTTGTTAAGCTGATAGGGAATCTCGGTAACAATAATGGTTTCGCGGTTAGTTTTTTCATTGATCTCGACCTCGGCACGGGCGCGCATGTATATTCTGCCACGGCCGGTACGGTAAGCCTGAATAATGCCCGCCCTGCCATTAATAATCGCCCCAGTAGGGAAATCTGGACCAGGAATATACTCCATCAGCTCATCAATGGTGATCTCGCTGTTGTCGATAAGCGCCAAGCAGCCGTTGATCACTTCGGTTAAGTTATGTGGCGGAATATTGGTAGCCATTCCCACCGCAATACCTGAGGAACCATTGACTAGCAGATTGGGCACGCGAGTTGGCATAACCACTGGAATCTGTTCGGTTTCATCGTAGTTGGGAGCAAAGTCGACCGTATCTTTCTCAAGGTCTTCAAGCAGCGCATGAGCAATTTTAGTCATGCGAATTTCGGTATATCTCATAGCCGCCGCAGAGTCACCATCTACAGAACCGAAATTACCCTGACCATCGACCAGCAGATAGCGCAACGAAAACGGCTGGGCCATGCGAACAATTGTTTCATATACCGCGGAGTCACCATGGGGGTGATATTTACCAATCACGTCACCTACTACACGGGCTGACTTCTTGTACGCCTTATTCCAGTCATTGTTAAGTTCGCTCATGGCGAATAAAACTCGCCTATGCACAGGCTTAAGGCCATCGCGCACATCTGGCAAGGCGCGACCAACGATCACGCTCATAGCATAATCTAAGTAGGACTGCTTGAGCTCATCCTCAATATTGACTGGGACAATTTCTTTGGCTAAATCGACCATAATTTATAATTATTTCCTGATTTTTACTGCACTTTTGAAGGGTCAAATTTTAGCACAGAAAAGCCCATAGAATCTCGCTTTTATTGGCCTTTTATCACCCCTTTATAAGCGATAAATCGGTATACTTCAGCCATGCGCCCAGGAGACCCTATGCAGCCCACAAAAATAGACTTATTAATCAATTGCCCATGGATAATCCCAATCGTCCCCCAGGACCGAGTACTGCGCAATTGCGCCCTGGCAATTGATGCCGAAAAAATCATTGGTATTTTTCCTCAGGCCGAGGCCGCTAAGCGCTTTGACGCCGTTGAAGTGCAAAATCTTGACAGCCATGTGTTGATGCCAGGGCTAGTTAACGCACATGGTCACGGGGCCATGACCCTAATGCGAGGCTATGCTGATGAT
>Ga0233444_10004916_pt1 | contig 12549 bp, 13 predicted proteins | sample SI_124_October20_6_FD_182792 | JGI IMG/M metagenome (GOLD analysis project Ga0233444, IMG submission 182792) | Seawater microbial communities from Saanich Inlet, British Columbia, Canada - SI_124_October2016_10_MG | ecosystem: Environmental > Aquatic > Marine > Inlet | place: Canada: British...
TTGACGTATAGGTCATTGCACCTTGAGAACCATTACCCCCAGAATAATCACCGCCTGTAGATACACCTCCAGAGCCAAAAGTAGTTACAACTATAAACGTATCAACAGTTTCAGAAGATAAATCGACTGTTACTGTAACAACTTCCCCTCTTTTACCGCCGCCACCAGCTCCACCTAAACTGTCAAACAATCCAGAGCTATCACCGCCACCGCCACCGCCTCCAGCAGAATATGATGTAGATGCAGAACTACCACCAGAGTTATTTCTTGCGCCAGCAGTACCACCCGCACCAAAATCTGAACTTTGACCAGCTTCTGCGTTTGTACCATGCCCATTTGCATTTAAGCCGCCCAAGCCGCCAATAGCTGTGATTGTCGAGCCAATTTGCGTTCCTGTAGTTGAACCCCTTCTCAATACAACAACTGTATTACCGCCAGATACATTTCTCGTACCAGCGGGTTGATAGTGATCATCTTGCCCAAAACCACCAGCACCACCGCCTCCATATGCTGTGATTGTCACTTCATCAATATTGCCTAAATTTATATAAGCATTAGTGCTATCAGGTGATATTGTACTTGTACCGCCAGCAGTAGAACCCCCAGCAAAGAATAATGGGTTAAAAACTTTACATTGCTCTTCATCTTTAGCAATTACGCCGCTTATTCTGGTTGTGCCATTTTGTAAAAAGGCTGATGTAAAAGATGTTTCATAACCTAAAGAGCCTCCGCCCTTATCAGTTCTAGCAATAAAGAAACCATTGGTGTTATAGGCAGATTGACTATCACGCCCACCAATAAATCCAGCACCACCAGCACTTAATCTTAATGTATCCGTAATAGTTAGGTTATCAATCTGAACAAGTGAAGCGTCAAGTATTCCTGATGAAATCATATCAGCCGTAAGTGTGCCATCTACTAAAAGATTTCCGTCAATTACCTGTGCTTGATATGCCCATGTGTTGCTTGAAGCTGTGTAAGCCCAGACACGTTGCTCTCCTGTTGTTGTATTTGTGAAAAAAGCTCTATCTTTATCTACAGCCGCCGCGTTGATACCAGATGAACCAGTAAATAAAGTATTAATTGTTGAAGATGATGCTGTGGTTGCTGGCATATTGGCAGGGGATAAGTTTATTTGCCATGAACCAGCGCCTCTATCACCTGTTCCTCCAGCTATGCCAACAATAGTTGCTGTTGACCAATCAGAGCTTACTATAGTGTCTGTTGAGCCAGTTCCAAAGGCAAGAGCAGTACAAGCCCATAAATATTGGCCACTTGTTATGCTTGGCGCTGATTTTGTCCACGAATTGTTAGGTGAAGTAAGTGCGCCTGATGCAAATGTGTATGTAACTGTATTGCTTGGTGTGGCTGGAACGCTTGTTGTTGTTGTCGCTTTATAAACTGTAACTGTTGCGCTAACCCCACCATCAGCACCATCTGCTCCAGAGAAAGAAGTTTTTACCGCTGTGCTAAATTCGCTTGCTGGTATTGTGTCTGTACTTGTATTTGAGTATGCAACAGCCCCTTTAACCCACAAATATTGCCCAGTTGATAATGTTGGCACTGATGTACTCCAACTTCCCAACGTTCCACCACTTATTACGCCAGTTGCATATGTGTATGTAAATGTACCTGTAGGATTAGATGGTGCTGATGTACCAGCCGCATATAGAAATACTTGAGCTGATGTAAATCCATTAGGCCCTGCAACTGCTGAAACTGTGGTAGCGTTTTTTGTATTTGTATAGGCTGATTGATTATCTGAGAAATCAACAGCTCTAATTTTGTATGTATATTGGGTATCATCATCCCTGCCGCTATCTACAAAAACAGTACCAGAGCTATTACCAATCACTGTTGTTGTAGAACCACTAACCCTAGCAACTTCAATATATCTCAAATCAGCTTCTGGCGGGTTTACCCAACTTACAACAACCTGTTTATAACCACCTGTTACAGTAAATGTTGAATATACTGGCACTGTTGGGGCTGATGTATCACCAGTTAGCGCGGCTGTGGTTGTTGACTTGTATGTTCCAGACTTATTTCCACGGCTAGTAATTGCTCTAACTCTAATATTGTATATTTGACCAACTACAGCTTGATCTATTAAAAAAGTTCTGTCTTCTGTTATTGATGTTTGATAATTAGTAGCGCCGCTTGTTTTAAAACCTATTTCATAACTAACAACCTGACCATTCGCGGGTTCTGACCATGATACACCAATGTTATTTGAGACTGTGCCATCTGTTTGCAAAACTGGCGTTCCAAAGGATGCATTTAATGTATTTATTGTAAGGCCGTCATATATGTCATCTAAACTTGTGTTGTTTGATGTAATTGCAGAATATTCATCTGTAGTTTGTGACCAGTAATAAGCTTGCTGTGATGTTTCCTGTAGCGTTAAATCAACCTCTATTGGCGAACCCTCTCCGCCTGTAGCCTTCCACGCTTTAACTTGAAACTCTTTATCAGTCCATCCGTACCTATCCATTGTCAATTTGACTGTATCGCCAACTTGCAATTGATAGGCTTTAGTGCTGAATTTAGCAGTTAATACAATTTGCTCACGGCTTGTATATAGAACTTGCTTTGCAAGCCTTTGAGCCGCCGCTGATTTGGTAACTAACTTAAATGGCAAGTCAATTACACTTTCAACATTGTTGTCTTCTGACATATCCGTCAGTTTTTGCTCTGGATATTCATCAGAAATCCATCTGTTGTCCTCATCAACAAAAGTACCCCTAACAGTGTTAACCAAATCACGCCGTGAAAATCTTGTTTGTATGCTTATAGGGCTTCGAACATCGTCATATGTTAACGCATCTGAAAAGGCTGGGCTTCTATATGCTCCAGCTACCAATCTATATTTACCTTGCGCCCAATACAAAGAGCCATTGAGTGTAGTAACAAGCTCATTTAAATTGCTTAATTTACTTTCACCTGTAGATACTGCCCCACCAACTTCAAATGAATTTTGTTGCGCTCCAACAACTCCAGTTGAGGCACAATCATCAGCCGCTTGTGCAATCATAACATCATCAACTTGACTTTGATCTGCTACTACACCTTGTGAGCTGGTAATATAATCTCTTATTGCAAGGGCTGGGTTTGATGAATATTGCCATGTAGAAGGCGTTGCAGTCCTGTGTGTGGAAACACCTAAAGAACTATCATAGGCAGTGCTGGTGCTGTCTTTTCGCGGGTCATAAACCTTTTTACCTTTAACAACAGCAGTAACTAATGGCATACCACTCTGAAAAACGTCTTGATCATATTCTAAGCGTACATACAAACAAGCTACACCCTGTCCCTTGAAAGTGTTTGTGTAATTTGAAGGCATATTACTAATGCCGCTGGCGTTTAAACTCGTGTGTATGTTTTGAGTTGAAGTGCCTGTAAACTTTTTGACTAGAATTTTACTGTCGGTCACTGGATTTCCATTTTCATCAGAACCTACAGAACCCCAATTTTGTGATGTAACAAACCCATCACTATCAAGAGTGGCCACTTCATCATTGATATAAATATCACCAATTTCTTCAACTTCATGCATAGCAAGTGTAATGAAATAATGATAAAATTTACCATTACCTGTAGTTTCATGATAAGTTTTAGTTCCGCTTTTTCTTATGCGACCATAAACGAGTTCAGCATTTGCTATGCTGTCTATTTTCGTTCCTAAATTACCTCCTACCCCTGACAAGTCTGGTTTGGGTGTAAGTGCTGATGTAACAGCAACCGATACGCCCACGTATACTGCTGTTGCAATTAAGGTTTGTCCAATAGTAAATGTAGCACCAGCCGCTGGCGCACCAAATAAAAGCGTTGCTGTTGTTCCGACCATTAGATTAACCTTTTTGTATATACATTTTCTATATGTTGAAATCCAAGTCTTTGAAGTAATAAATCAAATGGCTTATGTATCTTTGTATTCATAAATAACATAGAAACGCCATCTTGCGCCAGACATTCTATAGAAAATTTTATAAGCTTTGATGCAGTATAACCTTTCCTATGATCAGGATGGAGGAAAATTACATCATTTGTTGCATATAAGTGATCTTGATAATGCAATGATTTATTGACTAAAACAGCAAAATAACCAACAATTTTACCTTCTGAACGCGCTGTAAATATTTTTAATATTCCATTTTTTTCTGCGGTTTCATATTGTTCTATACTTGGATTTAGCTTTAACAAATCTTTATTTAAAGCTATTTCATCATAATGCATATTTAAAAGTTCTTTTGCCTCATCGTAACAATCACAAAAAAATTCTTGTTGAAATTGCATTATTTTGGACCCCACTCCACAGCCTGATCTTGCAAGTCAGATACATAACTAAAGAAAGTATCATTAGAGTATAATGTTTTATGGCTTTCTTGCGTATATCTAAAAGGATTTGTTCTCTCTAAGTCAATTAGCCTATTTTCAACTGTAAGTGTTATTCCTGATGCGTCTGGTCCATCATTAATTGTCATTGTGTCCATATAGCCAGTGAATACTTCTACTAAATTTTGATTTCCCATAATACCAAAGTACACTTTGCAATCTCGACCAGAATATTCATGCGCCAAAGCCGCAGTTAGTAATGCATCAGGTACGCCAGTAAGGCTTAAATTCAAACCAGTTGCTTTTAGTTCAGCCGCTTCTGCTATATTCCCAACACTTAAAAGATCACCAGCACCTACATAAGTTTTTGAATTTGCAGATAAATTTCCTTGCCCTGTCCATAAATACATTGGGGCCGCCGCGTCTGTTCCTCCATTATAAAAATTTAATTCTACAGCATAAAAGGGTGAAAATTCACCACTTTCTAAAGCAGTTACAATTGAACTTGGAATATCTCTAGGCATTAAAGCGCCTCCGAACATGAAAAGGTTATACCATAATTACTTAATTGATTGGCATTCCATGTTAATTCATTGCTATCCATTCGGAACAATCCTTGAGCTGATGCAAAAGTAACAGTTGTTCCTGTAGTAATTGCGTCTTTTAATGGCGGTTGGATAGTAACTCCGCCATTCCCAGTATTATCATCAACAATCATATGTAGCCTTGAAGTTTCTCCAGTGCCAAATTGCAAATAACTGCCTTTATTTAGCTTTTTTCCTGACCCAATAGTCAAAGAAACGCTTGTATCTCCTATCGCCGCGTTTGATGTAACGCTTATAGAAGTTGGTGCGTTGCCTCCAGTAACAGTTTTTGCATCTGGGTCTCCTAATAAGAAAGTATTGGCTCTACCTTCTAACTGCATAAAGAAAGCTTGCCATTGCGAAGCATCAGAGCGCTTCATTGGAGGTAGAGAAAGCGTTGCATACCATTGAGCCTTGGAATACTTCTGAACCTGTGTTGCGCCTGTGAATGGGCTTTCTGATGTAGCTACAGTCCTTCTTATTCCCCAATCAGATGTGGTAAACGATGGACTTGTTGGCATTGTTATTATTGTCATAGATCACCCGAATGCTTGACCGAATGAGCCGCCGCGCCTTTTAGCATCTACTACAGCGTTCATTGTGTCTTGTTTAAATCTAGGCAGTAATGAAATCATTTCAGCCCTTACTGTTTGAGCCACACCAGATTGCACATTGATTGTCTGATTGACAACTGTGCCACTGCCGCCGCCCAATGCGTTTTTAGTATTGTGATTATTCATAATAGTGCCAGCCGAACTAGGAACAATTAACTCTGGTCCACGCTCTCCAACTAGATATGGATTTCCTCTTTGCAATGCACCGCCACCAGCTTGACCTGTTGGTGTTGCTTGTGCGCCTACAGCAGAGAATGCGGCTCCAATAGGTCCACCTATTGCAGTACCAATACCACCGAATATACCACCTAGTATTGGTTTAATTACTTGCGCTTTGAGTGCATCAGCAATCATTTGCTTGACCATATCCTTGAACATATCCCTCATAGTGCCAAAATTTATCTTACCATCCATAACCATTTGGGTTAGGCTATCTGACATTTTATCAAAAGTTGTTTGCATTCTATCTTGCATTTGAACAAATGCTGGGTCTAGCTCTAATGCTTTCTGTTTTAATAGTTCTAAAGCATCTGCTAATTCTGTATCAGTTATAGCGCCTAAGAAGTTTGCTTGTGTTAAATCACGTCTTATCTCAACTAATTTTTCTTGCTCTGTAACCATTTCTGCAACAAAATTCTTGCCTGACGATATAGCATCATTTTGAATTTTCTGTGCTTCATTGTAGTTTTCTTGTGCTATTTCAGCTTTTAAAGTTGCCATAGTTAGATCAGCCAAGTTTTTTGGGGCCATTAAGCCAAACTGATCTTTTAACTTAGCATGTATTAACGCTCCACGTTCCATACGAATTTCTTTAGCATTCATACCCATTTTTGCGTTGTGGTAATGTAATTCTAATTCTGCCTGTGCATTTGTTGACTTTAATAGCGCCGCCGCATCTTCTCTTTGTTTAGCGCGTTCTTCTGCATCAGGGTCAACATCTGCTTTCTTTTTAATGCTAAGATTAGTTCTTCTATTTTTTGCATCATCTATGTTGGGCATAGTTTTTTCTAAAAGCTTATTACGCTCAATGCCTAATTCTTTTACTCTTGCTTTTGCGTCAGAAAGTTCACCTTCTGAAAATGCACTATCAAATAGAGTGCCTTCGTATGCAGTTCCATCTGGCTTTAATTTAGGTATTTTTCTTTTTTCAAATTTTTCTACTTGATCTTGAGCTTCTTTTAACTTTGCAGTTACATCAATTAAAGCGTCCGCAAGTGGTAACTTCAAGATGCCCATAGCTCTTAAAAAACTTTTTGTTTTTTCTGTAGCTTCTCTTAATTTTTTTATTATTTTCACCATTATAGGCAAGAATTTTTCACCTAATTCACCGACTAATTCTTCAAATTCTCCTTTAAGACCCTTCATTTGATTTGCATAGCTTTCAGCAGTACGAGCCGCATCACCTTGCGCGTCTTTAACTCCATCTGTGATAAGATTTAATCTTGCTTGTACTTTTTGTGCATTTGTAGCGGCTTTATTTCCTCCCTCAATGCCCATGTTAAGCAATTCTTGATTTAATGTTGCCTCTGTAATTACAACACCAAATCTACGAACTGTTTCGTGATTTCCAACTAATGCACTTTGAAAAGCTTTAATTGTATCTACATCTGAAGCATTGTTGAATGATGCTGTATCTACTGCTAGTTTTGTTAGCTCTACAGATAGCTTTGCCGCTTCGCCACGCGCAAATCCCATAGGAACAAATGTATCTTGAACAGTTGAAGCCATTCCTTCTAGCTCATGAGTAGAACGACCAACAGCATTACCAAATTCTTCTAATTCTTTTACTACATTAGCTCTAAATTGACCAAATACGACCTTAGACTTACCTTCCATTTCTTCAATGTCAGAAGCAAGGTCAATCATAGCTTTACCAGCGCGGAAGGCTTGCCTTATGGCAACAGCGGCAAGTGCAACTTTCATTACCTTTCCAAGCTTGCCAAATGCTCCACTCATTTTACTGGTTGATTTGCTTACATCGCCTTCAACACGCCTTAAAGCGCGCCGCATGTCGTTCATGTCGGCTTCTATTCGTACTACAAGGGTGTCAATAGTTTCTGCCATTAGTCGGGATTAAGCTCCATTAGTTCATCAAGTTCACTTTTACTTAGGGACGACGGCTGACCCCCTGAGTGAAACTCTGCAAATCCATTTAGTGCGGCATTGAACTCTTCCATGCTCATGTTCCAGAAACTGTCTGACGACATTTGCATTTTTCCTAGACCTATTTCCATATACATAGTCCAAGGAAATTCGTCCGATGCTACACCTCCGCCTCCTTTACGTTTCCCTCATCGTCCCCGCCACCTAGGGCTTTGCTTAGAATATCTGCGACTGATTTCATTGCATCAGCTAAACCAGCTTCCCAAACAACCTTTTGAACATCCTTAATTTGAATGTCATTTCCACCAGAACGAATAATGGGTAATAATATATTACATATTTCAGTAGTGGTTAAATCACCATCTGAAAGCTTATTAAGAACTTTAAGTATTCCACAACCACAGGCGCTTTCTATTCTAGCTATCCCGTCCATCGTCACTTTTGCTTTGTACTTTTGCTGACCCAGATTTATCTCCAGCTCGCCGCGTTTTGGGTTTGTCATTCTTGACCTCCATTGATTTAATTGTAAGAGTTTCGCCCCTACCATGTAGATCAGATACTTCTTCTGCTACATATGTCACTCCATCGGCCTTGAAGCTGTCACCAACCTCAAGACCTGATGCATAAGGTGCGGAGAAAAACACATTTTGACGATGGCTAGAATAATTAACACCATCTATTTCGATAACTGTATTAACCCAAGCCATTGTCTATTCCTTATACTGTTGCGAATACACTTGCCCCAGAACTCTCTAAAGAGACTGAATAAGTTACTTCGCCATTATATTCACCAGCGTATTCCAATGAAGTTACAACAAACTTACCTGTATATGTTCCAAAGTTAGGAATAATTACTTGGAAGTTTGGTATATCAGCTCCACCGAATGCTGTTCTAAGCGTTGCCTCAGAAGCCGCGTCTGTAAAAACACCTGACCCTGATATTGAAACGCTTTCGACACCGCCATCAGCAAGCATCGTGCGTATATTTGCACTGTCTTTATTTGTAATATCAACAGTTTCTTGGTTCATGCTGATTGATGTTGAGCGCAAACCTCCAACTGTTGTGTATGTATCAGAAGCCGCCGCCGCCGTAGCATCTGCGCCAATTTTTAGTAGTAGGGCTGAACCTTTTTGAGCCGCCATGTTTATTCTCCTTAGTTGTCAAACACTACAGCGCGAAATCTCATAACCCCATGCCGTGTAATTCCGTCATTTTCCGCTAGCGTTGTTGAAAACTCCTGTCTAACATTCACTAGCGATGCACCTGTTACACTTATAGCAGTATTATGAAGTAAATCATAGACCGATTTCATAATCGTTTTAATTTCACGTCTACCTCTGTATTGCGACCATATATGCATGGTTAAAGTATGCTCTACGCCATCAAGTGTTTTTGTTCCATTATTAGCAGAGGTTTCTTCACCCATCTGCACATAAGGGTAATTAGATTGCTGTGGTACGTCATCATAGACAGGAATGTTTGCACCATCTAGTCCATCAACATTACCATTCAGCTTTGCATATATTGCTTTTTGAAGTTCCCATGAATGAAAAGACATATTAACCCCTCGCTTTCAAGCGCTTAAATAAAGCTTTAATTTTCGCTCTTTGCGACTCTAATGCTGGTTGCATAAATGGCCTTGCTTGCATTTTTCTTGTACCAAATTCTAAGTGAATGCTATAATCAGCGCGACTTTCAACGTCAGCGCCCATTCCGTCATTATCCTTATCTAAGAATATATTGCTTACTAAGAAGCCTGTGTCAGTGTTTGGTGGCTGACCAGCGGCTGATGCAGTGTGGTTTCCATAGGTTCTTCCACCACCACTACTAGATTGTATTGACCTTTTAGCCTCATTCATCACTAAGAGACCAGCGACTGAAATTGTATCTCTGGCTTGCTTGGTGTATTGGCTATCAACATTTCTATATTTTTTCTTGCGTACAACTTGAGTGCGTATCATATTGCTACCCCCTCAGTACATAAAATCTTTTGGTAGCGGTTACGCATATCAACATTTACTATAGAGACAATATTAAACAATCTTTCATAAATTACGCCATTATTTGTGTATGCATATTTAATTCGATGCTTTGCGGTTAGGCTTCCACGGTATCTTATTGTAATTTCATATTTAGTTGATGCTTCTATTTGGTCGCCAAATTCTCTTTCACTTCCAGACTTGGGCGTAATTTGTGCATGAATATAAGCATCAGTTTTCCAAAGGGTTATAGCTCTACCGCCACCATCATCATTTACTACAGTCATAGACTGTATTTCTATTTTATGACGCATAGCACCGACTGACATCAGATAATTCCTGTCCTATAAGTTGTGTCATATGGAGTAGAGTTAAACCTTAGAACTCTATATGGGTCTAACAAACTTCTTATAGCTTTAGGTGGCTGAATACTTTGCTCTTCGTCGCCCCTATGCTCATATAAATAAGTTATATATTGAAATATTGCTACTTTTATTGCTTCCGGTACGTTAGCTGGTGAAGTGCCATAACCAACGGTAAAATTAATTTCTATACCATTTGATACTCTAAGATCAGTTGGATATGTACCACCTTGCCTTAAAACTATTCTTGCTGGCTCTGAAAATGTATCAACATAATAATTAGAAGTCTCCCAAGTAGATTGAACATCACTATCATTATAATATTTTATGCTTTCAACTGATACTACTGGTGTTGCGGCTAGCTCTATGTGATCAACATATCTAGTCATTGAATATCCAGTTCTCATGCCTTCCCATAGAATATCATCTATTTCTCTCGCACCATCTATAGCCATTTGACATGTGCGATTTATAAAAAATCTGCCAGTATATTTCTCAGCCCAATCTGTAGCGGCCTGTAAATAACTTCGCACCAAGCTATCATCAACATCATCATCAAGATTTAAGTGAGTACGAGCCTCAGTACGGCTTATAGGTGTTACTAATGGACCTGCAACAATCTTTAAACCACTCATAACCCTATTCCCATTCTATTTATTTTGAAGCTTTTTTGCGTTTAGCTTTTGTTTCTGTCGGGCCAGCATTGCCGGCTATCTCATAAGCTACGCCCATGTCTACGAAGCTTTTAAAAATTTGCTCTTGCCACTTGCCCTGTGATTTATATTCTTTACCTATTTCGAATGTACCTGTCTCAGCACCATCTTCTCTAGTAATCCCAATTTGCGATTTACTCATAGTAATTTTCATCTAGGTAATTCCTTTTTGAAAGTTGGGGGGCGTTAACCCCCCGACCATTATTATGATGTAGCGTGCTTAAGAACGCGCATTGCTTCTGCCATTACAACTTCACCACCAACACGACGACGAGCAAGGTAACGTACATTACCAACTGATGCTTGTGAGTATGGGTCACGAAGAACTGATAAAGACACACGATCAACAATCATATATCCTCGGCGGAAATCACCGAAGAATACTGATTTTGCACCAGAAGCCGCAGACGCAACATCAGGACACTCAAGATATGGTGAACCTAAGATTGTGTTTGGCAAGCCAGACTGACCAGAAAAACCAGTTTGGAAGATATATGCTCCAGCAGTATCTTTCAATTTACGGATAATCCCTAGTGTTGCACGATTAAGCAAGAATGTAGCATTGTTTGCATAATCTGTTTTAAGAGCGTGTACCAAATCCATTAGGTTATCTGTTGTGATAGCCGCAGACGCCGCACCTGTAGCTGTATGAGCTACTGTGTTGCCATCAGCAATACCTGTTGGTTTGTTTGTGCCATTACCAGAAATAAACGCCGCGCCTTCTGCTTTTGCAAACTGTTCAGCAAATTCTTGGTTCATTTCAGCTTCAAGATTGAAAACACTATCTTCAAGCAACATACCAGAAATATCCACTTTAGCGTATAATTCATGTGTTGGGATAGTATTTAGAGAAGTTGTGTAACCAGTTGTCTCTGCACGAGTACCAGTTTCAGCAGTCCAAGCCGCCGCAAATGATGCAGTTTTGCTTGGTACTTCAATTTCTTTATTTGAAGTTTGACGAACACGAGCAACAGAACGTACAGGAGAAATCTCAGTAATCACTTTGAGTAACTCGTCTACATATTCAGCTGGAGCTAAGTTACCAGCAGTAGCGGCAGTGCCAACAGTCAAAGCTTTCACTTCTTCTGGAGCCATATTCTGCTCACCTTTACGCATGAAGCTATCCCAAGCTTTTAGGGATAAATCAACTTCTTTAGCTTCCATTGCATTTTCTGGACGCTTCAACATAGTTTCGATTTCATTCAACTTTGTTTCGAAACCCTCAGCATGTTTTTGCTGTTGAATTAAGGTTTGATTGATGTCTTCGAATTTGTCCATATCTGCTTCGATACGAGCAAGTTTAGCGTCAGTTTCGCCTTCGGCAGAACCTTTAGCTTCAATTTGTGCCAAACGATCATCATTTACTTTTTTAAATTCTTCAAAAGCACTTGACATCGCATTTACGGCTGTTTTTACTTGATCTTCCATTTGGTAGACCCTTTCCGTTTAAGTTTTAAGGATGTTTGTAAGGCTGTTTAGAGCCTCAAGGACTTTAGGCGTTTCCTCTTTTACAGCATCCCGCTGTTCAAGTGCCTTGGAAACGGCATTCGCCGCCGCCTTTGCTTCATTGCGTGATAGGTTTCCTTCATCCCGAAGAAAAGTTTCCCATTCACGAATGGAGCGATCTGTGCCTTTTACCTGTTGAACCCTTGCGCGTGGGTTCATTGGGAAAGTGACAGCAGAAATTTCCATCAAATCTACTGATTTAAGTCTGCGAGTTTTGCCTTTTTCGTCATAATCGACATATTTAGGCTCTACGCGGTATCCTATAGACAATCCGTCAAGTGCGCCCATTTTCATGAGTTCATACACCTCTCGGCCTCTCTGAGTACCCATCGCAAGCCGACCTTTGACCTTT
>Ga0233444_10004917_pt1 | contig 12548 bp, 13 predicted proteins | sample SI_124_October20_6_FD_182792 | JGI IMG/M metagenome (GOLD analysis project Ga0233444, IMG submission 182792) | Seawater microbial communities from Saanich Inlet, British Columbia, Canada - SI_124_October2016_10_MG | ecosystem: Environmental > Aquatic > Marine > Inlet | place: Canada: British...
ATTAGTAAATAATAAATTCGATGTGTCTGTACTACAAGGAACAACAGGCTCGGGAAAAACAATAGTATATTTTGAAATAATAAAAAAAATTATTAAAAAAAATAGACAAGCTTTAGTTTTACTTCCTGAAATTTTTTTAACAAATGAATTTAAATCAAGGTTTGAAGATTTTTTTGGTTTTGAACCAGCAATATGGCATTCAAAAATTACACCTAAAAATAAAAGAGTAATTTTAAAAGGAGTAATTGAAAATAGAATAAAATTAGTCATAGGCGCAAGATCATCATTACTCCTCCCATTTAAAAAATTAGGTGTTATTATTGTGGATGAAGAGCATGATACATCTTATAAACAGGATGAAGGAGTAATTTATAACGCAAGAGACATGGCTATTTCAAGAGCTTCTTTTGAAAATATTCCTATTCGCTTAATTACATCTATCCCTTCTATAGAAACTTACAATAATATTTATAATGGGAAATATAGACATATAAAAATTTTTGAAAGATATAATAATTACCCACTACCTAAAACAAAAATTGTAAATTTAAATATTAATAAATTAAAAGATAAATTTATTTCAGATGAAACAATTAAAGATGTAAAAAAATTCTTAAAAAAAAAGGAACAAGTACTATTTTTTATAAACCGTAGAGGATATGCCCCTTACTTAATTTGTAAAAAATGTGGATATAAGCAAATTTGTTCAAATTGTTCTATGTTTCTCACTTTTCATAAAACTAAAAAAAAAGCTGTCTGTCATCGTTGTTCTTTAGAAAGAAAAATAAAAAATAAATGTATAAAGGAAGGTGATTGTCATTTTATAATGTACGGTCCTGGCGTAGAAAAGATCTTTGATGAAGTAAAAAAAATTTTTCCAAATAGTAAAATTGAAATTTTTTCAAGCGACTATACTAAAAAAAAAGATCAAACAGCTTTGTTATTTAAAAAAATTAAAAATAATAATATAGATATTTTGATTGGAACCCAAATGATATCCAAAGGATTTAACTTTCCAAAATTAAATTGTGTTGTAGTTGTTGATGCTGACTTTTCAGGAAGAGGATATGATTTGAGAACTACTGAAAAAAATATTCAATTATACCATCAGTTAAGTGGAAGAGCTGGAAGATTCAGCAAAGAATCTTTAATTGTTTACCAGACTTTAACACCAGAAGATTTAAGACTAAATGAATTAATTAAAAACAAAGCAGAAGAATTTTTAAAAAAAGAATTAATTATAAGAGAAAAAAACAACTTACCTCCATTTGTTCGTTTGATAGCAATAATAATTTCTTCAAACCATTATGATCTAAGTATTAAGGGAGCTAAAGAGATTAAAAATCAATTGCAAAAAATTGAAAATATTGAAGTTATGGGGCCAGTTGATTCCCCTTTACTAAAAATTAAAAAAAAATTTAGATCTAGACTATTATTAAGATTTAAAAGCGGTATATCGGCCCAAAAAAAAATTTCAAATTTGTTAAATTCTCTTAAAATATCAGCAAAAATTAAACTTACGGTTGATGTTGATCCAGTAAATTTTGGTTAAAAAACCATTTGCTAACTTGATCATCATAATTTCATATGATACGACACGCTCATTATTTCACTAAATTTCATACTATATAAATATGAGCAAAAATAAATCTTTCTCCACAGAAACATCTGAAAGGTACTCGCGTGCTTTATATGAAGTTGCAAAAGAATCTAACGAATTAGAAAAAATTGAAACAGATATTAAAATTTTTTTATTACTTTTTAATAGCAATTTAGAAATAAAAAATTTTATTCAAAACCCAACTCATACTATTGAAACTCAAAAAAAAGTAATGGATATATTGGCAACAAAATTTGAATTTACAAAAAATTTAAAAAATTTCTTTTTATTATTAATAGAAAAAAGAAGAATATTTTTCGTAAAAAAAATTGTAGACAGTTTTTTAAAACTGTGTCTTAAAAATAGGGGGGAAATTAAAGCCTCTCTCATTTCATCGAAAGATTTATCAGCAATCGAGTTAGAGAACATTAGCAATGAATTATCACTAGCAATGGGAGCAACTATTAAATTTGATTATAAAGTTGATAAAGATCTTATTGGAGGACTTAAGTTACAGTTAGGTAGTTTTATGATTGATACTTCAATTAAAAATAAATTAAAAAAATATGAACAAAGAATGTTAGAAAGTTAAAATGTCAATTAACCCATCAGAAGTAACAAAATTACTTAAAGATCAAATCAAAAATTTTGGAGAAAACGCTGAAGTTTCTGAAATAGGAAAAGTTTTATCAGTTGGTGATGGTATTGCACGTGTTTACGGACTTGATAACGTTCAAGCTGGAGAAATGGTTGAATTTGAAGATGGTTCAAAGGGAATGGCTTTAAATTTAGAAAATGACAATGTTGGTGTTGTAATATTTGGTGATGACAGAAAAATAAAGGAAGGTGATACAATAAAAAGAACAAAATCTATTGTTGATGTACCAGTAGGTAAAGAACTTTTAGGAAGAGTTGTTGATGGATTAGGCAATCCAATAGATGGCAAAGGGGCTCTTTCAGCCAAGCAGAGAAAAAGAGTTGAGGTAAAAGCCCCTGGTATAATTCCTAGACAGTCCGTTAGTGAACCAATGCAAACAGGTCTTAAGTCAATTGACACTTTGATACCTGTTGGAAGAGGCCAAAGAGAATTAATAATTGGAGATAGACAAACTGGTAAGACTGCTGTTGCGATTGATGCAATAATAAATCAAAAAAAAATAAACGAATCCTCAGATGAAAAGAAAAAATTATATTGCGTATATGTTGCCATAGGACAAAAACGATCAACAGTGGCTCAAATTGCAAAAACATTAGAAGAAGCCGGAGCATTAAAATATACTACAATTGTTGCGGCTACAGCTTCTGACTCTGCACCTTTACAGTTTATAGCCCCTTATACAGGATGTACTATAGGTGAATACTTTAGAGATAATGGTATGCATGCTTTAATAGTATATGATGATTTATCTAAACAAGCAGTTGCCTATAGACAGATGTCATTATTGCTTAGAAGACCTCCTGGTAGAGAAGCGTATCCAGGTGATGTTTTTTATCTACATAGTAGATTATTAGAAAGGTCAGCTAAATTAAGTGAAGCAAATGGTGGTGGCTCTTTAACAGCTTTACCTATTATCGAAACTCAAGCAGGCGATGTATCTGCATATATTCCAACAAATGTAATTTCTATTACAGATGGTCAAATATTTTTAGAAACAGAGTTATTCAATCAAGGTATTAGACCAGCAGTTAATGTTGGTTTATCTGTCTCTAGAGTTGGGTCTGCAGCCCAAACAAAGGCCATGAAAAAAGTGGCTGGTTCAATTAAATTAGAACTAGCTCAATATAGAGAAATGGCTGCATTTGCACAATTTGGATCAGATTTGGATGCCTCAACACAACAACTTTTAAATCGTGGTGCAAAATTAACTGAATTATTAAAACAAAATCAGTATTCCCCAATGACTGTAGCAGAACAAGTAATATCTGTGTTCACTGGTGTAAAGGGTTTTCTAGATGATGTTGAATTAACAAAAATTAAAAACTTTGAAAATGGAATAATTGAAAAGATAAAATCAGAAAAACAAGAAATTATCGATGAAATACAAACTACGGGTAAACTTGAAGAAAATACAGAAAAACTTTTAATACAAACAATCGAAGAATATAAGAAAGTAAATAAATAATGCCAAGTTTGGATGATTTAAAAAAAAGAATTAAGAGTGTAAAATCTACTCAAAAAATTACAAAAGCTATGAAAATGGTTGCAGCTGCAAAATTGAGAAAAGCACAAGAGAGCGCAGAAAAAGGAAGGCCTTATAGCCAAAAAATGCAACACATTATTCTTAATCTTACCAAGTCAATTAATGACCCTCAAAATGCACCAAAACTATTAGTAGGAAACGGAAAAGACAAAACATATCTATGCCTTGTGTTGACAGCAGACAGAGGTTTATGTGGAGGTTTTAACTCAAATATATGTAAGTTAGCCAAAACAAATTTTAAGAAAATTCTAAATGAAGGTAAAGAATTAAAGATAATCACAGTAGGATCAAAAGGTCTAGATCAGATCAGAAGAGAGTATGGAAAATATATAATTAAAAAATTTAGCTTTAAAGATAAAAAAAAAATTACATTTGTTGAATCTGAAATTATTGGTAAAGAAATTATAAATTTGTTCAATAGTAATGAATTCGATAAGTGCATATTATTTTATAATAATTTTAAAAATGTTATTACACAAATACCTCAAGCTCAGCAAATAATACCAGCTGAAAACAAGCTAGCAACAGAAGATGATAAAGTGGCAACTTCCTATGAATTTGAACCAGATGAAGATGAAATTTTAGAAGATCTTCTTCCTAAAAATATATCTACTCAAGTTTTTAAAGCTTTCTTGGAAAATGCGGCGAGTGAACAAGGATCAAGAATGACGGCGATGGATAATGCAACAAGAAATGCTGGTGATTTAGTTGATAAACTTACAATTAATTACAATAGGAGTAGACAAGCAGCAATAACTAAAGAGTTAATTGAAATTATATCTGGAGCGGAAAGTTTATAATGAGTAAAAATGGAAAAATAACACAAATTATTGGTGCAGTGGTGGATATAAGTTTTGAAAATGAACTACCAGAAATCTATACAGCATTAGAAGTAAATAACTCTGGTAGCAAGTTAATTTTAGAAGTAGCACAACATTTAGGGGAAAATAGTGTTCGTACAATAGCAATGGATGCAACAGAGGGATTAAAAAGAGGAGATGAGGTTGTCAATACAGGAAATCCAATTAGCGTTCCAGTTGGACCAGAAACTCTTGGAAGAATTATAAATGTAATTGGAGAACCAATTGATGAAAAAGGTGACGTTCAAACAAAAGAAAAATGGCCTATCCATAGAGCTGCACCAAAATTTACAGATCAAGCAACAGAAACTGAACAATTAGTAACTGGAATAAAAGTAGTTGATTTATTAGCTCCATATGCAAAGGGAGGAAAAATTGGTCTTTTCGGAGGTGCTGGAGTTGGTAAGACAGTTACAATTATGGAATTGATTAATAATATAGCTAAGGCTCACGGTGGCTTTTCAGTGTTTGCAGGTGTAGGTGAAAGAACAAGAGAGGGAAATGATCTTTATCATGAGATGATTGAGTCGGGAGTAATTAAACCAGACGGTAAAGGTTCAAAAGCAGCATTAGTTTACGGACAAATGAATGAGCCGCCAGGCGCTAGAGCTAGAGTAGCTTTAACCGGTTTGACTGTTGCTGAATATTTTAGAGATAAAGAGGGACAAGATGTTCTTTTTTTTGTTGATAATATTTTTAGATTTACCCAAGCAGGCTCAGAAGTATCAGCTTTATTAGGAAGAATACCTTCTGCAGTAGGATATCAACCAACATTAGCTACAGATATGGGCAATCTTCAAGAAAGAATAACATCTACTGATAAAGGATCTATTACTTCTGTTCAGGCTATTTACGTCCCAGCTGATGATTTAACTGATCCGGCTCCAGCAACATCATTCGCACACTTAGACGCAACAACTGTATTGTCAAGACAGATTGCAGAGATTGGAATTTACCCAGCAGTAGATCCTTTGGACTCAACATCTAGAATTTTAGACCCAAGAGTTGTTGGAGAAGAACATTATAGAGTGGCTAGGGATGTTCAAAAAATTCTTCAAGCGTATAAATCTTTACAAGATATAATCGCAATCCTAGGAATGGACGAACTTTCTGAAGAAGATAAATTGACTGTTGCAAGAGCTAGAAAAATACAAAGGTTTCTATCACAACCATTCTTTGTTGCAGAAGTATTTACAGGGTCACCAGGTAAACTAGTAGATCTTGAAGACACAATTAAAGGTTTTGACGCAATATGTAAGGGTGAATATGACCATTTACCTGAAGCAGCCTTTTACATGGTTGGTGGCATTGAAGAAGCAATTGAAAAAGCAGAAAAGTTATCTAAAGACAGTAAATAATGTCAGATAAATTTACAATTGAAATTATTACACCAGCTAATTCAATACTTAAATCAGAAGCTAGCGAAGTAACTATTCCCTCATATGAAGGTTTAATGGGTATACTGAAAGACCATATTCCTCTTATAACTTTTTTAAGACCAGGAATAATATCTATAAAAGGGCAAGAGAATAAAAAGTATTTTGTAGAAGAAGGTACAGTAGAATTCTTAAATAACAATTTACTAATTTTAACTTCAACAGTTAAAGATTTGACCAACTTAAATCAAAGTTCTATAGAAGATTTATTACTCGAAGCAACCAACAAACTAAAGAATGACAATCCTTCTGACAAAGAAAAATACTTACTGTCTTACAAGATAAGCACTTTAAAAGAAATTAATCTATAAATAATTTAATTTCTTTCAAGAGATTTAAATATAAATTTTTCTTAAACTCTACAATTACATCTGGAAGCCTTTCTACATTAATCCACTTCCATTCAACAAATTCTGGATGTTTTGTATTAAGATTTATTTCATCATCACTACCTAAGAATTTTGTAATAAACCATTTTTGCTTTTGTCCTTTATATTTACCACCCCATATAATTCCTATTAAATTTGAAGGAAGCTCATATTCAAATGATTTTTCGATTTTCTTCATAACTTTTATATTTGTAATACTAGTCTCCTCTAGTAATTCTCTTTTCATAGCTGTCAAATAGTCTTCACCCTCATCAACTCCCCCTTGAGGCATTTGCCATTTATCAATCGGATTATCTTTTCGCCTGCCTACGAAAACTTTATTTTCTTTATTTAACACTATTATTCCCACTCCGTTTCTCATTGGGAGTTTTGTATTATTCATATTTTAAGAATTAAAAAGTTTAATAGCGTAGCTTAATTGATTGTCGGCCGCAGAATTAATTTTGAATTCATCTCCATCTTCCTCAACTAATATGTCAGGTGTAACTCCAACTTCAGATATAGACTTTCCGGATGGTAAATAGTATTTTGAAATGGTTAGTCTAATCCCGCCACCATTTCTCAACGGTATAATTGATTGTACAGAGCCTTTTCCATAAGAGTTTTCACCTAAGATTATTGCTCTTTTATGATCTTTCAAAGCACCTGCAAAAATTTCTGATGCAGAAGCCGAACCATTATTTATTAAAACTATTATAGGTTTTCCTTTTGTCTCATCACCTTTTTTAGCAAAAAATTTTCTCGTTTCAGATACATCTCTACCTTTTGTTGAAACAATTTCACCATCATCTAAAAAAAAGTCAGTAATATTTATCGCTTGTGTTAATAGTCCCCCAGGGTTATTTCTTAAATCAAGCACATATCCTTTTACTTTTTTATTCTTTTCAAATTTTTTTATAGAATTTAAGATTTGTTTATCACTATTTTCATTAAATGATTTTAATCTTATGTAGCCCAAATTTTTTTCATTTCCAAGAATTTTAGAATTTACTGACTGAACTTCTATTATTTTTCTAACAATTGAAAATTCGAGTGGGTCTTTAATATTTTTCCTTCTCACTGTTAAATCAATTGATGTTCCTACGGGCCCTCTCATAAGTTTAACTGCCTCCATTAAAGATTTTCCCTGAACTTGTTCTTTACCGATTTTAACAATGTAGTCACCGGCTTTAATTCCTGCTTTTGAAGCAGGTGTATCATCAATGGGAGATATAACTTTTACTAGTCCAGACTCCATTCCAATTTCTATGCCCAGTCCACCAAATTTACCACTAGTGTCAGTTTGCATTTCTTTAAACAATTCAGGACTCATATATGCCGAGTATGGATCCAGTGACTGCAAAACTCCATTAATAGCAGAGTCCATCATTTTTGATTGATCTACATCATCAACATAACCCTTTTTAATTTTTTCTAAAACTTCTCCGAATAAATCTATTTTATCGTAAAGGTCATTTTTTGCCGATAGAGATGAGTGAATAAAAATAAAAAATGAAAAAAAAATTAATATTTTTTTCATATCATTGCCCTTTCTTTTGGAATTTCTTCTGACCACATTTTTTCTAAATCATAAAATTCTCTTTTATCAGGGTGAAATAAGTGCACTATAACATCATGCGCATCTACTAATTTCCAGTCAGTACTGTCTTTCCCTTCAATACGACAACCATTTATACCAAGTTTTTTTAGTTCTGAAACTAGATTTTCAGATAAAGATTGTAGGTGTCTAGACGATGTACCTGAGGCTACTATCATATAGTCGGCTATATATGATTTATTTTTTAAATTTATTATAACAATTTTTTGCGCCTTATTGTTGTCTAAGATCTTCTCAATAATTTTTTTTATCTCAAAAATTTTCATTAAGAATTTTTTTTAAGCTTTTTCCTTAAAATTGTTGATGAAATGTTTATAGGTTTGTTATTAATATAAATTATATTTTTATTTTTTAAATATTTAGCCACAATAGATTGTTTACTCTTTCTACCATATCCTCTACGATAAAAAACTACTAATTTTATTGTTTTCACAATTTTTTTCCAACTTTTCCACTTATGGAGTTCTGCCAAAATGTCAGAACCTACAATAAAATGTATATTTTTAAATTTCCTTTTTATTGAAAGATAATTGATAATATTGATGGTTCTTACTGATCTAATTTTTTTGTCCAAATGTAAAATATGAATATTTTTTGAATTTTTTATAGCTTTTTTTGCTAAACTTAATCTATCTTTAAATGAAAAATGAGCTTTTTTTTTAAACGGATTTTTTTCTGCAATAACCCAATAAATTTTATCTAATTTTATTTTTTTTAATGCAATTTTAGAAATAAATAGATGTCCTTTGTGAACAGGATCAAAACTTCCACCTAGTAAACCAATTGAATTATTTAGAGATTTTACCATTTATTAAGGTCTTATTATTCCTTTTCCAGAAACAACATATTTGTAGGATGTTAATTGATTTATTCCGACAGGCCCTCTTGGAGGCAGCTTATTTGTTGAAATGCCAATTTCACCGCCAAAACCAAATTCACTACCATCTGCAAATTGAGTTGAAACGTTATGCATAGCTATAGCACTATTAACTCCATTCAAAAAAATTTGAGCATTTTTTAAATTTTTTGTAATAATACTGTCAGTATGCATAGTTCCATATTTTAATATATGTTTAACACCCTCGTTTACATTTTTTACAGTCTTAATTGAAATTATTGAGTCTAAATATTCAGTTTTCCAATCCTTTTCTTTAGCCAGTTTTAGTTTATTCTTAAATAACTTATTAATTTTATTATCGACACGCACTTCACACCCAGAGTTGATGAGTGAATGAATAATTTCTTTAGCATGAGTTTTAAGTGCATTTTCTTCTATCAAGAGTGTCTCTACAGCTCCACAAATACTTGTTCTTCTCATTTTTGCATTAATAATAATTTTTTTTGCCATTTGTAGTTCTGCACTTTTATCTAAAAATATGTGACACAAACCTTCGAGATGGCCGATCACATGGATATTTGAAAATTTTTGAACCTTAGATACCAATCCTTTTCCACCTCTTGGAACTATAACATCTATGTATTTATTCATTTTTGATAATAAATTATTTACAATTTTTCTATCTTTATTTTCAATAAATTGAACACAATTTTTGTTAACTTTGTTCTTTTGCAAACTTTCTCTAAAAAGGTTTGCCAGAATTTTATTAGAATTTATTGCTTCAGACCCACCTCTTAGAATTGAACAATTTCCAGATTTTAAGCATAAAGCTGCAACGTCTGCAGTAACATTAGGCCTACTTTCGTATATAACACCTATAATACCAATAGGAGTTGAAATTTTTTTTATATTTAATTTATTTGGTCTTTTCCAAGTTTCTAAAATTTGACCTACTGGATTTTTGAATTTACCAATTTCATTTATAGAATGTCTAATTCCCTCAATACGTTTTTCATTTAATATCAGCCTGTCTAAAAAATTTTTTCTTTTGACATTTTTTATATCTTTTTGATTTTCACTCAAAATCCTTTTCTTGTTTTTGAGTAAAGATTTATTGTAATCATCTAAAACTTTTTTGATTTTATTATGTTTAATTTTTTTTAAGTCCTCAAAAGCATTTTTAGCATTCTTGCCTATATTCTCTAAATAATTCATTTATAACATTACCATATCATTTTTATGAATCACTTCAGATTTACTTAAATACCCTAAAATTTTTTCTATTTCTTTACTTTGTTTGCCTTTAATTTTATTAATCTCTCTCGAACTAAATGTAGATAAACCTCGCGCTAAATGAGTCTCATTTTGATCAACTATTAAGACGTTGTCACCTTTATTAAAAGATCCGCTAATTTTTGTTATGCCTGCGGCTAGTAAACTTTTTCCATTATTTAGTGCACGAGATGCTCCTTGATCTATAAATATTATTCCAGAAGAATTTAAAGACCCGATGATCCATTTTTTCTTAGCATCTAGACTTGAAATTTTTGGAGTAAAATGAGTATAAGTTTTATTTTTTATCATATTTTTTAGGGGATTATTTATTTTACCATTAGCGAGAAACATATGGCATCCAGAATTCATGCAAATGTTTGCCGCATCCAGCTTTGTTGAGATTCCACCGGAACCGTAATCATTTTTTTTATCATTAATTAAAGATTTTATTTTTTCATCAATTTTATTGACGGTTGAAACAATTTTCTTTTGTTTTGATTTATCATAAAGACCATTTACATCAGAAAGGATTACTAGAGTATCAGCACCAATTATTTGAGCTACCCTGGCGGCCAATCTGTCATTATCCCCATATTTAATTTCAGCTGTTGCCGTGGTATCATTTTCGTTAACAATTGGAACAGCATTAAGTTTAAACAAATTATCAAATGTGCGTCTTGCATTTAAAGCTCTTCTTCTTTGCTCTGTATCGTCAGGGCTAATCAAAATTTGACCAGTTTTAATTTTAAATTTATCAAATATTTTTTGAAATTCACTAGCTAAGTGAATTTGACCAACAGCAGCAATTGCTTGACTCATATCAAGTTTGATTTTCTTTTTTTTTATTTTAAGATATTTTTGCCCTAAAGCTATTGCACCAGAAGATACTATAACAAAATTTTTATTTTTCCCGTATTTTTTAATATCCTTAATTAAAGAAATTAACCAATTTTTTTTAAACTTACCTTTACTATCAACTACTGTTGATGAACCTAACTTGAGAACAATAATTTTCGAATTTTCAACTAGCATTTTTTATTAATAATTTTTTTACTTTAAGTAGATCTTTGTCAGAAAATACAGAAATAATTTCATATTTTAATTTTACTTTTTTTTTAAATTCATTTATTTTTTTAGTAATTTCATTATTTTTAAATAAATCAGATTTATTAAAAAAAATTATCTCTTTCTTTTTCACTAATTTTTTATCATAACTGGACAGTTCTAACTTTATTTTTTTATAAGTATTTACAAGGTCGGTTTCTGAGAGATCTATTAAATGTAGCAAAACTTTACATCTCTCAATATGCCTCAAAAATTTATCCCCTAGTCCAACGCCCTTGTGGGCTCCTTCAACCAACCCAGGTATGTCAGCTAGTGTTACTTCTCTACCGCCATAATAAGTTACACCTAAATTAGGATTAATAGTAGTGAATGGATAATTTGCTATTTTTGGTTTTGCTTTAGTTAATGCTGCCAACAAACTCGATTTACCCGCATTAGGTTTTCCAATAATTCCAATGTCAGCTATAACTTTTAGTTGGAACCAAATCCAAAACTCTTCCCCGAGTTTTCCCCTCGTCTTTTTTTTTGGAGCTCTATTTGTTGAGCTTTTAAATCTAACATTTCCTAAACCACGTTTACCTCCAGCAGCTACTAAATATTTTTCTTTATTTTTAGTAAAATCATAAATAAGAGTATTATTATCTTCCTCGTAGACTTGAGTACCAACAGGAACCTTAAGTATTAAATCTTTTCCGTTAGCACCAGTTTTATTTCTCTTACTGCCGCTTTGCCCATGTTCTGCTCTGAAATGTTGAGCATATCTAAAATCTATTAAAGTATTTAAATTTCGATCTGCTTCGACAACAATTGAACCACCATCTCCACCATCTCCACCATCTGGTCCCCCGTATTCAACAAATTTTTCTCTTCTAAAGTGAGCCGATCCGGAACCACCATTTCCTGCTTTGATATAAATTTTTGCTTGATCTAAAAATTTCATCTTGGATATATTACAAATAACTAGAGTTATTTATAGATCTAATTGGGAATCACAGAAACAAACGTTCTGTTTAATTTTGATTTTTTAAATTTAACTTTTCCTTTTACTACAGAGAAAATCGTATGATCTTTGCCCATACCAACATTTTCACCAGGATGAATTTTCGTTCCCCTCTGTCTAACAATTATATTACCAGGGATTACTAATTGATCTCCGTATTTTTTAACACCTAGACGTCTTCCTTTACTGTCTCGGCCGTTTTTGGATGATCCACCTGCTTTTTTAGTTGCCATTAATATTTCCTATTTTTTTAAAACTTTTTTTTTAGTTGAAATTTCTTTCTTAAC
>Ga0233444_10004919_pt1 | contig 12547 bp, 3 predicted proteins | sample SI_124_October20_6_FD_182792 | JGI IMG/M metagenome (GOLD analysis project Ga0233444, IMG submission 182792) | Seawater microbial communities from Saanich Inlet, British Columbia, Canada - SI_124_October2016_10_MG | ecosystem: Environmental > Aquatic > Marine > Inlet | place: Canada: British...
CCACCAGCGCAACCACTGCAGGCGCCGCGACCTGCTCCAGGGACCACGACGCGGCGCCGCACGCGATTGCCGTCTCGAGCGACCAGGTCACCAGATCCGTTGCCGTTTGCGCATCGCCCGGCGTGCGGTTGCGCTTGTTGATGCGCGAGAACTTCTGGCACGGCGGGCTAAAGTGCGCGTGGAACGGACGGCCGTCGGTGGGGAAAGGCCACGCGCTGCGTGGCATGGGCAGTTCGGTAAGGCAGTGCTCCACCCCTGGGTGATTGGCCGCGTGCGTCTCAAGCGCCACCCGGTCGCTGTCGCAGACCCACACCACGCGGCACCCGGCCTGTGCCGCGCCGGTGGAGAAGCCGCCCGCGCCGGCGAAGAAGTCGTAGACCTCGAGCGGCTGCCGCGCAAGCAGCGGTGGTGGTGGCGGCGAGGATGCCGAGGGTGCCGGCGCGCGGAGCATCTCAAGCAGCGACGGCTGCCGCAGGCGGTTGCTGCTACTGCTGCTACTGGACGGTGCGGTGCGTCCGGACGCGACGGCCAAGGGCGCGAGGAGCAGCTGTGCAACGAGCGGCGGCACGGCGTTGCCTATCTCGATCAGGCAACGCTTCAGCGAATCGGGCCACGAGTAGGTGGGCGGAAAGGTCTGCAACGCCGCCATCTCGTTGGGTCGCAAGTGGCCGTGGTCGTACCCATCCTCCCGCCGCGTCACCCAGCTGAGCTCGCGATGCGCGAGCACCGTGGGCGCGGGTTCGTCGATCGTGTGGCAATTGTCGCCCCAGCCCGCCTTCGTGCGTACAAAGCTTCCGTCCAGGGCCCGTTTCTGGCTCACCCAACCCTTGCCATTGCGCACGTGGGTGCCGCGCGGCTTGGCGATGGCCGACCGGACGGTGGTCCGGTTGGCGCGATCGAGCCGGCGTAGCAGCTGCGCAACCAGATCGGGAGACCCAGCGATCAGCCGCGTGCGCGTCTGCGGCACACCGAGGTGCGAAAAGTCGACCCGGGCGTACGTTACGCGCCCGGGGTGGCGTTGCTTCGCCGCCTCGACGAGCGCGATCACCGCGGCATTGGGCACCTGCTCGAGCGACCAGGTCTGCGCGCCGCATGTGAGCGCCGTCTCGAGGCTCCACTCAACAAGACCCTCAGCAACGTGCCGGTCGCCCTCAACGCGGTGCGTCTGGTTGACGTCCGAAAACTTTTGGCACGGCGGGCTAAAGTGCGCGTGGAAGGCCCGGCCGTCGGTGGGGAAGGGCCACTCGTTGCGTTGCATGGGCAGCTCGGCGAGGCGATGCGCCGTCAACGGGTGGTTGCGCTTGTGCGTCTCGAGCGCAAGTGGGTCGTTGTCGCAGGCCCAGACCACGCGGCAGCCTGCCTGTGACGCGCCGGTGGAAAAGCCGCCCGCGCCCGCAAAAAAGTCGTACACCTCGACGACGGGTGCATCACCACCGTCGTTGTCGTCGCTGGGGGTTTTCCCCAAAAGCACCTCTTTGAGCGAGGGCTGGCACCACGGCATGGAAAGCGATTCTCTTTTTTATTCCGACACACACGTAACAAAGTGCGCACGTGCTTGCGCTAGCGGCGCAAGTACACGACCCTTGCGCGCGCAACCCCCACACACAGTGAGCGCACACCCACACACACACTGCGCGCGCAACTACCACCACTGCGCAAGTTCACTCCATGGCCTCGTCGTCGTCGAAGTCGCCCGCTGCCCTGCGCGGGCGCACGCGGCGGCCATGCGTCGGGGTCTCGTCCTCGGCGACGGCGGCGATGGCCGCCGCGTTGGTCGCATCGCGTGCCTGGAGGCGGTTGGCGATGCGGATCTGCGCGTTGGCGTCCGCCGCAACCGTGGCATCCGCAATGTCGATCGCGTTGGTCTTGAGCTCCTCGACGAAGCGGCGGAGGTTCCAGCGGCGATTGTCGCCCTCCGGGTAGGCGGTCAGACCGAGCGCCACTGCGACCCACTTGAACGCTGTGCCGATGGAGTCGGCCTTCTTGGACCCATCCTTGACGGTGCCCCTGAAGGCCCTCTGCAGCAGATTGACCATGACCGGCCACTCGCACTCGGCGCTCGGCAGCTGGTCCACGAGCGTGAGGGCCCTCTGGCCCGTGAGCGGATTGAGGATCTCCTCGATGCGCTCACGGATGCGCTCGAGGTTGCCGGCGGTGGTGGCCTTGGCGAGGAAGGCGGCGGGCGGCTTCTCCGCAATGGACTTGTCCACGATCGAGATGGCGCTGCGGTCGTTGAGGGCATCCACGGCGAGCCCCATGAACTCGGTCAACCGCGCCTGGTCGGTCGCCTCGCCCACCTCGGGCGTGAACGCGCCGTTGGTGGCAAGCTCCTTGCGCTTGCGCGAGCGGCAGCCGTCCGTCTTGCGGAGCCACGCCTTGATGGTCTCGGTCTTGTAGTAGTGGTACTTAGCCTGCCCACCGTCGGGCTCGACGCCCGCATCCTTCATGCGGATTGCGCCCGACTGCAACTTGGCCTCGTCCTTGGACGCGGCGGACTTGTGGTTGAAGGCGTAGCCCTTGCCAAAGCGCAGCTCGTACTGCTTGGCAATCTCGTCACGTCCCGCAAGGAGGTTGCGCACCTGGCTGTGGTAGTTCGTGGCCTCCTCGAGGTCGCGAGTCTCGAGGTCGCCTCCGGGAGCGTGCACCGCGCTGTAGCGCGGCAGAGGGATCTTGCCGTGGAAGTTCTCAAAGACCATCTTCTCGTGCTTCTCGTGCGCCTCCTCGTCGAAGTACGCATCGTCGATCTCCTTGTCGAGCTCCTCGACCATGGTGTCGAAGCGGCTGGCCCCGCCCTCGAAGTCGCCGGCCTCGCCGAGGCGGAGCGCCTTGACCTCGGCCTCGAGGTACTTCCAGCACATGTCCTTGACCATCTTGCGCATCACCTCCTCGTTGCCATTCTGCTGGCTGTGGCGCAGGAAGCGCAGCTTGATCGACGGCGCGCGGTTGACGTGCGACAGCAGCCACTTGTGCAGGTGCGGGTAGTCGGTCTCGGGCATGTCCTCGCACGTGGGCGGCCGGCCGGCGCCGCACCGCCACACGTTGATCGCCGCCTTGAAGCACTCGACCACCTCGCCACCAACGACGCGCGTGAGCGTCTCGCTGGGCGTCTCCTTGAGGCGCTTGTCGTAGGCCTCCTCGGACTCGCCGAAGCGGATCGGGTCGTTCTGCTCCTTCTCCAGCAGGCGGCACCACTCCTCCTGCGCCATCAGGGCGTTTTGGAGGAGCGGCACAAAGTCCTTGGTGGAGATGTAGACCTGGTCGGTGTGGTCGTCCATCCATTGCCCCGTGCAACCGGAGCGTGCCCGGTCGGCATCGGTGCCCCAGCGCTCATACTCGTCGAACCCCGCGCAGCGGAAGCCCTCCTGGATGGCGTCGCACATCGCCAACCCGAGCCGCCGGTTGGGGAAGATGTCGAAGGTGTGCGCCATGACCTGGATGCGCGACCGGTGGCCGTGGCACATGTAGCGCTGCGCGCGTCCGCCGGCGGTCTTGGTCATGCCGATGAACGGCATGGGCAGCATGCCGTCCGGGTCTTCCTGGTACCGCGCCGCGTCGATGAGCGTGAAGAGCGTCGCCATGAGGCGCGGCTGCGGCGTCGGCTTCGAGAAGTCCACGCGCACGAGCTGCACCGGCTCGCCAAGCGGCTGCTCGGTGACCGCGTCCGTGGCCACCTTGGTCTCCACGTCAAACTTGATGTGCCCGCTCGGACGAGGGGGCTCGTCGTGGCCGCTGGCCTTGGCCGCCGCCTTGTCCGTCTCCCACTTGGCCAGCTGCGCCGCGTTCGGCGGCTCGCGCTGCACGCAGCGCCGCAACTCCTGGCGGATGGGCGCGATGTAGTGCGCCTTCAGCCAGTCGTCGTCGAGCTTGGTCTTGGGCGCACCGGTCTTGGCGTCGGTGTACGCGTAGTGCATCGTGGGGTCGCCCTCAAGGTAGTTGCGCAGCGCGGGCAGGAATCGGTCGGGATAGTCGATGATCTCCTCGAGAACTTCGGTGTCAATGTTCTCGGGACGGAAGTAAAAGGAGAGCCGCTCGCCCGCGTAGTTGTACGCGGCCACCTGGTGCATCAGGCCGCCGGGGTCGTTGGAGTTGCGCACGAAGAGGTCGGCGATGAGCTTGTCCTTGCTGGCGGTGAAACGGGTCTCGCCGCTGATGATCATGCCCTGCGCGCAGCGACGCTGCTTCTTGAGCTTCTGGCGCAAGGCCTGCAGCTGCTCAAGCGTCATCGAGAACATCGTCTCGTTGCGCTCCCACGAGTTGTGCATGCGCTTGTTCTGCAGCTTCTTGGCCTTGGTGAAGTCGTCCACCATCGCGGCCACCCACGGGTACATGGGCCTCTCGCCCTTCTTCTCGTTGCACTCGTACCAGGCCGGGCGAATGATGTAGGAGCCGCGCGCGTTGCACGGCGCCACGGGGTGTTGGGGCACCACCTGGCCGTTGAGATCCTTCGTAGCGTGACCGTGCTTGAGCATCCACTCGGCGTAGAAGCGGTTCTTGTTCTCCGCCCGGCCCAAGTCGTAGAGGCCGATCGCCTTCACCGGCGCCTCGATGATCTTGATGGACCCCTTCTTGGACTTCTTGGACGGGTTGTCCAGATCGCGCCACTCGCCGGCGTCCGCGTCCCACCGGGACAGCTGGTTGTAGGCGTCGGGCGTGGGCATCCGCTCGAGGCGCGTCTGCACCTTCACCGCGCCATTCTTGATGGGCTGCATGCAGCCAAAGATGGTGGCGGTGATCCCCATGTTGTACATCGCAGCGCCAGCCATGCCCTGGACGTGGCGGCCCAGGCAGTTGCGCATCGCCTTCGCCTCGGCCGCCGCAAACTTCTGGTAGTCCTCTTCGAGCGCGTCGAACTCCGACTCCAGCCGCTCGATCTCGCGCTCCTTGTTCTCGATCCACTTGGCCTGGCGCGCGGCCTTGGCGCAGTCCTGGGCCGAGTCCGTGCTGAAGAGGGAGACGTGGCTGGCATTGTCGTCGTCGTCGTCGTCATCGTCGTCGGATGGGCGGTCGCCGAGAAAGCCGCCCTCTGCATCGTCGTCGTCGCTCATGGCGTCGTCGCCGCCGCCATCGTCCTGGCTGGAAGACGCCGCCGTCGCCACCCCGGCCGCGCGCCGCTCGGCGCGCGCTGCGCGCGCAGCGTTGGCCTTCTCGAGGCGCTCATCGGCGGAGTCCGAAGGCTTCTCGCCGTTCTTCAGGCGCTCCAGCTCCTCCTTGGCCTCCTTGAGCAGGCGCTCGCAACGGTCGCGCTCGGACTCGGATACATTCTTGTCCTTCTCGGCCTTCTCTGCAATCTTGGTCGCCTTCGCGTCGAGTGCCATGTTGGCCGCCTTGGTGACGTCGTTGGAGGCGTACGTGTAGTCGCCGACCTTGTGCTTCTTGTTCTCGCTCGTGGTGGTGTCGATCTCGTCGACGCACCGGGCGATGCGGCCGCGCTTGCAGTTCTCGAACTGGTCGTACGGCTTCGAGGTGTCCCAACAGCACGGGCCGTAGGCGGAGTGGAGCATTGCCTTGCCGGGGTGCGCGGCGGCGTGGACCGCCGCCGCCCTCTTGCCGTGCTGCTGGAAGGTGACGGACACGTTGTGGATGCCAAAGAAGAGCGCAAAGGGCGTGATCTGCGCCGGTTTCATCTTGCCGTCCTTCTTGGTGCCAGTGAAGACCTTGGACAGCTCGGAGCGGTTGACCATGTAGTCCGCGCCGTCGAGGTTGAGCGGCGGCTGGCCCTTGCTGATGACGCATCCGGTGTGCATGAACTTGGTCATCGCAGCCGCGTTCATGAGGCCAACGACGACCTGCGGCTCCGACAGGCGCCAGGCCCAGTGCGAGTCGGCGCCCTGCTGCTCCGCCTCCTCGGCCCAGTCGGCGTCGATCTCGCTGAGGGGCACCGGCTCGACCTCGATGCCAGCGCTGTACTTGTCGTTGTTTGCGCAGTCGGTCATCAGCCGGGGCACCAGGCACACCCTGTTGGCCATCTTCTCGGTGAGCCACGAAAAGTTGGCGGGCTGCTTGCGCTTGAGCTGCGCGCAGAAGGCGCGGATCTCGTCGCCGAAAGCCTCAATGTCCTTGCAGATCTGGGTGCTGTCGTTGCGGCCGCCCGAGTTGCGCACGTAGTAGAAGGGCATGCAGGCGTGGACAAAGAGCTTGGCCCAGCAGTCGAGGATGGCCTCGCGCGACTTGCCGCCCTGTGGCACGCCCTTCATCACGGTCTGCACCACCGTCTTGGCATCGCTCACGGGCTTGGAGTTGATCATGCAGGAGAGGGGGCGCACCTCCGAGCCGTCGTCATTGGGGCGGATGACGTCCGGCTGCTTGGGGCCGCAGAAGAAGTGCATGCCGATCTCCCGGATCAGATCTTCCCAGTGGGAGCCCGACAGTCCCGAGAGGCTGTGGTCGATCTTGCGCGCACCCATGAGCTTCTCCATGTCAGCGTCCGTGAGGGTGAAAGGGTTGCCCTTGCCGTTGGGGTTCTTGTGGGACTCCTTGATGCACTGCTCGAGGAGTGAGCGCGGAATCCACTGCTGGCCAGGCTTCTTGATGCGCGGGTCGTGCTTCGGGTGCTGCTTGGCCAGGTTCCAGTAGGGCGAGTCCGCAGCCACGGTCACGGTGGGCGCCTGCGAGTCCGGCTGGCTGTCGTTGTCGTTGTTGCCATCGTCGTCGTCCGCGGGGTCCTCGGGAGCGGGCGGCATCCAATCGTCGTCGTCCAGGTTGGCGTCCTGGATGGCGATAGGAACGTGGGAGGCAACGGCCGCGTCGTCCGCATCGGGGTCCATGCCCGCCAAGCAGTAGAGGTTCCTAACCTTCTCCAGCTGCTTGTTGTACGTCTCAACGCGCAAGACGTGCATGTCGTCCTGCATGCCCTCCATCTCGCAGACCATCTTGTACATCTCCAGCGCCTTCTCGGCCACCTTGATCTGCTCATGGAGGTTGTTGGCTCCGCCGGGACCCTTGCCGGACATCACCAGTGTCTGGTCCTTCTGGATCTTGTAGTGCCCAAGCGTCTTGTCGTCCCGGAGGTGCGCGCCACTGGTGCGCTGGAGCGCAAAGGTGCCAAACCACTGACGACCCTTGGTCGACATCTGCTCCACCGCCTCCGTGCCCTGCTTGAACCAGGTCAGGGCCTTGATCTCCCCGATGAGCGTGTCGATGGGAAGGCGGAGGCAGTAGTGCTTGTCGTTCATTTGGACAAAGAAGGTCACCTTGTCCTTGTACATGTCCTTCTCCGTGGGGGGACCGTGCGGCATCTCAAGCATGGAGGCCGAGATGTGCCGCAGCTCGAGTGCCTCGCGGGCACTCCGCTTCTGCGCACGCAGCACTTGGCCGCGCAGCATGGTTGCCTGCGCACAAAAAGGTTGACAATTGTCAAACTTGTCAACGTTCGTTTGATGCGCACGCACGAGCACCGGCGAACCCAGGGTTCAATGGGGCACGCGGCGGACCGTTGGGGTGTTGCTGCTTGGGAAACGGGGACCGATCTGCGCACAAGAACGAGTTGACAATTGTCAGACTTGTCAACGTTCGTTTGGTGCGCACGCACGAGCACCGGTTCGGTCGCCCCCCACAGGGGTTGACACGCCTACCTTTGCTGGTATCTGTAGGTGCATGTGCGCGCATCCTCCTGTTGGGCATCGGTAAGAACTCGGCCACTGGCGTGCGCACAACGTGCGCACGTTGCGCAACTTTTGCACTTGTGCGCAAGTTGCGCACCGCTAGACGTTTACGTTGCGCGTGTGGTTGCGCCCGTAAGATTCACGCGCACCTTCCCACCATGCGCGCACCGCGCAACGGACCGAAACGGCGCAAGGTGCCCAAGCCGTTTGTGCGCAAGGACTCGGCCCTCGTGCAGCGCACGCTCACCAGTGCCCTCGGGATCGCCGCGCCGCGCCGCAAGCGCATCCTGTTCAAACCGACCGGCGTCACGGAGCAGCACCTGCGCAAACCGCTCGTCGTCGAGCTCTTCTGCGGCATCGGCGGGTGGACCGAGGGCGCGCGCCAGGCCGGGTTCCACACCGTGCTGGCCGTGGACGCCAACATGCCGCTGCTCAAGCTGCACAGGCTCAACCACCCCGAGACGACGCAGTGCGTGATGACGGTCGGCCCGGGCTCCGAGGACGACCTGGTGGCCCTCATCCGTGCGCACGTGCCGCCGGGGCGCGCGTTCCACCTGCACGGGTCGCCGCCGTGCCAGCGCATCTCGTGCTTGTCCGCCGTCGGCGACCTGCGCCACCACAACGTGGACGGCGGCGTGTCGCTCGTCAACTGGTTCGTCGCGTTCGTGCACCGCCTCAAGCCCACGACCTGGACCATGGAGGAGGTGCCGCACCAGCAACTCACCGGTGCGCTGAGCATGGCGCGCCAGTTCCACCCCGAGATGCTCGACTACGTGCCGACCCTGACCATGAGCGACTACGGCGTGCCCCAGCACCGCAAGCGGTGCATCGCCGGCACGCCCAGGCTCGTGGAGCGGCTGCGCACCGACGCGTCCGTGCGTGCCGACGCGCCGGTGCTGAGCGCCGTCCTCAAGCCCCCAAAGGGCGCGGCCATTTGCATGGCTTCCACGGGCAAAGAACCGGACTATTCAAAAAACGTCGCACACACTGACGGCACCTACACCAACCACACGATACGACGGTGCATGCGTTCGGTGCACGAGGTCGCGTGGACCTGCCTTTCTGGTCGGCACCCGCTTTGCTGGTGCGCCCCCGACTTCCGCAAGGTGCGCTGGTTCACTGTGCGAGAAATGGCCGCGCTGCAAACCTTCCCGACCACCTACCAGTTTGGCACCCACTCCCAGACCGCGTTCATCGGCATCGGCAATGCCGTGCCGCCGCGCTTTGCACGCATGGTCATGCGCGGCGTTCACGCGTGAGCATTACGCATCTGCCTGGTTGTCTGTTTGTCTGTGTGTTTCGAATTCAAGCGTTGTTGTTGGTGTTGGCGACGCCCGCCACGTTGGCGACTGGCACAGCCGCAGCGGGCGTCGCGGTTGGCACGGCGACGCCCCTGGCGAGCCAGAAGCACGTGATGTCCCGCGGGCGCGTGTCGATGTTGACTCCGAGTCCGGGCTCCGGGTCGGGCTTGGAGCGCCGGTACTTGCCCTTCTTGATCTGGCCCGCGGCAAAGAGCTTGTTGAGGGCAAGGCCGCATCCGCAGCCCCGGTTGGTGGTCGGGCTCAGCTCGGAGTAGCCTGGCTGGCCGATGAGTTGGCGGTGAGCGTCGCGGATCGCCCAAAGAATGGTCCACGCCTCGGGCGGGTCGTCGGGCGGGTTGCCGTCGGCATCCTCGCGGATGTTGTTGTTGGCGAGGTGCTGCAGGCACATCTGTGCCACGCCGCCGAGCTGGCCGCCGCCGCCACCACGGCGGCCACCGCCCCGGCGCTTGGTGAGCGCGTGGCGGAAGGCGAGCGGCTGCCGATCCCCCACGATGTTGCACAGGTTCGCGTGCATGTTGGCCAGGTCGCGTTCCGGCTCGCCGGCGCGCGACTGGAACAGCGGGTTGCGGTGGCGCTGGATGAGCGTGGTCACGCTTGCTGGAAGGGTGATCTGCTGGGCCATTGCGCAGGCCAGGGCCAGCATGTGCTCGACGTCGCTGATCGCGTCACCGACGTCGCCGGCGCTGCGCACTTGCTCAACCATCCCGTCAAACATCTCGCGCTTGTGCTCAGTGTCAAGTACGTTCTCGCGGAACTCGTCGATCGTGCGCGCGCGCCGGTCCGCGCGCGTGGCGGTGCGGATCTCTTTCATCGTTTTCATGCGCTGGTCCATCGGCGCCTTCCACGTGTCCATGGCATTGTACGCGACGTGGCCACTGATGGCCTCGGACAGGTCCTCCACCACGATCTCGCGCACGCATGCCTTGCCGTCCCTGTACTCAAACAGATCGGGGTGCGCCACGTCAAAGTTGGTGAGCGTCGAGCAGTTGCGTGCCTTCATTTGGGCGCCGTCGGGGGCGTTGGCGCAGCGCGTATGGATCTGATCGGTGATCAGGGCCATGCACTTGGGCTGGCCCACGCAGGAGCCAAGCTGCTCCCCATCCACCTCTACCGAGATCGGGGCACGGAAGACGTCGACGGCCACGATGGACATGCTGCGCTTGATCATCGCGTTGCCGACCACCGCAATGGGGATGTCCTCGCGAATAAACTTGCGAATGATGAAGAGCAGCAGCGGCAGGTGCTTGGGCTGCCACGGCGACCGTCCGATGCCGTCGTCGCGGTTGAACGACCCGGGCGGGTCGTCGAGGCCAAGGATCTGTGCGTCCTTGTAGAAGCCAAGGCGGTTGGCCTTGCGCCGGACGCCCCACGCAAGCTCGGTGAGGTTGTGCGCCTCGATGCAACCGGTGCACTCGTTGACTTCGAGGTTCTCGCCCGCATCGGTTAGCACGCATGCCATCTTACGCGCGTCTGCGATCAGCCGAGAGTCGGCACCAGCGGCCTGCAGCTCGTCGGCGTGGCGATCTTCCTCGTCGGCAAGCTGCTCGTGTGCATCAATGAGCTTAAGCAGCCCGCGGTCCTCGGCATCGAGACCGTCCTCGCAAACCAGCTGCACGGCCATCGTGCCATGGTGGGTCGAATGCCCACCGTGCAGATACGTAACCGCCATGGGTTTCTGGCGGTCCGCGGGCATGTTGCTGATCACAGCGTCGACGTGGTCGATCATGTTGTGCTCGACGGTCACGTTGACGCGCGTGCACGACGTGTCGACGAGCATCGAGTGGGGCCGGTTCATGGCGTCGCCAACCATGCGCACAATCTGCTCGGTGCTGTAATCGCTGTCCGGGCGAGGCACCTCCACGACCTCTCCCTCGGAAAGGAAGGAGGCCGTTGCGCTGCGGTAGGTGCCGTCGACGGGTGGCTTAAACGAGACCTGGTCGATTAATTCCACGCAAGGAAGGTTGTTGTCGCGTAGCTTGTGCATGCGACGCATGAGGTAGTAGCTGACGCCGATGTTGGTGGCCGAGACCGCCAGCATGAGCACGGGCAAATTGGAATGGTTCGAACCTCGAAGCCCAAGCATCGTCTCGAGCTGCTTGGCGTGCGCCGCCCTGCCGTCGCCGAAGAACTTGTCGGCTTCGTCGAGCACCAAGGTGTAGACAAAGGCCTTCTCGTCCGCACCGCGGGAGTCGTTGATCTCGGCGATGATCTTGACGTGTGCCTCGTACTGCGACTCGGTGCGGAAGGCCACCGCCATGCCGCCCGCGCGAAGGCAGTTGCGGACCTCTTCGCGCCCGGTACGGCCCTTCATGCGAGCGATGGGCATGGTGCCCAGGTCGGAAGCGTCGATACCGCCATCCTCGTCCTCGAGGTCTGCTTCGTCGATGTCCGAGTCCGGTTGGGCGCCGGGACTCGGCGAGTTTGTGTGATCGGGGTCGTCGTTGTTGCGCACACTCTTGCTCTTGCACGTCGCCTCGAGCGCCAGGGCCCACGCGCGCTGCACCGTAACGAGGACGGTGCAGCACTTGTCGCCCACGGTGGACGACCCGTTGATCGCAAAATTGATCTGGCCAATGAGCGACTCAACCGTGGACTTGCCGCGCTGGAAGTCGCCATTGACGATCGCGGCCATCAGCTTCTTCACCCTGCGATCGATGAGGCGCGCAGAAGCAGGATAGCCTTGCTTGGCGTGCGACATGACGAGCAAGCGCACAAGCTCCTTGACGGTGTGAGGGAGGAGCCCGTTGCATTCCTTGATGATCTTGTGAACGTTGGCCTGCAGCACATTGCAGACTTCATCCACAAATTGCCACAGTTCCTGGTCGCTGAGCTCCGAAAGGAATGGGGCGCGCTGGCGCCGCTGCGCAGCTTGGCGATCGGCGCGCGCCTGATCGCGCTCGGCGCGCAAGCGGTCGCGCTCCGCCTCGGCGGCCGCCTGCTCGGCACGGGCGCGTTCGACCTCGGCACGGACGCGCCGCTCAGTGCTCGCACGCTCGCGCGCGACGAGCCACTGGTTAAACTTGTCGTAGACTTCGATCAGCTCGTTGAGCTGCGCGCCGGGCTGCGCAAGGCAGTGCTGAAAAGCTGCGAGCACCGCATCCCTGGAAGGGGTTGTCTCGCTTCCAAACGCGTAGTTGACCCTCTCGGCCAAAGGGCCCACGAGGGGGCAGGGCGGCGATGGCGGCTCCGCGAGACGCGGGCGAACGTTTCGGCTTGCGGACATTGTCTGCGCACGACAAATGTGGTGCTATTGATGCGCACGCACGAGCACAGGGCTCGGGCTCGGTTCAACGGGGCACGCAGCGGACCGTTGGGGTGTTGCTGCTTGGGAAACGGGGACCGGTCTGCGCACAAGAACGAGTTGACAATTGTCAGACTTGTCAACGTTCGTTTGGTGCGCACGCACGAGCACCGGCCAAATCCGGGTTCGAGGGGCCACACGCACGTCCCAATCGCCCGTGCGTGGTTGCGTTTGTGGGGAATTGTTTGGACGGTGCGTTTGGCGCTGGTGGGACCGACGGGTATGGGAAAGGTGTGGGTTCGGTCACCACCTCTCTCGGAGTATTTTCAGACACCAGTTGTGAGTTTTTTTAAACACGCCTGCCGGCAGGAGAGCGGGGGTGG